>Ga0187847_10004545_pt1 | contig 10194 bp, 4 predicted proteins | sample June2016WEW_4_10_FD_132458 | JGI IMG/M metagenome (GOLD analysis project Ga0187847, IMG submission 132458) | Peatland microbial communities from SPRUCE experiment site at the Marcell Experimental Forest, Minnesota, USA - June2016WEW_4_10 | ecosystem: Environmental > Terrestrial > Soil > Wetlands...
AGCTCAGCGCCCTTCGACGTCCAGGTAACTCCCGAACCGGCAAGCTGGCAACTGATGGCAATGGCGCTGATGGGCCTCCTAGCCATAATCGGCCGGAACTCCTACCGGCGCCAAACAGCAGCCTAGTCAGCATTTCTCGCGCGCGGCAAAGACATGGACGCCGCTATGCAAACAGGGGTCCCCCAAAATGGTCTTTGTTTCTTGGGGTCGGACACCGGCTGCGGCGGGGGCCTCGAGACCTTGCACGGCGCCTTGCGACTGAAAATCTGCCCTTTTCATGCCATTGGGACGGCTATGTGAAATACAGTATTGTTGTGGACCGTACGACCTATTCACCTGATTCGGATTGCTCCCCCCGCGCCGTATGCTTCTGCAGCAGTTATATTTTTATGTCTGCCTCGACGAGCTTTTGCACGGCGCTGGAGGTTGGCACGGATTCTTCAACCGCGTATCCCTCAGCTACTGTCACTTAGCTAATCACGGAAGTAATTTACTTCGATTCCCCAGCCGTACCGAGCGCCGCATGCGGCCAGCCATGTTGCCAGGTTAGTGTGGAGATTTGCAGCGCCGACTTTCCCGTCGCCGCGTCGTAGGCATGAAAGACGATGATGTCGTCCTCCGGCCGCACGAGGATCGACTCACCGCCTGGCCCCACCCAACGGCTGTTTGCCGTAAGCAGTACTGTTCCGCCGCCATTGAGCATCTGTATTCCATTGGAATCCATGTAAGGTCCTGTAACTTGGGTTGCACGGCCGACCATGGTGTGATAGGTGCTCTTGGTCCCGCGGCAGCAAAGGTCAAAGGAAACGAATAAGTAGTAGTAACTTCCATGGCGCACGATGAATGGCGCCTCGATCGCCTGCCAGTCTGGAGGTAAACCGGGCTTGGCGGGCTGTGCGTTTTCCGGCTTAACTCGTGAGGCAAGCGAATAGATCTTGGGATCTGCCGGGTCGGGCTTGCCTGTTGCGGAGTCGATGCGGCGCATCTTGATGCCGCCCCAGAAGCTTCCAAAGCTCAGCCACGGCTGACCTTTCGCATCGAGAACAATGTTCGGATCGATGGCATTGAAATTGTCGGCTGCCACCGATTCGAGCACCAGTCCTTGATCCTTCCACGCGTATTTCGGGCTGGTGGAATCCAGCGTCTCGTTGGTTGCTAGTGCGATGCCGGAGGCGTTGACCCCGAATGCGGAGTAAGCATAGTAAAGGTGGTACAGTCCGTGAAAATAGGAGATGTCGGGGGCCCAAAGCTCTTTGGTGTGCGGGCTTGCTTGGCGGATCCACGCCGGAATCTCGTCAAAGATATGCCCGCAGAGTTTCCAGTCGGTCAGGTTCTTTGAGCAACGCACCGGGAGCTGTCCCCCGCCGGGGGCTAGTCCCGTGGCGAACACGTAATAGGTTCCGTTCTCAAGAGCGATTGACGGGTCGTGTGTGAACGGGTAGTCTCCGCTGAGAATAAGTGCTTGCGGCTTCTGGCCGATAAGAGCTGGCGAAACCAGCAAGATTATGATTGCTAGGAATTGGCAGATACGGCGCATGATCAGCCCTCCATTCGTAGTGCGGTTGGTCACGTGGACCCTCCAAAAATCGACAGCAACTCCATATGTGGGGCTGCTGTCGGGAAATGCCGATTATTTTATGTATGGCCAACCATCAGAGGTAAAGCCGAGACGGTTCAAACCGAGGGTGGGCGTGCCGTTGTTGTTGCCGTCATAGTAGTGATAGACGAGCGTGGGCAGCGACTCGGAACCGCTACTGCCGGTGTCCGTAAAAACACTGGCGCCGCCGGGACCATAGATGTTGCTATGCGAGCTAATCAGGATCGTGCCGCCTCCGGAGGTCAGTGCAATACCACCACGATCCACGAATGGCCCTGTTGGCGAGGTGGAACGGCCGACTATCTCGCGATAAGTGCTGGAAGTTCCCTGGCAGCACACGTTGATCGGCGCGAAATAGTAGTAATACTGCGTGCCGTTGAAAACGTAGGGATAGATGAACGGCCCCTCCTCACCTGCCGCACGATAGGCAACCTTGGTCCAGGTGCTGCTGTTGCTCGAAACGGGAAAACCAACCGTGCTCGAGGACGTTGCTGTCGATGGAGTTTGCAATTGCAGTACGCGAATGCCGTCTGACCAGGAGCCGTAAACGAGCCACCAGTTGCCGCTCGCATCTACGAATGGCGCCGGATCAATCGCGTTCCACGTTGTGCCTGCTGCGAAGGCCCATGGATTGGGCGACGGAACCGCGCTGGGGGTGCCACTCCACGAGGTGACGACATAACCCTCGTCCGTCCACGGCCCGTATGCCGTCGTGCTGGTGGCCAGGCCGATTACCGCTTCGGCGCCGGTAGAGGGCTCGTAGGGAATGGCGTAGTACTGGTAATACGTTCCGTTGGCGTAGAGCAGACTGGGCGCCCATGTGTCGATGTTCTTGCCGTTGTTATCGGAGGGCGGCGTCTGCAAGCCGGACCATGAAGGGAAATCCGGCCCGATAATCGGGCAATGGACGTCGTTGGTTATCCAGGAGGTGCCCTCGGCCGCATTGCAGGCGCCATAAGGCGTGCTCAACGTGGTGTAAGAGAACGTGCTCATATCCGTCGAGTAAGCCAGCGTCTGATGCGTTCCGTAGAGCCAGTAAATATGAGTCGACGGGTCCTGCAGCATGTAGGGGTCGTGAACGTAGATTCCGGTCCCGGTTACCGCGATCGGGGCGGGGTAAGCAGCATTGCCTGTCGAAGCCAGCTCCCACTCCTGGCAGGTGCAGCCCGGTCCCGACGCGGCGCGCTCACCCTGATCGATGGTGGACGATGTGGTGATTCCCGAATTAGCGACTTCTAAATACAACTCGCTGTTGCTGTTGCGGATCAGGTAATTGCCGTCGGTGAGCTTGTAGAAGAGCCAAAGGTGATCGATAGTCCCATTGTCGGAGTACTGCAGCACCTGCGCTCCTGTGGACGTGGAAGCGTTAAGGATGCCTATCACCTGGTGGGTGAGCATGTCTTCGATGTTGTAGGTATTGTTGCCCATGGGCATGAAATGCCAGTCGATGTCGCTGGTGGTGGTGCCGGATGGCTCCTGAACGACATTCGTTCCGGCGGTCTGGCTCTGACCGGAGATGCCCAGTACCATGCCGCTGACTAAGTTGGTCAACGTGTATTGGTTGGAATCGTCGACCGTCGTCAGCGTGCCCATGTCATAAGTCTGCCCGCCTCCGCAATTGCTACCCGTGCAGCCGCCGCCTCCGCTGCTACCGTTGCCACCTCCGCAGCCGGACGTTGTCAAAACAATCCAAGCGGCAACCAGTGCCACCGCCGACGCAAAACGAATAATCATTTTCAAGATTCCCGCCTGTTAGTAATTTACTTTTCGAATTCTTCTTCGGCGCACTTAGAAATGAGCCTGGAGAATGTGGCGCGGCGGTAATTGCTTATCGCCGCGCCGGTTAGAGTAGAGTTTCAGAAACAACACATCCAGGAAACGGCAATTAGAAGTTGAGTTTTAATCGGAATTGTGAGGTTCTTCCTCCTGCCAGATCGCTACCGATTTGTCCAACGTTGTTTTGCGTGTTGAAGTTCAGATTGGAAACCGGACGAGCCCAGTAGTGACGGTTGAACACGTTGAACATGTCGGCACGGAATTCGAGGTTGATCCCTTCATGCACAGCAAAGGCCTTGGCAAGCCCCATGTCCTCGCTCTTCCAGGGAATCCAACGGATATCCGCCGAGTTGCGCGGCATCGTGCCGAACTGCCATGGATTGCCCTCGCCTGACGCTCCGACACCATTCGGATCGCGATTCGCGGCCCAATTTGGATCGTAAAACGTGGCGCAATTAAAGTAGCCGGTTTGGCAGGCTGTCGATGTGGCTGGATTGTTGCTTGCGGCGGTGCCAAACTGGAAGTTCAGCGGGTTCTTGAAAGCAGGATTCTTGACCGGTTTTCCGGCAACACGATCGAAACGCACGCTCGAGTTTTTGCCCGGAATGCCGGTGGCGCCAAAGATACTCATTGGCTGGCCGCTCTGGTAATGCAGAATTCCTGAGTAGCTCCAATTTGAAACTACCCAATCTACCGGGCGCGGAGCAGTGGAAAGCAACTTCTTGCCCTTGCCGACAGGCAATTCATAGATGTAGCTCACCGCAAGATTGTTAGGTGTATCTTCGCTGCTGACCGCTTTTTCGGCACGCAGGTTTTCCGGATCTTGCACAGCGCCGCCGTTCTGCAGCGTGCTCCAGTAAGGCTGAATCACATCCGCATCGGTGAGCGTTTTTGAGAAGGTGTAGGAGGCCAGAATATTCAGGCCATTGTTGAATTTCTTGTCGAGTCTTGCCTCAACCGCTTCATAGGTGGACTGTCCCAGGTTCTGCAGGTAGCTGTCCATGTTGATGTACTGAATCTGCGGGAACGGACGCAACGCCTGCGATATGGGCTCGTTGATCGGCCAGGTACAGGCAGGCGGTCCTGCGGGGCAACTGAAGTTAGCGTATGGCTCAATAGAGTTGACGCCGAATCCGCCTTGGGCGTTGGGCGGGTAGTAGGCCCAATTGTTGAGCCAGTCGCCAAGCGCCATGTACTTATCAGGCATGTCGTTTAAGAAGTCGAGCATGGCGTGCAGGTGCGTCGCGTGATTGCCCAGATAGCCGAGGGTGACTGTGGTGTGCGGGTTGATTTCATACTGCGTTTCGAGAGCCCAGTTTTCGACCATGCCTGGCCGTCCGTTGGTCGGCGCTACATAATCGGCGCTGATGCTGGTGCCATCGAGCTGGTTGGGACTGAGGTCGGGCTTGGTCGCCAATGCCTGCAGGCCATTGTCGAGCGGCACGCCGTCCAGCGGGTCTGTGGTGAAGAGATTCCCCGAAACCGTAAATCCCTGTACTGTGCCCTGACCGTAGTCGGCATAGACAAGCGGACCGTAGTAGATGCCTGCGCTGCCGCGCAAGACAGCCTTGTTGCTGAACATGGGTGGCTGCCACGCGAAGCCTACGCGCGGTTCGAAGTCTTTCCTGTAGACCGAGCCCCAGGTTTCATTCACGCTGCCGTTCCGGCCCGTGCCTTTGCCGGCAAAGACAAGCGCGCCCCTTGCCTGCGGATAATCGCCTGCGGTCGTCGCCGCGTCGACCATGTTCGGATCCCAGATAGCCGTATCGCCGTCCGCTTCGTGCCGTGGCGTCTCATAGCTCCAGCGGACGCCATAGTTGATGTTCAGGTGTGGAGTTGCCTTCCAGCTATCACCCGCAAAAAGCGCGCCATAATGCGAAATCCAGCGTGGCGCGTGCAGGTCACTGAGATTCGAAGCCAAACCAGTTTCACCGATCAGGAAGGCGGCAAAGGCGTTGCCATCCGCTCCCCAGAAGTTTTCGTCCGATGCGGTTTGGTTGGGCCAGAACTGGAAGCAGCCGGCGTTGCCGCTGCACGTGCCACCGATGCTGCTCACCCAGGAGTATTGGTGATACTGCGCTTCGCCGCCGAACGTGAAGCTGTGCGCGCGGTACTGCCAGTGGAGCACGTTATTCAGTGCGATGGTGTTGTCAACGTCGGTCGAATCCTCTTGCTGTCCCATACCCCCGAACGTGTTGCTGATGAACTGGAAGACAGGGAAATCGTTGCTGAAACCGTTGGCAATGCCGAACGTCTGATCCCAGTCGGTGCCCATCATGGAGGCCTTGGATTTGTTGATGTTGTTGGAGCGGTTGCCGCCCAGCGTAAGGACGTTGACCAGATTGGGAGTAGCCGTCCAATTCCAGCCGGCGCGCAGATACGAACCCCTTTGGTCGACCGTTCCGCAGCAGGTCTGGATCGGCGGCGGCAGATTCGAGTTGCCGCCGGAGTCGGTGTTCTCGCGATATTGCAAAAATGCCCATATCTTGTGCTTGTCGCCAAGGTTCTGATCGAAGCGCACACTGTAGGCTGTGTTCGCAAGCGTGCCGCGCGAGCCCGGACCGTTATACACGTAGTTGTAGATGCCGCTGCCTGGAACTTCCTGCTGCGCCAGAGGCATCAGGTATTTACTCACGAACATCTTCGCGAGGTTGCTTTCGCGCGTGATCGGAATTTTGTTAGTCGGCGCGCCGGAAACAGTGTAATTGGGCGCCGTTCCCGTAACCGTCTGTCCGAAACCGGCATAACGGCAGGGCTGTGCGGTGTTGTCATATTGCGGGTCCATGATCTCGCCGGAGTAGACTGTTTCACCGCATGTTGGTGAGGTTCCCAGCGCACCGCCCAGCAGTGACGAAAAGTCGAAATACGAGCCGTTGCTGCCCAACTCGGCCGGTGTCGGCAACAAGCTTTCGACTGGACCGCCGTAGTTTTGATGCCACTGTTCGAAGTTGAAAAAGAAAAAGCTCTTGTTGTGGCCGTTGTAAAGGTGGGGTATGAAAATCGGGCCGCCAGCATTGGCTCCATAATCTTCCTTGGTATCGGCAAGCTTTTGAAGCTCTTCTGCACGCGTCGCTCCGGTCGCTTGAAAGGCCTTTCCTTTCTGGAACCAATCCAACGCATCGAACGCGGCGTTTTTGTAGAACATGTACGCTGTGCCGTGATAGTTATTGGTGCCGCCTTTAGTGCTAAAGTTGGCCAAACCGCCCGTGGTGCGGCCTTCCGAGATGGGAGCGTTCGCAACGCTGATGTGAAACTCATAAACCGCTTCGATTGAGGGATTGACGATTCCAAAACTGCCTGAACCGTTTTCTTCACGGTTGGTCGTGATGCCGTCAAGCAAGAAGTCGGTGCCGAGTTCCTGGCCTCCGGCGATTTTGATCGTGTCGGTGCCACTCGATGCCTGGCCAAATCCGGCGACGCCCGGAGCTAGAAATTCAAGCGCTTCAGGTGAACGGAAGCCGCTCACCGAGAGGGGAAGTTTGTCCTCCTGCTGGGGGGAAATTTCAGCGTCGATTTCAGAGGACTCGGTTTCAAGCCCTGTTTCACCGCCCATTACACTAATCGTTACCGTTGCCGCGCCAACGGCAAGGTTTACATCGAAGGCCGTTGTTGTTCCAACAGCGATCACCACATTGTGATCGACCACTGTCTGAAAGCCCGCAGCTGTTACTGTTACTTCGTATCTTCCCGGACGTATCGCGGGCAGGCTGTAATAGCCGCTTGCCGCGCTTACTGCCGAGTAGACTGTTCCCGTGTCAACTCCCGTGAGCGTGATTTTTGCGCCCGGTACGGATTTGCCTACTGGGTCAAGTACGGTTCCCGCAAGGGCTCCCGTATCCAACTGGGCCAATACGGTTGTGGGGATGCCCACAAGCAGGCCCAGCAACATCATCCAGAGCCATGTTCGTGCAGCGGACCGTCGCTGCGGCCTGCGGAATGCGCGCCTCTGATTTCCAAGCTGTATCATTTGCAGTTGCCTCCCGTTGTAGAGCCGCCGATCGGGGGTCTTCTCCCGTGGAGCTTGTTTTTTTGCCGCCACGGTTTCAATTGCACCGTATACTTCGGTGCGAACCTGATGCAGGCGGCAGATTGCATCAGGTTTCAGCCCATTTCTCCGCTCAGTCTGTTTCGTTGGTGAGATTCTCTGTCTCGTCCACCGGCAGAGCTGTTCGTTTTGTTGGAGCTCGTCCCCGAGTAAACGCTTACTGTAATGCCGATTTCAACCCCTTGGTTGCTTCTGCCGCAGGTTTTGCTCTTCCAAAACGTTTCTCGCTGACTTGTGCGGCCGCCGATCCGGGAAGAAAACTCGCCCTCATCGCCGGTCATGGCGGAGACCGATCCGGATCGTCTACTGGAAGCTCCGCGCGCTTGCGGACGACGTTAGCGGCGCGGTTGTCCTGCAGAGCCTTACTCTCGGATCTCATTCTCAGAAAATTCTGCATGGCGTCCTGCGCCTGGCCCTGATCGTGAAGTTTGCGATAGATCTGCGCCAACTTATAGTAGGAGCTCATGGCGCGGTCATTGGCTGGGTCGGCGGCGATCGCCTGCTTGAATTGGCCAATAGCGTCCTGATCCTGCTCCAGATCCATCAGGCCGTCGCCGAGGTAATAGTGTGCATCGGCAAGTGTAGGGTCGGCTTTTAACGCGCGGAGCAAAAGCTCGGTGCCCTCCGCGGGATTCTGGTTCCGGACTAGCAGGCTGCCCAGCTTGTACATGGATGTGGCTGCGTAAGGGTCGACCTGGAGTTCGTTGCGGTACTCAGCTGCCGATTTGTCGACGTCCCCGGCAATCCAATAATGATCTGCCAACTCCTCGTGCAATCCAGGTTGCGCGGGCGCCATCTCGACGGCGCGTTTGAACTCTTTGATCGCTTCGTCGTTGCGATAGGCCTGCGCGTAAGCCTCGCCCAGGATTTGGTGCACACGTACCGAATCGCGATTCACGAGGAACATGGCCTCGTAGGAGGCATTGGCCACAAGCAGATAGGCGCGACCGCGATGGTAGAGAATATCGACGTCCTTGGGATCAAGCGCGTAGGCTCTATCGAGCGGCGCAATGGCGCCCGCCGCATCGTTGGCGGCCAATCGGCAAACTCCCAGCCACATGAATCCTTTGGCACCGTGCGGATCCAGGCGTGTTTCACGGAGCAGGCGGGTTTCCGCGTCCTTGAAGTGATTCTGGCGGTAAGCGATGATGCCCAGGAACAGATTGGCTCCGCGCAGAGATGGCTTCAACTGCAGGGCTTTTTTCAAGGCTTTCGTGGCCTCGTCCAGCTGACCCGCCTGGAATAATGCAAGGCCAAGATTGAGGTACCCTTCGGCAAAAGTCGGCGCGTACTGCGTTACAGTGGAGTACGCCGTGACCGCTGCGCTGAAATTTCCCGCCGCCATGGATTCGCCGCCTTGCTGCATTGCTTGGCGAGTAGTTTGATCCAGGACCGCTTGCGCAGGGGCCACGCACCCTGGACCCAGAACAGCGAAGCCAACCCCAAAGAGCAGACTCCTGCGGATGCGTCTTTGCGGCAAAATCCTCGCCTTGGGGACCTTTGCGTCCATTCCGAACTGGTAGGCAAGCAGACTGATGGCTTGGCTCCTAGCGATAGTTCTCAGCATGCTTTTCGTCCAGTCGCAAGCCGGGCCCACAAACGCGCTTGTCCCTAAAACAATTCTGCAGCCGTCCGCTGAGCGGCGGCTAGACCGGACTTGCGTATGCTGATTCAAAAACACCGAGATTCGATCACCAACCCACTGCATTTGTCACGCTATTAACGGCTTAGTGGCCCGTTAAGCGCAGTTAGACGTTTGTTTTCATTGGTTTAGCTATACGCTCCTGAAGGAGTTTTTGGCGCAAAACAGGGACGTTAAATGGAGCGCCCAACGTAATTTGACCGGTGGTATAGTAGGGAACTGGAAAGGAACTGAGGCAGGATGTCGAACGCGGGACAATCCGCGCTTCGGGAGTCGGAGGTGTTAGGCCCCCATCAGACAGTGCTGGTGCGCCAACACCTCGAGGACGTTTTGATGAGTCACGCGTTTGCCGGCAGCAAACGTACTCAAGATTTTCTCCGCTTGATCGTAGGGCATGCTCTACAGGGGGAATCCGCCAGTCTTCGGGAGCGCATGATTGGGGCGGAAATGTTCGGACGCCCCGTCAGTTACGACACGGGTAACGATTCCATCGTGCGCGTCAGGGCGAACGAAGTCCGGAAGAAGCTCGCGCAATACTATAGCGAGCTAAAAGGTAAGAAACCTACGGTCCATATTGAACTTCCCAGTGGATCGTATGTGCCCAGGTTCATCTTTGAGCCCGTTGAGGCCATGGCCCCGCCGCAAACCGGCGCTGCTGTCTCCGGGCTTGTTAAGCAGCACAGCGGCAAGTCCGACGCTCCTACCGGCTCACCGGTCCCCGTCCACAAGCGCCCACGCGTCCTGCGCATCGTTGCCGGCGCTGCGCTCGCGCTTATTCTGCTGGCGGCAATCGGATTCCTCATCTTCACGAAATGGAGGGGCAACGCCAACGCGGAGACGGATCTGCGCTCCATCGCAATCCTGCCGCTGGCTAACCTCTCCGGCGACCCGCAGCAGGACTACTTTGCCGATGGCATTACCGAGGAACTGATCAACGACCTTGGCCAAGTTTCGACTCTGCGCGTCATCTCTCTCACCTCTTCATTGAGCTACAAGGGAACGCACAAGAACCTGCCTGAGATCGCGCGCGAGCTCAACGTGCAAGGGGTCGTCGAGGGCGGTGTGGTGCGCGACGGCAATCAAGTCCGTATCAGCGTTCAGTTGATCGACGTCAGAAGAGACAGGCCTGTATGG
>Ga0187847_10004553_pt1 | contig 10182 bp, 10 predicted proteins | sample June2016WEW_4_10_FD_132458 | JGI IMG/M metagenome (GOLD analysis project Ga0187847, IMG submission 132458) | Peatland microbial communities from SPRUCE experiment site at the Marcell Experimental Forest, Minnesota, USA - June2016WEW_4_10 | ecosystem: Environmental > Terrestrial > Soil >...
ACGGTGACGGTGTGCGTGCCCGTCGTGGCTGTATCGCCCGCTGCAGCGGAGACTACGGCTGCGTCACTGGATCCGGTAGTGAATTGGTTCAGGGCTCCGTCAAAGTCGCCCAGACTGTTCACACTGTTGGAGAGCGTGCTCAACTCGCTGCCGATGGTCGTGAGCGCGCTGATCTGTGCGTCCAGGCTCGACTGCTCATCCTTCATCTGGGTTTCGGGCTGGTCCTCCACCTGCATCATGCTGTCGACCACGCTGCTGACGTCGATGCCCGTACTCTTGCCGCTGAAAGCGTCGTTGACCTGGCTGAGAATGTTGCCGAGCGCGGCGCTGTAGTTAGTGCTGAATGAGGCCATAATTCAGTTGCGGCTCCTTTCGTCGAGCTTTTAGCTGTTAGCTTTAGCCCTTAACAATCCCCTCAGCAGCTTTCTCGCTAACAGCTAAGAGCTAACAGGTAAAAACTAAACCTGCGGGAGAAGGGGGACCCGAAGGTCCCACCTTCTCCCCCGTGCAACCCGGTGTCCGTCGGCAGCGGGGGTTTGTCCGCCGCCGCCAGATCGTTCCCCGCTTACTGGAGCAGCTTAAGCACGTTCTGCTGCATCTGGTTCGCCTGCGCCAGGGCGGAAATGCCCGTCTGGCTCAGGATCTGATACTTCGTCAGGTTGGCTACCGTCTGCGTAATGTCGGCAGCCTGAATACCGTCCTCGGCGGACGACAGGTTCTGGGTCTGGGTGCTGATGACGTTGTTGGCCGCATCCAGCCGGTTGACGCCGGCGCCGATGCCGCCGCGCAACGCCGCTACCTGCGAGATCGCATTGTTAATGTCGGTCAGCGCCGTCTGCGCCGCTCCTGCGGTTTGCAGGTTGTCATTGGCAATGCTGATCCCGTTCATGTTGCTGCTGTCAAAGGTGCCCAAAGTGACTCCGATGGTGCTGCTGCCCGCCGTCGTCGAGTCGCTCAGGAACACATCCATGGTGCTGGAATTGGTGGTGCTGGCCAGAGTATCGGCCGAGCCGTCGCCGTTGATCTTGATCGTAGAACCGCCGTCGGCCAGGGGATCCGTGGAGCTGCCACGGTTTTGCGTGTCCGTGACCACCACGTTGCCGGTGTCGTCCAGGGTAGCGATAAGACCTTTGCCTGATCCATTGATGTCGTTGATCAGATCGCCGACGGTGGCATCGCCCGTCGAGGCGCCGTAGGTTACCGTGGTATAGGCGGGGGTCGACAGGGTGCTGTCCCAGTACTTGATCTTCATGTCGCCGGTAATGGCGCTGGACAGTCCGGCAGGGTTGGTGACGGCCGTGGTCACCTGGTTGACGTTGGTCTGGCCGCCGGTGAAGATGGGCGAGCCGTTGTAGGTGGTGCTTTGCCCGATGCTGTCGATTTCTGCCTTGATCGACTGGAACTCGGCATCGATGGCTTGGCGCTGTGAACCGTCGTTCACCGTACCGTTGGCTGACTCGGTGGCCAGGGTGACGGCGCGGTTCAGCAGGTTGGTGACCTGCGACAGGGCGCCGTCGGCGACCTGCAGCTTGCCCACGCCTTCATTGGCATTGAGCGCCGACTGGGTCAGCGCCGTGACGTTGGCTTGTAATCCGTCTGCGATGGCCAGACCTGCCGCATCGTCTGCGCCGGTGTTGATACGCGAACCGGAAGCCAGTTGCTCAAGGGTCTGGTTCAGGTTGGCTTGCGTCATCGACAACTGGTTCTCTGCGGCAAGGGCTGGAATGTTATTCAGAATACTGATTGCCATGGGACAGCTCCTCTCATGGTTCCACCTTGCCCGAGCTCGCCAGGAGTTCGTTCCCGCAGGTGCGCTGCCAGGTTTTTCTGACCGGCGGAACCTTTTGCATGTTCACCCTCCCTATCGGCTTCCCCGCAATCAGCTTTAATCCAGAAAGAAAATTTCCCTCCAACTAGCACTGTGGCAGACCACTGGCCACCTAGGGTTAAAGCCGCTTAATGAGCTGCGAGCTTCTAGCTACGAGCTACGAGTTTCCAGCCGCGACCTGCGAGCAACTAGCAACCCCTCCCGCGTTGCATCGTTTTTCTTACCAATCGATAACAGCGCTCGGAACTTAACACTCCCAGATGGAGCCCACAGCTCGTGGCTCGCAGCTTGCCGCTCTTCAAGCCCTGGCCAACTCTTGCCGATGCTTTCTCTGACTCAAGTCCCCCGCGGAGGAGTGCGCATGATCCAGCTCACCCGCTTAAATAATGCTCGTCTGGCGGTCAACTGCGACCTCATCAAGTATGTCGAGGAGGCGCCCGACACGGTTCTGACCCTATTGAGTGGCGAGAAGCTGGTGGTACGCGAGACCACCGAGCAGGTGATCGAGCGAGTGCGCGACTTTCGCCGCTCGGTCCTGATCGCTGATCCGGAACCGGCTTCGCCTCTCGGCTTGCGGGCCAATTCTGAGAACGAAGCTCCGGTCACCGCAGAAGGACAGCAGCGTGGATAAAAGCAGCTTCGTGGGAGTGATCGTCGGGCTGGGTGGAATCATGCTTGGCCTCTTGCTGGAAGGCGGCAAGGTCTCCCAGGTACTACAGCCCACCGCGGCCATCATCGTATTTGGCGGGACAATGGGCGCGGTTCTATTGCAATATCCCATGCCGGTGGTCGCCTCGGCTTTTCGCCGGCTGATTCGGGTCTTCCTGGAACGCAAGCTGGATCCGCAACAGACGGTGCAGCAACTGGTCGTCTTCGCCAACAAGGCGCGGCGCTACGGCATGATCTCCCTCGACGCCGACCTGCCGTCCCTCAGCGACCCCTTCCTGAAGCGAGCTTTGATGCTGGCCGTGGATGGCACCGAGCCGCAGGAGCTGCGCAAGACCATGCAGTTGGAAATCGATAACCAGGCCGAATACGAAGACAACATTCCCAAGGTCTTCGAGTCGGCGGGCGGTTTCGCTCCAACCATCGGCATCATTGGAGCGGTGCTGGGGCTGATCCAGGTGATGCAGCACCTGGACAACATCAACGAAGTCGGCAAAGGGATTGCCGTTGCTTTCGTAGCAACCGTTTACGGTGTGGGCTCGGCCAATCTGTTCTTTCTGCCCAGCTCCGGCAAGCTGCGCCTGCGCATTCGCGAAGAGCAGATTCTCCGCGAGATGACCCTGGAAGGCGTGGTCTCCATTCTGGAAGGGATGAATCCGCGCATGCTGGAAAGCAAGCTGATTGGCTTTTTGCCGGAATCGTCGAAAGCCATAACAGCCGCAGGAGTCCATCTGCCATGAAGGACCGCCGTCGGCCGGCCGATCACATCAGTCACGAACGCTGGCTGGTCTCCTACGCCGACTTTGTGACCCTGCTGTTCGCCTTCTTCGTGGTTCTGTACGCTTCGGCGCAAATCGACAAACAGCGGGCGGCTCGTCTCTCCAACGCCATCGACTCCGCCTTCCAGCAACTGGGTATTTTTGAGCGAGATGGTCATAAACCCGGAGAAATCGATCCCAAGATCTCCCTGCCCAGCGCTGTCAATAGCGCGCAGGACTTATCGCGCTGGGCGACGTCGGGTCAGGAAAAGCTGGGCGCCGAGCAGAAGAAGGATAATTTCAACGCCATCCGCAGCGAACTGGAGAAGGCGCTGGCTGCCGAAATCGCGCGCAACGAGGTTGCCCTCCACATGGAAGCAGACGGCCTGGTCGTTAGCCTGCGCGAGGCCGGTTTCTTCGACAGCGGTTCGGCCACCATCAAGCCCGGCGCTGAGGCTGCCTTCGCCCGGGTCGCCAACATCCTGCGGGAACACTCCTGCGCAGTCAGGATTGAAGGTCACACCGACAACGTGCCGATCCACACCTCGCAGTTCGCCTCCAATTGGGAATTGTCCACCGCGCGCTCGACCAGCCTCGTAAGGGCGCTAATTGTGCAATACGGCGTTCCGTCCGAGCGGTTGTCAGCCGCCGGATACGCAGAGTTCCATCCTGCGGCCAGCAACGACACCGCGAAAGGCCGGCAACTCAATCGACGCGTGGATGTTGTGATTCTGACGTCTCTGGCTCAGCGCCAGATGACCAGTCTGACCAGGCCCACGGACAAGAGTTCCGCCAGTTCCCCGAGCAGCGGAGCAGCGGATTTCCATCGCCCCACAAAGCGCGACATCCAGACTGGCGCTCCGCGCGCCTCAAGCGGAAACCCTGGGCACAGCGGCTAGCCGATCGCGTACCGAAGACGCCCGCAAGGCCTCGCCGATGCGCGTCAGCAAAATGTTTACCGTGAATGGCTTTTGGATGTGGATGGCCGCTGTCCGGCTAATGGCTTGGGCAATATCGCTCTGCGCATAGCCCGACATAAGGATGGTGATCAGGTCAGGCTGCAGGCTCTGCAAATAACAGGCGAGGTCGGCCCCATTCATGCCTGGCATCACTACGTCGGTCAACAGCACATCGATTCGTCCTGCGTGCTGGCGGGCCAGTTGCACGGCTTCTCTGGCGCTGCCGCACTCCAGCACCATGTAACCCGCATGGGTCAGGACTTCGCGCGTAACCTGGCGGACCATCGATTCGTCCTCCACTAGCAGTACGACTGGGGGATTCACCACTTGCGAAGGGGTTGACCAGGCCGGTTCCATCGCTTCCACTTTCATCTTTTCACCCACTTGCTGCTCGTGCTGGAAATCAGCGAACACACCTAGCAATGCAACTGTGCCGCCACTCGTCACCCAGGCAGTCGGCAGAGCTAAGTTGCCGTAGATGGTGCACATGCGAAACAAAGGCGAAAGCTCCGCTCCGCTGCATCTTCATCCGGATCGGGAAGGTTCCGTTTTTGGAGCTCCACTTTGGGAATTATCGCGCCGCCAGACGAAGTGGGCGAAAGCCCTTGGAGCCTCACACGACGATTGCTGCCGGTTCGCCATTCGCCGGATGTAGAATCTCAGTCTGGAAATTGCAAGGGTTGACAGGACAATCTGTAAGTAGCTCAATTACGTAATACTGAATGGGACCCCTCGAACTGAGCCCGTTGGATGGCGGCGATGCAGGCGACGAAATGCGCCTGGTGGCGCGCATTCGCGCCGGCGATCAGCAGGCAATGTCCGAACTTTATGACCGCTATGGCAAGGTGGTCTACGCAGTGTCGTTGCGGGTATTGCAGGATACGGCCGCGGCCGAGGACGTTTTGCAGGATGTGTTTCTCCAGTTGTGGCGCAATCCCGACGCCTTCGACGCCAGCCGCGGCAGTCTGGCAGCGTGGCTGGCGGTCATCTCGCGGCATCGTTCCATCGACCGCCTGCGCAAGCGGCGTCCCGAGGTCGATATCGAAGACTGCGTCATCGCCGGGGGCCCTGATTTGCGGGACGAAACCGAGCGTGCGTTGATCATAGAGAAGGTGCGGCTCGTACTTGCCGAAATGAACCCCGATCAGAGCAAATTGTTGGAGTTGGCATTCTTTCAGGGTTTGACGCATACCGAGATCGCGGAAAAGACGGGAGAACCGCTGGGCACCGTCAAGACACGAATTCGCAGCGGGCTGCAATTGTTGCGAGCAAAGTTTGCGGGATGAGAGGTAGACCTGGCCTTTAGGCCAGCGTCCGGCGGCAAGAATAAAAATCGGGGCTTTAGCCCCGAACCATTTGCGAGATGAAGACACACGAACAATTCGCTGACGATCTGGCGCTCTACGCGCTGGATGAGTTGACGGGCGTCGAGCGTCAGCAGCTGGAGGACCACCTTCAGAGCTGCGCCGCATGCCGTCGCGAGCTGCACGCGCTGCGCGGCGATCTTGGCCTGCTGGGCCTCACCAGCAGCGGCCCGCAGCCGCCCGCGCGCAGCAAGGACCGGCTGATGCGTGCCATTGCAGCCGAGCCGCGTGGAGTGTCCTTGCCGGATTTCACCCCGGCCCCTCGCCGGAGTTTGTGGGCGATCTTGGTCCCGACGTTAGCAGCCGTGGGACTGCTGCTGCTCGCGGTTATGTTGTGGCGCAGTAATGGCCAGATGAGGGACCAGCTCGCTGAGCTCGGCAATCGCAATCAGGACCAGAGCATTCGACTGGAGCAGATGAATCATCAGCTCACGCTGCTGACTTCACCCGACGCGGTCCACGTCGCGCTGAATCCGCAGCAAGCGCCGAAACAGCCCAGCGGCACCGCCATCTTCAGCCCGTCGCAAAAGCGCATGATGTTCATGGCCAGCAATCTGGGCCCCGTTCCTGAGGGCAAGGCTTACGAACTCTGGATTATCCCCATGACGGGCGCGCCCATCGCCGCCGGTGTCTTCAAACCCGACGATCACGGCAATGCCATCATGATGGACCACAAGATGCCGGAGGGGGTCGAAGCCAAGGCCTTCGCCATCACCATTGAAAACCAGGAAGGCTCCGATAAACCCACCTCACCCATCGTGCTGATGGGGGCGGTGTGATAGTCGCACGTCGAATGTTGTCGCTTGCTGCGGTGGCTGCTCTTTCAGTTCTTAACGGCTGCATTTGCAGCGACAAAGTTGTGCACCGGGTTACGTCACCAGACGGCCTGCTGATTGCGACATATTATGTTCGCAACTGTGGCGCTACCGAAGACTTCGTGTCGACTGTTAACTTGCAGTCGGCACAAAGCAAATTTAATGGTGGTGAGGACGTGTTGTTTACTGCAACGGGCAGGCACCAAATCGACATTGAGTGGACTACCGCAAAACATCTGCACCTCCACTGCGATTCGTGTAAGCGCGATTTGATCTACAGGGAAGTTGTCCGCATCGGCGATATTGACATTGATTTCGACCTGCCGCAGTGATGCAAGTCCGCGTCAGCGGACGCAATAGTCTAGCCCAGCGCGAAGCGCTGGGTGGACGGGTATTCTTGAATGGGAGCCCCGTAGGGGCGAAGTTCTGCGAACCTTCCGCCGTGCGTGCCGTCACCGACAATCACTCTGCTGCCGATTAGGTTTAAGCCTATGTCGCACACATACGCACACAATCTGGTGCATTGCGTATTCAGCACCAAGGATCGCCTGGACCTGATTCGCAACCCTGACGAGTTGTGGCGATACGTAACCGTTCTGGCCCATGCCAAGAACATCCATGTGCTCGCAGCGGGAGGCACTACCAGTCATCTCCACTTGCTGATTTTGTTGCCTCAAACAATGACATTGGCAAAGGCAATGCAGGAGTTGAAGGCGAATAGTCGCGCGGGTTGCGCGAGACCTCACGCACGTTTCAGTGGCAGGAGGGATACGGCGCATTTAGCGTCAGCCAATCGCAAAGAGCAACGGTAATGGAGTACATCGCGAATCAAGCGGTACATCATCAATCGAAGAGCTTTGAGCAGGAGTTCACGGCTATGCTCCAAAAATCCGGAATTATGTACGATCCTCGCTTTGTTTTCGGATGAGAGCGTGCCGTGCCTACGGCACTCGACCATAGAAAACAACTCACCCCAGCGCTTCGCGCTGGGCTAGACTATTGCGTCCGCTCCGCGGACACGCATCGTCGCAACCTTAGTCAGACCGGTAACAAATCAAGAAATTCCGTCGACGATACGCTCATCTTGGAATCTTGTTTACTTGTCGTGCGAGGATCATCGGCCCGCGATGGTCTTGCCATTTTTGTTTCGTCAGATGCCATAAGTCCTGGATATCCGCTGACAGAAGAACCAATCCAACCATGGCTAATCCGCCTACTCGTAGCGCAGCGCTTCGACGGGATCCAGGCGCGAAGCCTTGACGGCGGGATACATCCCAAAGAATAGACCGACGCTCATGGCCATCAGCACGGCGGTAACCACCGCCCAGATGGGCACCGAGGTTGGCATGGAAGGAAAGATCAGAGGCAAGGCAGCCGCGGCGGCCACGCCGACAATTACTCCTGCCAATCCTCCGAGTCCGGTGAGGACGATGGCCTCGGTCAGGAACTGGCGGACGACGTCGCCGCGCCGGGCGCCAATGGCTTTGCGCACGCCGATCTCGTGGGTGCGCTCGGTCACCGACATCAGCATGATGTTCATCACGCCGACTCCGCCCACCAGCAAGCCGATCGAGCTGACGACGATGGTCATCAATGCAACCGTGCTCATGATCTGGCGGAACTGATCGGCCAGGGCTTCAGCGCTGCTGATGCCGAAGTTGTCGGGCTTGTTGAAGGGTACATTGCGGCGGCGCCGCAGCAGTCCCCGAATCTCGTCCTCGGCGGCATCCTTGTAGCCGGGATACGCTTCCGCACCGATGAAGATCTCGTCGTCCGCGGGATAGTGCTTCCGGTAGCTGGCGTAGGGGACCTTAATCACGCGGTCAGTGCTTTCATCCTTGAAGAGTCCGCCCTTACGCTTCTCCAACACGCCGATGACCTTATAAGAAACGCCATCGACCAGAATGGTTTTGCCCAGGGCATCGTGCGCCGGAAAGAAGTTCTTGTCGATCTCGTCGCCGATGACAGCAACGTCTTCGCGATGGAGGTCTTCAAAGTCGCTGAAGAAACGGCCCTGGCTGACGTGTCCGTTATAGACGTCCTCCCAGGCGGAGTCGGCGCCAGAGTAGTCCAGGTTGGTAATCTCGTGCGTGCCATAGCGAGCTACCCGGAGTGGCGGCCGCTGCTCGTCAGGATTGAAACGCGGCATAACCTCCACGGTGACGTTCTTAACGTGCGGACACTCGGCGAGGATGGCCTTGGCGTCGTCCAGTTTAAGCGGCTTGCGATTGCGTTCTTCGGCGCTCATGCGTCCGGTGCGGATGGCGATGTCCCAGCGGAAGACGAAGAGCGTGTTGGTGCCATAGTCCTCCAGGAAGCCCTGAATGTCGCGGCTGACGCCGACCAGGATGGAGGCGACGAAGATCATGGCGGCGACGCCAATCACCACCCCCAGCACCGTCAGAAACGAGCGCGTCTTATGGTCGCGTACCGTTTCCAGAGCCATCCGCGAATTTTCGCCAAAGTGCATCCGCATAAAACAGTTGTCAGTTGCCGGTTGTCAGTTGTCAGTCAATGCCCGTCAGGAAGCAGAGCTGATATCGATATTTGCAGCTCCTCGCCCTAGGTTAGTACCGGCGGTGCCAGTCTCAGTCGCAACTGACAACTGACAACCGGCAACTGACAACTAATTTTCGTATCTCAACGCCTCAATCGGGTCCAGCCTCGCGGCTTTTCGGGCGGGATAGACGCCGAAGAACACGCCCGTAGCCGATGAGATGCCAATCGCCAGCACCACGGCGGAGATCGGAACTGCCATAGGGACCGGCGTCGCCGTGCGCACAATCACCGCCATGATCCATGCGATCAACACCCCCAGGGCTCCGCCAACCAACGCCATCACCGTCGATTCCACCAGAAACTGGAGCAGAATGTCTCGCCGCTTGGCGCCCAGCGACTTGCGAATCCCAATCTCGCGCGTGCGCTCGGTCACCGAGGCCAGCATCACGTTCATAATCACCACGCCGCCGATCACCAGGAAGATGGAAACCAGGCCCACCATGCCCGAGGCCAGCGTGCCGGTGAGGTTTTTCCAAAGGCCCATCAGGGTGTCGCTGGCCAGAATGCCGAAGTTGTCATCGTCGTTCGGGCCCAGGTGACGGCGGGCGCGCAGCAGCACGCGAGCTTCCTCCTTGGTTCGCTCCAGCCACTCCGGCCCACGCGTCTGAACGTTGACGCTCAGCGTGTTGTTGCGCCCGTAGATCTTGAGCCAGGTCTCGATGGGAATGTATACGAAGTTGTCCTGCGACTGGCCCAGGGTGTTGCCGATTTTCTTGGCCACGCCGACGATCTGGAACTCCTGGCCGTCGACGGTCAGAATTTTACCCAGCGGGTCGGTACTGGCGAAGAGTTTTTCCGCGACATCGGCGCCGATCATGCAGACCATGTCGCGATGTTCGTTATCGCTGTCGGTCATGTAGCGGCCGGTGGCAACTTCTTCGACATCCATGTCGCCGATGTTGGCGGTAACGCCTCGCAGGTCGACATCTTCCATGCTCTGCCGCTCGGTACGGAGGTTGGCAAAGCGCCGCACTTCCACGCCGACCGCCTTAGGCAGTTTGAGATTGTCGCGCAGCGCCACGTAGTCATCCCAGGTGATGTCGCGGTTACGGCGGGTCGCCTTCAGCAGTTCTTTGGTATCGCTGATGATAGGAAACTTGTGGATGAGGAAGACGTTTGATCCCAGGTTGGCGATGCGAGTGGCAAAATACACGTTCATCCCGTTAATCAGCGCAATCACCAGGATGAGCGTCGAAACCGACAGGATCACTCCCAGCAACATGAGGAACGACC
>Ga0187847_10004555_pt1 | contig 10180 bp, 7 predicted proteins | sample June2016WEW_4_10_FD_132458 | JGI IMG/M metagenome (GOLD analysis project Ga0187847, IMG submission 132458) | Peatland microbial communities from SPRUCE experiment site at the Marcell Experimental Forest, Minnesota, USA - June2016WEW_4_10 | ecosystem: Environmental > Terrestrial > Soil > Wetlands...
AGCCAGCGCAGCGTCAATTCCTCGCGAACCGCCAAGGAAAGCGCGTCGTAGATGTCGCGCGGCGTCGCGGTTTCGGTGTTTTTACCCAGCGCGCGCGTCAGGCGATCCAGCAGCGCGGCCTGCAGATTGCCGGTGTGCAACTCGACGTTGCGCCTCATTGAGAACTGTGTCACAGCCGATTTCATGGTCAGCGCATTGCCTCGATTCAAAACGATCCAGTATAGAACGGCCAATTTACAGGTTACTATAAGGCTATAAACGGAGCCACGTCGCGGAACCCAAAGACCATGCAATCCAATGAGTTGAACTCTGCAGCCGGCGCCTCGAGGGCCATCGGCGTCGACGTCGGCGGCTCCTCGATCAAGTGCGCTTTGGTCGACCTTGCGACCGGGGAGTTCGTCGGCGAACGCTTGAGCGTGCCGACGCCCGCGATGGATTCCCCCGAGACGCTGCTCGGTGCGATTGCATCCGTGGTAGCACAGGTACCGGGTGATCATGCGGTCGGAATCGCGTTTCCGAGCGTGATCACACGCGGCACGGTGCGAACCGCGGCACACCTCAACAAGGACTGGATCGGCCAGCCGCTCGCGGCGCTCGCGACGCGGCGATTGGATCGCGTCGTCGCGGCGATCAACGATGCCGATGCGGCCGGGCTCGCGGAGCTGCACCACGGCGCGGCCAAGGACGTGCCCGGTACGGTATTGTTGCTGACGCTCGGCACCGGCATCGGCAGCGCGCTGTTCATCGACGGGCACCTCGTGCCGAATACCGAGTTGGGTCATTTGCAGGTCGGCGGACGCGAAGCGGAACTACGCGCCGCGGCACGCATCAAAACCGAACAAAACCTCAGCTGGGGCGCATGGACCGACGAGTTGAATCTCGTGCTCAAGGAGCTGCATGCGCTGCTGTGGCCGGATCTGATCGTGCTGTGCGGCGGCATCACCGAAGAGCCGGAACAGTTCATGGATAAGCTGCGTTGTATCGCGCCGCTGCGCGTCGGCGCGTTGCGCTCGCGCGCCGGTATCGTCGGCGCGGCAATGGCGACCACGTTGCTCTAGGACGCCGTGAGCAGGGCGGCAGTCATCGCTGTCTGTGCCGTCGCCCTAGCGGCTTGCGCCTCGCAAGCGACGCGGCCTACGCAACCGCAAGCGCCGCCGAGCGCGCCGCCGCCCGTCGCGGCCGCAGAAACCGCCGCCGTCCCGCCGCTGCGCAGCGGCGCGCGCATGGCCGACGAAGCGCTCTCGATGCTGGGCCAACCGTATCGCTATGGCGGCGCCGAACCCGGCGGTTTCGATTGCAGCGGGCTCGTGAGCTACGCCGCGAAGCGCGCCGGATTCGTCGTGCCGCGAACCGCCGAGGACCAGCAGCATGCCGGCGTGGCGGTCGCGCGCGATGCGCTGCAGCCCGGCGATCTCGTGTTCCTGCACCTGCTCAGCAAGGAACTACACGTCGGCATCGCGATCGATTCGACGCATTTCGTGCATGCGCCCTCCTCGGGCGGCCGCGTGCGCATCGATTCCCTGGGCCTGCGCCCATATGCTGGCGCGTTCCGATCCGCGAGGCGGCTCGGCTTCCCGCCGTAGCCGACGCGCGGTACCATCTGCGCCACCCGTTTAACCAGGTATCGAGGAATCGACTCCCATGAAACTCTATTATTCTCCCGGCGCCTGCTCGCTCTCCCCGCATATCGTGCTGCTCGAAGCAGGACTGCCGTTCACGAAGGAAAAGGTCGACATTCGCGCGAAGAAAACCGAGAGTGGCGCGGACTATCTCGCGATCAACTCCAAGGGCGCGGTGCCGGCGCTGCAACTCGACAACGGCGCGGTTCTGACCGAAGGCGCGGTGATCACTCAATATCTGGCCGACCAGAAACCGGATTCGACGCTCGCGCCGCGCGCGGGCACCCTGGAGCGCTACCGCGTCATGGAGCTTCTGAACTACATCGCAGCCGAGGTGCACAAGAATTTCAGCCCTTTGTTCAATCCGAAAGCCTCGAGCGACGTCAAGGACTTGGCGCTTGCCAACCTGTCGGCGAAATTCGATTGGCTGTCGGGCTTCCTCGGCAGCAAGACCTACCTGCTCGGCGACAATTTCACGCTGCCCGACGCCTATTTGTTCACGGTTTTGAATTGGACCGCGCGTGTCGGCATCGATCTGAAGAAGTGGCCCGTACTCGCCGCCTATCACGCGCGCGTCGCGCAGCGCCCGAAGGTGCAGGAGGCGATGAGAGCCGAGGGACTGCTTTCTTAAGTTCCGGTGCCCACGTCGTCGAGTCCGCTCACGACCGCGAATTGCAGCGCCGCGAGCCGCGCATAGAGCGGACTGTGCTGGAGCAATTCGCCATGCGTGCCGACCGCGATCTTGTGGCCGTGGTCCATGACGACGATGCGGTCGGCTTTGAGCACGGTTGCGAGCCGGTGCGCGATGATGATCGTGGTGCGGCCCCGCATCAGTATTTCGAGCGCCTGCTGGACGAGTCGCTCCGATTCGGCATCGAGTGAACTCGTCGCCTCATCGAGCAGCAAAATCGGCGGATCCTTGAGGATCGCACGCGCCAAGGCGATGCGTTGGCGCTGCCCGCCCGACAGGCGTGTGCCGCGCTCGCCGAGGAAGGTGTCGTAGCCCTGCGGCAGCTTGGCCAAGAATTCATCGGCCGCGGCCGCCTTGGCGGCCGCTTCGATTTCGGCATCGCCCGCGCCGGGCCGTCCATAGCGGATATTTTCGCGCGCGCTCGCGCCGAACAGCACGGTCTCTTGCGGCACGAGCCCGATCTGCGAGCGGATATCTTCGGGCCGCAAATCCGCGAGTGTGCGATCGTCGATGAGCACGCGCCCGGATTGCGGATCGTAGAAGCGCAACAACAATTGAAACGTCGTGCTCTTGCCGGCGCCCGAGGGTCCGACGAATGCGATCGTCTCGCCGGGGGTAACGTCGAGACTGAAGTTCTCGAGCGCCGCCATCTCGGGGCGCGACGGGTAGCGAAACGAAACCTTGTCGAAGCGAATGGCGCCGCGAATGCGCGGCGGCAGATCGACGGGGTGCGCCGGCGCGGCGATTTTTGGTCGTGCTTCGAGCAATTCGGAGAGCCGCTCCATCGCGCCGGCGGCGCGCTGTACATCACCCCACATTTCGGTCAGTGCCGCGGCCGCGGTCGCGACGAAAAACGCATAGAGCAGGAATTGACCGAGTTGGCCCCAGGTCATTTTGTCGGCGAGCACCTCGTGCGCGCCGATCCACAGCACGAAAGTGATTCCGCCGAACACCAGCGTGACGCCGACCGCGGTCAGGAGCGCTCGGATCCGCGTGCGCAGCACCGCTGTTGCGAAGCTGTCTTCGACGGCGCTCGAATAGCGTCGGCTCTGCAGCTCTTCGAGCGTAAATGCCTGCACGGTCTGAATTGCATTGAGCGTCTCGTCGGCGAGTCCGCTGGTGTCGGCGAGCCGGTCCTGGGACGCGCGCGACAGGCCGCGCACACGCCGCCCGATCAAGATCAGCGGTGCAACGACGACCGGAATCATCACGAGGATGATCGCCATGAGTTTCGCGCTCGTGAGCCCGAGCATCACGAGGCCGCCGATCAGGCTCAGCGAGGAGCGCAAGATGATCGATAGATTGACACCCGAGATCGCCTGCACGAGCGTCGTATCGGCGCTGAGGCGCGACAACACTTCGCCGGTACGTGTGATTTCATAGAATATTGGGTCCATGCGCACGACATTGCGGTAAACCGCGGTGCGCAGGTCGGCAACGACGCGCTCCCCGAGCCAGCTCACCAGATAAAAGCGCAGCGCCGCGAATATCCCGTATATCACCGCGGCAGCCAAAAAGCCCACGAAGTAGCGATTGATCGTGCTCGCGTCCTTGCCGGCGAGCCCGTGATCGACGAGCTGGCGTAGCGCGACCGGCAACACTAGCATCGCGGCCGATGCCGCGAGCAACGCAAAAATCGCCGCAACCAGCGTCCCGCGGTAGGGCCGAAGGAACGGCAGCAAGGCGCGCAGCGGGTTGATCGATTTGGCGCGTGGCCGATCGGCAGGAGTGCTCATCGGACTATGATCCCATATGTGGTGCACAGGCGTCGCACGACCCGCCGGCGACGCCCCAGATCGGTGCTCCGCTCATGGCCGGGTCCGGCGGCCGCGGTGGTGTGATAACAACGCCGCACTCATACCGGCGCCGCGGCAATTGCCTTTCGAGGCACGGGGCGCTATGGTGAGATTAGCCGCCAAATCGAGTCTCGAGGACCGGCGGCGCCAATATAAATAAATGGGGATTCATCATGCTGAGACTGCGGCAGTATCAAGCGTTGCACCAGGGCCACGCGCTATCCGGATCCGTCGTGAGCACCATGCGCGTCGCGCTCGCGGCATTGATCATCGCGCTGCCCGCGGCGCTTGGCGCACCGGGCCGCGCGCTCGCGGCCGATACCGCCGCCGCCGCCGCGCCGGCCGAGGATACCGGTCCACTGCAGGAAATCGTCGTGACCTCGACGCGCCATGAAGAGAGCTTGAGCAAGGTGCCGATCAGCGTCACGGCCTTGACCTCGGAGATGATGGACGTGCGCGGCATCAAGGATTTTCAGGACGTCGCCAAATTTACGCCAGGCGTCAGCATCGATAATTCCGGGACCAACAACATCTCGATTCGCGGCATCTCCTCGACCGGCGGCGCCGGCACCACCGGCATTTATCTCGACGACTCGCCGATTCAAATGCGAGCGCTCGCATTCAATCCCGACGAGGCGCTGCCGAAATCCTTCGACCTCGATCGCATCGAGGTCTTGCGCGGCCCGCAGGGCACGCTGTTCGGCGCCGGCTCCGAGGGCGGCACGGTACGCTACATCACGACGCAGCCGAGCCTGACTGCGACCAGCGTCTATAGCCGCGACGAGGTTTCCTTCACACAAGGCGGCGCGCCGAGCTATGAGGCCGGTGTTGCGGCCGGCACCCCGCTGATCGACGGCACGCTCGGTATTCGTGTGAGCGCTTGGTACCGCGATGACGGCGGCTGGATCGATCGGATCGATCCCTATACGCTGGCGCTGCAACAGAAAAATGCGAACTTCGACCAGACCAAGGTACTGCGGGTCGCCGCGGTTTGGGCGCCCACGGACCAGCTCAAAATCACTCCGAGCTTTTATTATCAGGACCGGTACCGCAACGACGTGGAGAACTACTGGGGCCTCTATTCCAACCCGAGCAGCAACCAATTCGTCGATGCCAACCCGACCCAGCGTACCGATCCGGATACCTATTGGATCTCCGCGATCAAGATCGAAGGCGATCTCGGCGCGGCCAAGCTGATATCGAATACCTCGTACTTCCATCGCCGCGAAGAGACCGGCTACGACGGCACGCTCTACAATCTCGGCTTCTACCAGACGTTTCTCGGCGGCTTCTATCCGCTGATCGATGCCAACGGTCTACATTTGCCGCCGACGCTGTCGAGCTATTACGCGCCGGCATCGATCGACAATGGCCAGGAGAATTTCGCTCAGGAAGTGCGCCTGCAGTCGAACGATCCGAGCTCAGCGTTGTTCTGGACCACAGGACTGTTCTTCGGCTTGAATCACCAGACCTATCTCGAGCAGATTCACGACCCGCAGCTCAACGCGCTCACCGAAGCGGTTGCGGGCGTGCCCTATACGAGCGTCTTCACCGATCCCAATGGGAATCCGGTCCCCTACGATCCGCGCTTCCCGAACGATTCGTATTTCCTGCAGACGTTCTCCGAGGACAAGCAACTTGCGTGGTTCGCCGAAGGAACGTATGCGTTTACCGACCAGTGGAAGGCGACGGCCGGCGTGCGACTGTCCAGGACCGAATTTTCATTCAATACGCTGACCGGCGGGCCGCAGCTGTTTCTCGCCGATCAAGCCAACAACGGCGACAAGAAGGAGACTTCGTTTACGCCGAAGCTGAGCCTCTCGTACCAATATGATCCGCACAATCTCTACTATTTCACCTATGCAAAGGGATTTCGTCCGGGCGGCGCCAACAACCCCGTTCCGCAGGCCGCGTGCTCCCAGGACTTCGCAAACTTTGGCATCAAGTCCTCACCGGCGACGTTCAATTCCGACACCGTCAATAGTTTCGAGGTCGGCGCCAAGAACAACATCGACAATCGCGTGAAGCTCGCAAGCAGCATCTACTACATTCGCTGGAACAACATCCAGCAGACCGTGGTGCCGCCGATTTGCCAAATCTCGTTCATCGATAACCTCGGCCAGGCGGTTGCCAAGGGCGCGGACATCCAAGCCGACATTGCGATCACCGACAGTTTCACGGTGGAACTGGCATCGGGCTACACCGACGCCCGCTATACGCAGAATTCGCTGTTGTCCCCGACCGGCACGACGGGACCCGTGGTCTCGAGCGGCGATGCGATCACGGGGCAGAGCGGACAGCCGAATGCACCGTTCACGGCGACGATCGGGCTCGAATATAAATTCACCGCATTCTCGCTCGAGTCATTCGTGCGTATCGACGACGAGTACGAGAGCCGTGCGAAGTGGCCTTCGCCGCAGCAGGATCCGAACACGCTGCAGTACGACCCGGCCAATTACACGCTGTCATCGACGAGCTTCGCGTCGGCGCGTGCCGGCGTGGAATTCGCCGGCTGGCAAATCGCGGCGTTCTGCGACAATCTCACCGATTCGCATACGATCACGAATTACGAATGGTCGATCAACCCCGGGGACGGAACCAGCCGGTTGCAGCGAGAGTTCACATTCCGGCCGCGTACGATCGGCTTGACGTTCACGTACCGCAAATAGCGGCTTCGGGGCGTCAGTCGATGAGCCGGTAGACACGCTCGAAGCGCGTGCGGGCCACCACTCCGTGGTCGCCCGGCGCGTACTCGAGCAGCCAGTCGCCGGCCTCGCCCTGCAGCCGGTCGCCGCCGGCCATGCGCTCGACGCTGAACGCGGTGTCCATGCGTCTTGCAAAAACCGGCGCCGGCCGATTGCGGTAACGGCCCGCCTGTCCTGGCTGGGTCGGAGGTTCGGGCCGATACTTGGCGTCGAATCGGTCGCGCGAAACGCACCAACGGTCCCCCGTCGAGCCGGTCAATAGGGCATCGCGCGCGCCATAGTGATTCTCTCCGACAGCGCTTTGGAGGCATCCGGACTGCGCAGCAAACTCCACCTCGACGAGTTCGTCCTTGAGCGCACGCTGCGCCGCGGGGTCGTTCGCGAGGTCCGGATTATCGAGTTGGAGAATTTCTGCCATGCCGCATGATGCCTAAAAACCACAGAAAATGCGCAGGTTGCGCGGGCTCGGAAGCGGTGCTAGTGTCGGGATGTAACGAATTTATATGACCATATAACAACGGGGAAATGATGCAAACCATGCACCTCAGTCCGACTCTACGACTGGTCCTTCGGAATGTGTTGTTTTCAGGCGTTGCAATGGGCGCAGCCGCGGGTTTCGCGCCGCCGGCGAGCGCGGCGGACACGCCGGCCGCCGGCTCGCTCGAGGAAATCGTCGTCACGGCGACACGCCGCGAAGAGAGCATCAGCAAGGTCCCGATCAGCATCACGGCACTGACACAGGATGACCTCGATCAAAAAGGCATCAAGGACTTCTCCGAGATGGTGCGTTTCACACCGGGTGTAACGATCGATACCTCGGGAACCAATGCGATTTCGATTCGCGGCATCTCGTCGTCGGGAGGCGCCGGCACGACCGGCATTTACATCGACGACACACCGATTCAAATGCGCGCGCTCGGATTCAATCCGGACGACACGCTGCCCAAGGCATTCGACCTCGACCGCATCGAAGTGTTGCGCGGCCCGCAAGGCACGCTGTTCGGCGCGGGATCCGAGGGCGGCACCGTGCGCTACATCATGACGCAGCCGAGCGTCACGACGGAATCGACCTATGCGCGCACCGAACTGTCGACGACCGAATACGGCGAACCGAGCTATGAGGCGGGTATTGCCCACGGCGGCCCGATCATCGACGGCGTGCTCGGCTATCGGGCGAGCATCTGGTACCGCTACGACGGCGGCTGGATCAATCGCGTCGACGATACGACCGGCGCGATCACCGAGAAGGATGCGAATTACGCGAATACCGCGGCGATGCGCTTTGCGCTCCTCTATGAGCCGGCCGACAACGTCAAGATCACGCCGAGCATCATTTACCAGAACAAAGACCAACACGACTTGGGGACGTACTGGCCCGCGTATTCAAACCCCAGCGCGGGGCAATTCAACAACGCGACCCCGGAGCGCATTCCGATTCCCGATCAATATTATCTGCCCGCGCTGAAGATTCAGGCCGACTTCGCGCATGCGACGCTGATCTCGAACACCTCGTACTACCACCGCAACGAGCAGGACTCGTACCAGGGAACCGCCTACGATCTGGCGTTCTACCAGAGCCAGAGCTGGCTCGGCGTGAATTCGAGCGCGACACCGGCCTGCGGGTCCGCCTCGACGACCGCGGTGCCACCCTGCTCGTGGTATCCGCTGCTCGATGCCAACGGCATCCATTTGCCGGCGGGGTTCACCAATTACTCTACACCGAACACGATTACGAACCAGCAGCGCACCGTGACCCAGGAAATTCGCCTGCAGTCGAATGACGACACGAGTGCGCTGAAATGGACCGTCGGCATGTTCTGGTCACTGTCGCGCGAACTCAGCATCGAACAGCTCTACGATCCCCAGATCGTGCCGTTTTGGACCGCCTTGTTCGGCAGCAGCCCGTTCGACTACCCGCTGTTCCAGGACGCGAACGGCAACGCGAACTACTATTGCAATGGCGTTGGTACGCCGGGCACGGGCTTGCCGAACTGCGACATCTATTACAACCAAAACACGAGCCATGACCGCCAGCTCGCCGAATTCGGCGAATTGACCTACAGCCTGAGCGACCAATGGAAGCTCACGGCCGGCGGCCGGTTTGCGAGCATGGGCTTCGACCTAAATCACTATGCCAACGGCCTCGAGAACAGCGGCTTGGGCACGTTCAGCGGCTCCTATCACGAGAACGCGTTCACGCCGAAGCTCGGCGTCTCGTTCCAGGCCGATCCGATGAACTTGTTCTATGCGACCTATGCGAAGGGCTTTCGTCCGGGCGGTGTCAATGCGCCGCTGCCGGTCGCCGAGTGTGGTTCGACGCCTGCGGACTACAAGTCCGATACGACGCAAAGCTTCGAGATCGGGTCGAAGGATAACTTCGACAATAAGCTCAAGATCGCGACCAGCATCTACTACATCCGCTGGAACGGCATCCAACAGAACGTATACGACCCGGGACCGACCGGCAGTTGCGGATTTCAATACACGAGTAACTTGGGCACGGCCGTTGCAAAGGGTTTCGACCTGCAAGCGGAAGCCGTGCTCGGCGGCGGCCTGTCGATCGAAGCCTCTGTCGGCTACACGGACGCGCGTTACACCAACAATACGATCAACTCGAGCTCAGGTGATGCGATCTCCGGCGAGGCGGCGATCAATTACAGCCCGGGTACGAATGCGCCGTGGAACATCTCGGTCGGCCCACAATACAACTTTCCGCTCGCCGGCAATGACGCGTTCGTGCGCGTCGATTGGGAGTACACGAGCCGCAATCCCTGGCTGGCGGCGGTCCAAGACCCGAACAACGTGAATCAGTACGACCAATACTCTTACACGCTGCCCGCAACCAGCTTTACCTCGTTGCGGGCGGGCGTGAAACTCGGCAATTGGCAGGTTTCGGCGTTCGTCGACAACTTGTTCGACTCGCACACCGTGATCAATTACGCGCTCGTGCAGAACGACTACAACAACCCGGCCGGTCCGCCTCCGCCGCAGGAGAACGATTTTACGTTCCGCCCGCGCACCGTGGGTATCACGGCGAGCTATCGTCAGTAGGAAATCAGTGCGCGCGCGTCAGGCCACCGCGCGCGCCGATTCCCGGCCATAGGCCGCATTGACGGCCTCGGCGAGGATGTTCAATCCCTCGTCGAGCACGGCATCGGGAATCGTCAGCGGACAGAGCAGTCGCACGACATTGGCCGAGGTTCCGCAGCTCAGTAGAATCAAGCCGCGCGCTTCGGCCTGCGCGACGATCGCGGTCGTCAACGCGGCATCGGGTTCCTTGGTCTTGCGGTCCTTCACGAGTTCGATCCCCATGAGACAGCCCTTTGCCCGGACGTCGCCGACGATCTTGTGCGATGCCTTCATCTTCTC
>Ga0187847_10004557_pt1 | contig 10178 bp, 10 predicted proteins | sample June2016WEW_4_10_FD_132458 | JGI IMG/M metagenome (GOLD analysis project Ga0187847, IMG submission 132458) | Peatland microbial communities from SPRUCE experiment site at the Marcell Experimental Forest, Minnesota, USA - June2016WEW_4_10 | ecosystem: Environmental > Terrestrial > Soil >...
AGGAAACGCTCTATCACGCTGGCATCGCGCGTCAAACCTTGCAAAACTTCGGCGACCACGATCCCGGTCAGAGCGAAAGGCTCACTCTCCTCAATCATTCGTTTCAGTTCAGCCCCTCCACGTCCCGGAGACGGACGAAAGAAATCGACCCAGACGGAGCTATCGACCAGGATCACACTCTATTTCTCCGTGAGGTCTTCAGATCGCCTTGCCAGATGCCGCTTCCGTAATACTTCAGGATTCCCTTGCGGCTTTCTGAACGCACCAGCAGGTCAAGTGCTCGGTCGACGATCTGCCGTTTGGTCCGAAGGCGGGTCAGCTTACGTGCCTTCCGGATCAGGCTCTCATCGATCACAATGTTGGTTCTGCCCATGGGTACAATATACACCATTTTCTGTGCATTATGTGTATGGTGTGGGCAAGTTCAGCCACAAAAGAAAAGAGACGGGGCAGGTGCCCGTCTCTACGGCAAAAGCTGATCGGTTGAAAGCTATGCTGCGAGTTCCGGTTTCTGCGAAGTCGCCGCCCAGCCCCCCGGCTTCAGCGCGTGATTGATGAGGAAGGCGACCACGCCCAGGCCGATTAGAATCAGCCCGAATAAAAGCGAACTCATCCCCAGCACCACCTCATGTTCGCTGCGCAGAATGGCAAATCCCAGAAGCAAAACTGGAGGAATGCCTACGGCAATCGCTCCGAACAAACCTCCGGGAACGCGGAAGGGGCGCTTCAATTCGGGCTCGCGAATCCGCAGCGCAATCAGCGCCGCAAACTCGAGCGCCAGGCTGGCGCCGTAAATCATGATGTCGATCGTGACTAGACGTTCGAAGCCAAGATTCAGAGCTAGCCCCCACCCGACAGCTAGCGCCAAAATCGCAACCCAGGGTGCGCGCGATTTCGGATGCAACTTGGCAAAAACCTTAGGCAGCATGCCATCCTGAGCCATCGCTAAAGGCAGCCGCGAGTAGCTCATAACCAGCGCATTGAACATGCCAAAACCGCTCATCATGCCGCCCGCCACCAGCGCGATCCGCAGCACCGGACCGCCCATCAACTGCGCGATGTCTGCCCAAGCCCCAGTCTCCCAGGCACTGGCCGGAAGCCCGGTGACCCACATCGCCGCAAAAGGAAGAACGTAAGTCAGGCAAACAATGACCACCGCCCACAGCATGGCGCGAGGATAAGTCCGCTGCGGCCTCTCAACTTCGGTCGCGATGGTGGAGGCGTTATCCCACCCCATGTAGTTCCACATGCAGATGAGCAGGCCGCCAAGAATATCGACGTTCGAAGTAGTCGGCTTGGTCACGGCATTGGCCAGCGCGTGAATCTTGAACGGCGCCAGCACAAAAATCGCTGCGAACGGAGCCGACAAGGCAAAGAAGAGCCACAGCGAGGTCGTCGAAACGACCTTCACGCCCATAATATTCAGGACCGCACAAACGACCACCACACCTAACGCCACCGCTACGCCACGATGATTCTCCTGAAAATAAGGAAACATACGTGTGAGATACGCGACAAACAGCGTGGGATAAATCGCCATATCGAAAATGGACGCTACCAGCGACAGCCATGCTTCCTGAAATCCCCAGAAATTTCCCATGGCGCGGCGCACCCAGGCGTAGTAGCCGCCTTCGAAGGGCAGCGCGCTCGAAAGCTCCCCAATCATGAACGCGGTCGGGAGGCTCCAAAGAAGCGGGGTGAGCAGCAGGATAAGAATCGCTTTGCCATATCCGGCGCCGTGCACGATGTCTTCGGTCCCATAGGTTCCGCCCGAGACCATAAAAAAGGTCGCGGCGACCAGGGGCCAAAGCGTGAGGCGAATAGACTTTTTCCGGGGAGCGGCGGCGAGCGAAGGCTGCGGGATGTTAACGGGTGCGGTAGCTGTTGCCAATTTCTATGGCTTCCTCCTCAAGGCGACTCACTCTCACCACCGCGTCTCCCTTGAAAATCGTGCTCGCGGCTCTCGGGCGTCGTTCGAATTTCCCGGGCATTTCGGCGAAGTTAGTTCGCATGTGTGAGATTACGGGAAATTTCCACAGATGCAAGATTTTTTTGCGAAGAATTGAAAAATTTTGTCAACAAGGCCAGGTACGGAGGTAACGGCAACTCCATCGCCCCGGTTGCTGCACAAGGAAGTGGGATGACCCATCCCGACGATTTGTTATATAAATGTGCCCGGCGTTATCGGCGGGTCAATCAAAATGGGAGGAATCAGCAATGAGGAACGTTGTGCTCGGAGTTCTGTTGCTTGGCGTATGCATGTTGCTCGCTCAACCGGGATCACATCAGAATGCGTTCACCCCCGACCAGATCAAGTACGGACCACCGCCGCCTTTCGTTGCGCCGGGAGCGCAGTTGGCTGTAATCGAAGGAGATCCAACGGCAAGTTCAGGCGACTTTACCATCCGCCTCAGGATGCCCGATGGCTACAAGATCGCGCCTCACTGGCATCCCAAGCGCGAGAACGTGACGGTGATTTCCGGCAACTTCAAAGTCGGCATGGGCGACAAGTTCGATCCGGCCAAAATGATGACCTTCCCCGCCGGCAGCTTCGCCTATCTCGATCCCGACATGCATCACTATGCGATGGCGTCCGGTGAAGTGGTAGTGCAGGTCCATGGCATGTCGCCGCTCCAATTTAACTATGTGAATCGGGCAGACGATCCCAGCAAGAAGTAGGGAAGACGCCGCCTACGAAAATTCCCATCGCCGTGCCAACCTGCGGGCGATCGCACTTAATACAATGCCGATCGCCAGCAGCACCAGAACCTGCGGCCACAGGTGCGACACCGGCTCGTCGCGCCAGAAAACTTTGGTGAACCCGTCGATCGCCCAGGCATTGATAGTCAGCAAGCCCGCCTTCTGCATCGCCTCCGACATGAAATATCTTGGGAACATACTTCCGCCGATCGACGACATGAGCAGGATCACCAGCGTCGAGAGTGGCCCCAGTTGCGCTCGCGTGCGGCAGATGCTGGCCAGCAGCATGCCGAAAGCTCCCACGGCAAAGGCTGTCGAGAGCCCCATCACCACAAACCCCGGTATGTGCGATGGGAAATCGACTTTGAAGACCACCCACGCCCAGGTAAACATGAGGACAAGTTGGGCGAATGCAAGCAACACGCAGTAGCAGAGTTTGCCGGCCAGCAAGGTTCCCATGGTTACCCGCGAACTCAGCACCCGGTCCAGCGTTCCGCTTTCTGCCTCGTCCAGCAGCGAGCCGCCCGCGCCGGTGGCGGTAAAGAGCAGAAACATAACTCCAATCGCTGCCGCGTAGAAAGACACCATCTTGTTGTTCTTGTTCTCTCCAACCACATCGCGGGTGGTTACGGGGATGGGCATGCCGCGATTGGAATCGGCGGCAGCGCCTTCCTGACCACTGCTCTCGGCGGTTTCCCGTTTGCGCAGCTCGTCGAGGCCGGCTTCGATTCTTTGCTTATGTTCCGGCGTAAACCCACCGGCATATTTGTCCATGGCCTTCGAGCCCTGCTCGGCCATGATGTCTGGCATCGAGGTCATGGCAACTTTCTGGAGCAGCCCGGCAATCACTTGTGGCGCGATCATGTCGCTGCTGTCTTTGAGCAATTGGATCGTCGGCTGATTCGGATTCGGGGGGCCAAATGAAATCGGATTTTCTCCGAAGCCATGCGGAATGATGAGCGCCACCGGCGCAGCTCCGGCTTTCACTGCGGCTTCTGCCGTTGCTGCCGTATATTCCGGCTGCTCCGCGCCTTGTTTCGGCTCCGGCTTTGTCTTTACCCGCAGCGCGCCTTCGTGCTCCAGTCCCCGGACCAAGCTCTGCGAAGCTGTGCTGTGGTCTTCATCGACCACCAGCAAGCTGACTTTCGGAGTGGTGTCATGCTGCCCGCCGAAGATCACCGCAAAAATGGAGAAGAACCCGATTGGCAGGATGAAGCTTAGCGCCAAAGCGCCGCGATCTCGACGCAGGCCGATCAATCCGGTGCGCACAATGGCAAGAATCAGTCGCGTAATTCCCTCCCGGTCAATTGGAGAAATACAGATTCGAGGTTGGGTTTCCGCAGCGAGATGTCTGCCAGTTCATGTCCCGCCTTGGCCGAGGAGTCCAGCAATCCGGCAATCTCAGTCGCGTGCTCGATAGTGAACCGCGCCATCCCATTTTCAAGGATTCCCCCGCGCTCTTTCACCCAGGCGGCAACGCTGTCGTCCGCGTTCGCGAACCGCGCCAGCACTTCGCTGCGGGATGCGAAAGCATTTCGCACGAGTTCGTCCTTGGTTCCGAGCGCAATGATGCGCCCATGATCGATGATTGCGATGCGATCGCAGAGCCGCTCCGCTTCTTCCATATAGTGCGTCGTGTAGATCATGGAGACGCCCTCGCTGCGCAACGTCTCGATCATTTCAAAAATGCGATTGCGGGCTTGCGGATCGACCCCGACGGTAGGTTCGTCCATTAAGATCACTTTGGGACGATGGATCAGGCCTGCGGCCATGTTGAGCCGTCGTTTCATTCCTCCCGACAAATGCTGCACGGTTTCTTGCGCGCGGTCGGTAAGTGCCGCCCAATCCAGGCACCAGTCCATCGCCGATTTCAGCTCGGCGCGTCGAAGTCCATGAAATTGCCCGAATGATTCCAGATTTTCGCGGCAAGTAAGCTTTGGATAGAGCGCCAGTTCTTGCGGAACCCATCCCAAAGCCATGCGTGCGCCGGCTGAATCGGCCCGATCGCCAAAGACCGTCACCGTACCCGCATCTGGGATGACGCGCCCGACGATGCTGCGAATTAGCGTGCTCTTGCCAGCGCCATTAGGACCAAGCAATCCCAGGCATTCGCCGCTCTGCAGTTCGAGCGTAATGCCATTCACCGCCGTCAATTCGCCGAAGCGCTTGACCAGGCCGTCAACACGCAAGGGCAACAAGGATGATGCAGTCGAGACGGGGGCAGCCGCCATCCATCCTCCGGGCGTTGGCATAAATTCACTGTGTCATCCTAAGCGAAGCGATGCAGTCACGCTCAGACCTTGCTCCAAAGCTCTTCCCGCGGGTCTTCGGGGTTGAGCTTAGCCAGTGCCCGCAACAGTTCCTTAGTCTTCTCGTCGCGAGGCATAGGGACGGTAATCTTCACTTCGACGATCTCATCTCCGCGGACGCCATCCTTCGTGGCCGAGGGCACGCCCTTTTCGCGCAGCCGCAGCTTCTGCCCCGATTGCGTCCCAGGAGGAATCTTCAACATGCTCCGGCCGTCAATCGTCGGTACTTCAATTTTCGATCCGAGCGCCGCTTCGACCGCCGTGACTGGAACTGTGATGTGGATGTCATCACCCTCGCGAGTGAACAGCGAGTGCTCGTCGATGCGGATGATCACGTAGAGATCGCCAACCCCGCCCCCTCGCAGTCCGGCATTGCCCTTGCCCGCAATACGAATCCTTTGCCCGTCACGCGTTCCAGCCTTGATGCGGATCTCCAGTGGATCGGTGCGCTCCACGCTGCCTTCACCGTGGCACACCGGACAAGGCGAAATGTTTTTGCCTGTCCCATGGCAGCGTGGGCATGTGACATTGAACTTCATGCGCCCACCGGTCTGTTCAATCGTCCCTTTGCCGTGACATTGCGGGCATACTCCCGGAGCTTCGATGAAGCCATTGCCATGGCAGTTTCCGCAGACATCGCGCCGCGCGATGTTCAGCTTCATCACGCCGCCGCGGATCGCCGTCCAAAACGGCACGTTGACCTGGTATTCCAGATCGCTGCCCGGCTCAGGACCCTCGTCGGCCGTCTCGCCGCGCCCGCCGCCAGTAAAAATGTTAGAGAAGATGTCGCGGAAGCCACCACCGGAACTGGTCGTTGTTTTGCGGCCGCCAGCGCGAGCGCCTTCGAACAAATCCGAAAAGTCGAAGCCGCCGAAATCCACGTTGCTAGGTCCACCAGAGCGCTGGCCACCCGGGAAACCGCCGCCGAAGTCGCCAGGACCCGCGCCAGGTTGTCCGCCGCCGCGCGCGTAAGCGTCCGCCGTAGCCGGATCGATGTTGTCTGAGTAAAACCCGAGCTGATCGTAGATCTTCCGCTTCTTGGGATCGCTGAGAACATCGTTGGCTTCGGAAAGGGTCTTGAATTTTTCTTCCGCGGATTTATCGCCAGGATTGACGTCAGGATGGTATTTGCGTGCGAGTTTGCGGAACGCCTTGCGGATGTCGTCGGTCGAAGCGGACTTCTTGACGCCAAGTACGCCGTAATAATCTTTATCTTTAGTTTGGGTGGCCATGGTCTAGCTGTCAGCCATCATATTCCTTTGAGGCCTTGTCATCCTGAGCGTAGCACGGCCCTCGGCAAGCCGAGGGCCGCGTCGAGTCGAAGGAACCCTACCTCACAACTTAGTTCACAATCTCTTTCGCCTGCTCATCCAGCGCAACAGTGTAAGAGGCATCAAAAGGCGCGGCGTCCATTGACACAGGAATCTTCTGCATTCCCGTCCCGGTCGGCGCGTAGCAATACCAGCGTCCCTCTTCCGGGACGAAGTTCACAAAAAACATCTGTCCATTGACTTCGAATCTCAATTCGCTTTCCTCTTTCTGGCCCGTAAAGGATGACTCCTGAACTGTGATGCAACTTGGGGGCGCTCCCGCGCCCCCAAGCAAAAAGCTAATAGCTAAAAGCTTATTTCTTGTCTTCAACATCCACGTACTCAGCGTCGATCACGCCTTCATCCTTCTTCTGACCCGCGCCGTTCGTGCCAGAAGCCGCGTTCCCATCCGTCGGTCCCGCGCCAGCACCCGGTGCCGCGCCCGGAGTCGCTTGCGTAGCCTTATACATCTGCTCCGCCAGTTTGTGCGAAGCCGACGTCAGCTTCTCGCGCGCCGAATCCATCGCCGCCTTGTCGCCGCCTTCGATGGCTTTCTTCGCGTCCGCCAGCGCGTTCTCGACGTCTCCACGCTCCGAGCCCGAGATCTTGTCGCCATGCTCCTTCAGCATCTTCTCGATGTTGTAAACCATCGAGTCGAGCTGATTCTTGGCGTCGATCTCCTCGCGTCGCGCCTTGTCCTCAGCCGAGTGTGCGTCGGCTTCTTTCGCCATCCGCTCCACTTCTTCCTTGGACAAGCCTGAAGACGACGTAATCGTGATCTTCTGATCCTTGCCCGTGGCGTTATCTTTAGCCGTCACGTTCAGGATCCCGTTCGCGTCGATGTCAAACGTCACTTCAATCTGCGGAATGCCCCGAGGCGCCGGTGGCAATCCCGTCAAATGGAATTTGCCTAGAGTCCGGTTCTGCGCCGCTAAAGGACGTTCCCCCTGCAGCACATGCACTTCCACCGAAGTCTGACTGTCCGCCGCCGTAGAAAACGTCTCCGTCTTCTTCGTAGGAATCGTGGTGTTCCGAGGAATCATCGGCGTAGCCACGCCACCCAGCGTCTCGATCGACAAAGTCAAAGGAGTCACGTCCAGGAGCAACAGGTCTTTCACCTCGCCCTTGAGCACGCCACCCTGAATCGCCGCGCCAATCGCTACCACTTCATCCGGATTCACGCCCTTATGTCCTTCGCGTCCAAACAATTCTTTGACAATTGCCTGGATGCGCGGCATGCGCGTCTGACCACCGACGAGCACCACTTCGTTAATCTTGCTGGCATCGATGCCCGCATCTTTCATGCACTGCTTCGACGGCCCAACCGACCGCTGCAAAATGTCCTCAATCATGGTTTCGAGCTTCGCCCGGGTCAGTTTCTTGACCAGGTGCTTCGGCCCGGAAGCATCCGCCGTAATAAACGGCAGATTGATCTCGGTCTCCATGGTTGTCGAAAGTTCGATTTTCGCCCGCTCTGCCGCGTCTCGTAGACGCTGCAAAGCCATCTCGTTGCCCTTGCCGCGCAGGTCGAGACCTTCATCCTTCTTGAACTCGTCAATCAGCCAATCCACCAGCCGCTGATCGATGTTGTCGCCGCCAAGGTGAGTGTCGCCATTGGTGGCTTTCACTTCGATCACGCCTTCGCCAACTTCCAGAATGGAAATATCGAACGTGCCGCCGCCAAAGTCGTATACGGCGATGGTTTCGTCCTTGCCCTTGTCGAGTCCGTAAGCGAGCGCTGCTGCCGTCGGCTCGTTGATGATTCGCTTCACCTCAAGCCCGGCAATCCGCCCGGCATCTTTCGTAGCCTGCCGCTGCGCGTCGTTAAAGTACGCCGGTACAGTAATGACTGCTTCGGTGACCTTCTCACCGAGATAGTCTTCCGCTGCTTTCTTCAACTTTTGCAGAATCATCGCCGAGATCTCTGGCGGAGTAAATTTCTTGCCCTGCGCCATAACGGCCACGTTGTCGCCGTCGCGCTCGACCTTGTAGGGGACCATCTTCAATTCTTCGCTTACCTCGTCATACCGCCGTCCCATGAACCGTTTGATTGAGAAGACGGTGTTCTCTGGATTGGTGATGGCTTGCCGCTTAGCAACCTGCCCCACCAGCCGTTCCCCGGTCTTGGTGAATCCCACGACCGAAGGCGTAGTACGCCCGCCCTCCTCATTCGGGATCACTTTCGGCTCTCCGCCCTCCATAACCGCAACGCAGGAGTTGGTCGTCCCCAAGTCAATTCCAATAATCTTGCTCATAACGTATCCTCCGATACAAATAAGTGCTTTATTATCAATGCAGTTATAATTATGCCATGGGTCATCCTATAACCTGAGCGAATTACTGTCAAGGTTTAGATGCTGGCAAGAAGGAAGAAGATGCAGTGCCCTTTTCGGCAGACGCTAGGCTGGTCGCCCCCGGCAGGCTACTGGCCACCCTTTCTTAACATTTCAGCAAATCACCGGATCGCGATTCGCGGCGGAGGTTATCAGCTTCTCTCGACCACCGACAGAATCTCCAGCGGTTCGGGCCGTTCCGTGTAGTCCTCGTTCGCGGAGGCGAACAGGATGCTGCCGTCGCGGTCGATCACGAAAGTTGCGGGAATCGGGAGCTCCCAACTGGAATCGCCGTTGGCGAAGGGCAAATTAACAAAGGTACTCCGGTAGAGCCCTTGCTGTTCCTCGGGGACGCGATACACCAGTCCGAACCGGGCCGCCAGTTGGTTGTGGGCGTCGGCCAGCAACGGGAAAGCAAGCTTGTGTTGGTCGTGCATGAAGAAGGCCTGCTTCTCCGTTTGCGGAGAGACCGCGACCAGCGAAGCACCCGCGGCCACGATCTCCGCTGCGATGTAGTTCATGGCCTCCATCTGCCCGACGCAGAATGGACACCACCGCCCGCGGATGAAGAGGAGTACAAGGCGTCCCTTAGCCAGAAGATCAGCGGAGGAAACGAGTTTGCCATTGTGGTCCGGCAGTTCGAAGGCGGGAGACGGCGCGCCTGCTTTGAAGAGGTTGACTGCCTGCGCTGCCACACCCTGAGCCTTGAGTCCGGCGATACTGCGGGCGTGGACCGCCTGAACGTCCGCGGGAACGTACTGGGCGATAGCGTCCTTGCGCTCGGCAAAGATTTCGCGCAGCGGTCGCATGTCGCGGTAGGAGCCGGATTCCTGCAGAGAACGCCATTTCATGAAAGTGGGCCATCGCTCGCCCGTCGTGAGTCATTCTGTAGGCCGTGGCGCGGCGAGCTTCTGGGCTCTAAAACGACCAACTACGAGCGGCCGACGACCCTCTACATTCCAGGAAACTTCATCCCGGCCATTCTCCGCGCAAAACTCGGCTTGCCCATCTGCTTGAACATTTTCCTCATCTGCGCATATTGGCGAAGCAGGTTATTGACTTCCTGCACGCTCGTGCCGGAGCCGCGCGCGATGCGTTTACGGCGGCTGCCGTTGATGGTTTCGTGATGGTTGCGCTCGTATCCGGTCATCGAATTGATGATGGCCTCGACGCGGTTGATCTGTTTTTCATCAACCTTGTCGGCGGCTTTCTGCATGCCGGAAAACGCGCCCACACTGGGCAACATGCTCATCAAGCTTTGCAGCGATCCCATCTTGCGCACCTGCCGCAACTGGTCTCGGAAATCTTCCAGCGAGAAGCCGTCGCCGCTAAGCACCTTGGAAGCCAGCTCGTTGGCCTTCTTCTTGTCGATTTGCGATTCGGCTTTTTCGATGAGCGAGAGAATGTCGCCCATGCCCAGAATGCGCGACACGATGCGGTCGGGATGGAAAGGTTCCAGAGCATCGTATTTTTCGCCGATGCCGATGAACTTGATTGGCTGCCCCGTAACCTGGCGAATCGAAAGC
>Ga0187847_10004558_pt1 | contig 10174 bp, 13 predicted proteins | sample June2016WEW_4_10_FD_132458 | JGI IMG/M metagenome (GOLD analysis project Ga0187847, IMG submission 132458) | Peatland microbial communities from SPRUCE experiment site at the Marcell Experimental Forest, Minnesota, USA - June2016WEW_4_10 | ecosystem: Environmental > Terrestrial > Soil >...
GAACAGGACGACATCCCGGTCCGAATATCCAGCGGCTTTCAAATGCGCTGCGAGCCGCTCTGCGGCCAGCGTGCAGCTGCCCGCAGACAAGGTCGTATTGGTTTCGACCAATTCCTTGTATAGCGCGAGGAATGCGACCTGATCGGGTCGCAGCGGCGGCATTGGCGCTTCCTGCGCAATCGCAGCCGTCTGTATTGCCATCGCCAGTCCGATCGCGCCGAATATCCATCGATGCATGATCAAGCCCTCAGCGGTAGGGGAAGACTGACTAGGGGCGCGGCCGATTGCAAGCGGTGCGGTCAGACGGTGCGCCAAAGGTCATCGCGCACCGAGCCCGGAAGGAAGGTATTGCTCTGTTTCGACACCATCTCCACATAGAGCTTATCGGTCATGAGATTGGCGGTGACAGCCTCCCAATCCGCGAGACTGTCATAGCGGGTGTGCCAGGAAATCCGATTCGGATCTCCGCCAATCGGCACCAGCACCTCGAGCGTCGTGCCATAGGTTTCCTTGATGTACTTCGCGATCAAGTGGCCGAATACGATGGCCTCGTGGGCCTTGCCGGGCGCGATCGACGCCGTCCGTGAAAAATAGACCATGGCCGCCTCCAAAGGTGCGTTGAGTTTTGTTCACCGCTGCAGTGACTCGAATCGACGAGTCCCACTCTATACCCCCTGATCCACGTGCGCCTGCGATCCCAGAGCGCGGAATTCGTGGGCGGTATTCAGGCCGCCGTCACTCGGTCCCAATGCGGCGAGACGCCGAGCGCGTCCGCGCGCAAGCAGGTGTCGCAAAGAAACACACCGCGATAGAAACTGCGGCCGATGATACGGCCATCGGGAAGGCAAGCCCAGTTGCCTAAACCACGGACTCCAGGGTCCCCAGCGCGAACGTGCAGCTCGCAACTTGGGTTCGCACAAAAGGGAAAGTCGGGTTCGAAGCAATGCATCTGATTTCGAGCCGAAGGGAGCGTCGACAACGCGGGGATTTCCGATACCTGTGTTTATATACAGTATGCCGGAATTGCGGAGATTTCAAGTCTTTTTGGCCTGAGGTAGTGGCCACCAATGTTAAGTCCGAGCGCAGAGCCCCGGCGCCGCAAGCTCACCGGGCCGCGATGTCGGTTTGGCCGTGCCGACGACGCGTGTGGCTCAACGTGACGTCAGTGCGTCCATATCCGCCTGCATTCGCTCCTTGTATTCGTCAGACCAATGAGCGCCGGGCTTCTGATTTGCCTTGCTCTTCGGCTGAGGGGCGGGTGGCGGCGTCTTGATTTCCGTCGAAGGCTTGCGCGCGCCGGCCTTCAGCTTGAGCGTGACACGTGACGGTGTGGGATTGGGAGGCGAGTTCGAATTGTCCATGCAGTTATCGGGCACCTATTTCAATTGGTTACGTTGCTCATATTGGCAAGTGCCGCTGGATCTCACGAATGGGAGACGATGCAGCGAGTACGGCCGTCATTGTACTCAATGTCAAACGGCGAATACAGAACGATTCGCCGGTCGATCGTGTAGGAGCATCGCGGACAAGCAATAGCATGCGCTTTCGCGGCCGCACACGCCTCTGCGTGATCATTGTCATGATAAGGTGGGACGAACACGCACACCGGGTGGTTCTTTGATGCTCTGGATCCTGATATCGCTGTTTTTTCTCTGGTGCGCGTTTCGTGAAATTCTCTACAGCCGCGTCGCCCGACCGGGCTATGACTCGCCCACCCCGGTTACGAAGCCCTACCTTGCGCTCGTATTGGGTTTGGCCGTGCTGTTTGCCTGGCCGCCATTGCACACCTGGTACTTCGAGCGGATTCTGTCGGCGAAAGCCACCATACTGGCCGATAACCATCGCGCGAAAGTTCATTGCAACACGGTTGTCGACACGATGTTCGACACCGAGATGCTCTCCATCGGGCATGCCAATCCGCTGACCGGCGAAATCGCGATTCAAAAGCCGTGGTGTGACACACTGATGTCATATCTCAGCCACCCCAGCCGCGCAAACCGCGATGAAATCGTCAGCCTCGATATGTTTACGCACGAGAGCATGCATGTGCGCGGAGAACTCAACGAAGCCAAGACGGAATGCGAGGCAGTGCAGCGCAACTATCGCGCGGCCAAGCTGCTCGGGGTCCCCGATAGCACCGCAAAACGCAATGCGCTCGACTACTACAACACGACCTACCAGCAGAAGAAACAGATCGGCGGGCTCGTGGGCGGCTATTATTCGGACGAATGCGCGCCGAACAAGGTAATGGACGAACATTTGAGCGATTCGACCTGGGCGGTGCCATAGCACCGATCGCGCCGAGAACCGGAGGTGTGCCGATGATGATTACCGACGACCTCGTCGCCGTCTACCAGCAGGAGGGCGTCGTCGTGCTGCGCGGCATCTTTCGCGATTGGGTGGATCGCCTCGCACAAGGCGTCGCGCAAGTGCGCGCGCAACCGAGCGAATTCGAACGGTCCGTTCACCCGCAGGACGGAACCGCAAGCTTTTTTCAGGATTACTGCAATTGGTCGCGCATCCCGGCCTTTCGTTCGTTCGTGTTCGAGTCGGCGGCGGCCGAAGCTGCGGCGTGCCTCATGGATTCGCCCGAGGCCAGGTTTTTCCATGAGCACGTGCTCGTCAAGGATTCGGGCAGTAGCACGGTCACACCGTGGCACCACGACGAACCTTATTATTGCGTGCAGGCCGAGCAGAGCGTGAGCTTCTGGATTCCGCTCGATCCGGTTGCGCGCGAGGTCACGCTGGAATGTGTCGCAGGCTCGCAGCGCTGGAGTACTTCGGGCTTTCGGCCGACGCGATTCGACGGCACGCCGCTCTATGCACAGGACGAGTTTCCAGTGATGCCGGACATCGATGCGCAGCGCGAACACCTGACCATTCGTGCCTGGGCGATGGAGCCCGGAGACGCCGTCGCGTTCCATTTTCGTACGATCCACGGAGCTCCCGCCAATCGATCGGCCGTTGCACGGCGCGTTTTCTCGGCGCGCTGGATGGGAGCCGATGCGCGCTTCGTGCGACGCAAGGGACGCACCTCGCCGCCGTTTCCCGGTCTCGCGCTGGAGGATGGGGCGCCGCTCGAGGCGGCCGAATTTCCGCTGGTTTATCGGCGCTAATTCACTGCTAGCGCGACGGGTCCGGAGGAGCGACGGCATGAGGATCGACCACATTGCGATATGGACCACGGATCTCGAGCGATCCAAGCAGTTTTATGTCCGCTATTTCGGTGCGGTTGCGGGCGCTGAGTACCGCAACACGATCAAGGGCTTTGCATCATGCTTTCTGTCATTCTCCGAGGGAGCACGCGTCGAAGTCATGACGACGACGACGCTGTCGCCGCTGGCGGTCGCGCCCGGCGCGCAGCGCATGGGCTTGACTCACATTGCAATTGCAGTCGGGTCGGCGCAACGCGTCGACGAACTCACGCGGGAGTTGTTGGACGACGGCCATTCGGTTCTCGACGGCCCACGGCGCACCGGTGATGGGTACTATGAAAGTGTCGCACTCGATCCGGACGGGAATCGCATTGAAATCACCATTTAGCAGTTTGCCGGCCTGCGTTTTCGTACTCGCCGCGCTCGCGAGCGCCATTGTGAGCGGCGATGAGCTTCCCGCGCCTTCAGCGTCGAGCACCGAGCAAGCGCAAGCACGCGAGTTTGGGATTTTCTTCGGCGGCACCGCTACTCAGTTCGACCTGTGCGTCAAAAAGGGGCTGCTTCCCAAGGGCGATCGAAGCGCCGCAGACATCGCCGAGTCGATCATCAGGACTATGCAGGAACACAATCGGGAAGCGGATCAGTCCGCGTTCGTCCAGGAAGGCTGGGACTACATGAAATCGTACGTTGCGGCGCACGAGTCGCAATATACGCGCGAAAAATGTGCGTGGGTTGGCGGGGAGTGGGCCAAGATGGTCAAAACGATGACCCAGAAATGAAATAATGGGTGCGGTATCGGTGGCCCGCGTCGGCGTTCGATCGCACGCGATCATGAGCGAAATGGAGAGAACGATTGCGCTGATTGCGCATGAGGGTCGCGCGAGCTGAGCATCAGCAGGCGGCGCTCGGCGCCGCGCCTCAAAAAGACGAACCCGAACGCGAGCGAAGCTTCCGCGTGCCAGCCGTCGTCGGCGAGCCGTGTGAGCGTTGCAGCGATGCTTGCAGATGCGTCGGTTCCGACGGTGAGCAACTCGTGGGCGACGACGTGCCACTGCAGATCCCAGAGGACTAAGTAGCGCAACGCGCGCGGTTTGGAATCAGGATCGAGCCGGTAACGCGCCATGGCGGCGGATTGTCCGCGATGCCGAGCTGCGCCGTCCATTCAGTGGTCCGGGTTCTCGTGTACTGTATGCGGTGGGAGAAAGGTCAATTGAGCGCGAGGCAAGATGCGTAACAACCGCGACATGACGACCTGCACGCGCCGAGTCCTCTTGGGACGGATCGCCGCCGCCGCCGCTGCAGCTGCCACATTGGCACCCAGCGTTAGCGCGGCGCGGGTCGCCTACCAAAAGCGCGTGCTCGCGAAACATCCGGTCGCCTACTGGCGGTTGGACGAACCATCCGGCGCGACGGCACGAGACCTCAGCAATAACGCGCACGAGGGCAGCTATCGCGGCGGCGTCATTTATCGGCAACGGAGCGCGGTTCAAGATGAGCCCGCGGGTGCAATCGGGCTCAACGGAGTCGATGCCTATGTCGAGGTGCCCGATAGCACGGCCTTCAGCCAGGCGACCAGTGGTCGCGGATTGTCCGTGGAGGCCTGGTTCCGGCCGGATCGGCTCAGGTTCTCCGGCCAAACCAGTGAACGCTATGTGCACTGGCTGGGTAAGGGCGAGGCCGGCGCCTATGAATGGGGATTTCGCTTTTATAGCCAGGACTCATCCCGACCCAACCGCGTTTCCGCCTACCTCTGGAACTTGAGTTCGCAGCGAGGCGCATCGAACGAGGGTGCCGGCGCTTATTTTGAAGACCAATTGCGTCCCGGCGCTTGGTTGCACGTCGTTGCGTGCTTTGATCCCGGCGATGCCGGCAATCGGTTTGCGGGAGTCTCGATCTACAAGAATGCCGTTCTGCGTCACGGGCCGGCTGCATCGCGCGGCGCTCGGTATGCCAGCTATGACATCCATCCCCGGCACGGTCCCGCACCGGTGAGGCTCGGCACACGCGATCAAAGCACTTTCCTCGCGGGCGGCCTCAGCGATGTCGCGATCTACCCGCGTGTTCTCACGGCCGGCGAGATTCTCGACAACTTTTCCGGGGCCTGAAGCCGGCGGCGCGGCCTTATGCCAAGGAACCGCTCAACAAGGCCAATAGACGGCTCCAGGCCTTCTCCGCTTGGTCGTGGTTATAAACCCGCGAGTCGGGCGGACACCAACCATGCAGAGTCCCTGCATAGACTTCGATTTCGGCCGGCAACTGCGCTTTGGCAAACGCGTCGCGCAGCACGCTCTTGGCTTCCGGTTGCTTCTGGTCGTCATTTTCAGCGATCGCAATCAAAAAGTGCGCCTTCATCTGCGGGATCAGCAGATGCGGACTATCGGGTTTGTCGGTGACGAGTCCACCGCCGTGAAAAGTCGCTCCCGCGCCGATCCGATTCGGGAAGGTTGCGGCGGTCCGCAAAACGAAGGGGCCGCCCATGCAATAGCCGGTCGTCCCCAGTTTTCGCTTCTTGTCGACAGCGGGCTGGCTATCCAAATACGCGACAAATGCCTTGGCGTCGGTTACCGCGGTGTCGGGAGTCAAGGTGCCCGCAAGCGCCATCAACGCCTGTCGTGTCGGGGGATCGTTGAAATCCGGGTTATCCGGCGACGTGGGTGCTTTCTTGGTGCGATAGAAAGGATTGATGACTAGAACCGAATAGCCGGATTCCGCGAGCCGCGTCGCCATGTCCTTGAACGTCGGCCGCAATCCAAAGATGTCGGGCCAAATCAGCACACCCGGGTGTTTGCCTTTGACGGGATGCACGAAATACGCATCCGCAACGCCGTCCGGCGTCTTGATTTCAATGTCCGCGCCCTTGGTCTCCGCGGCATCGGCGAGTTTCGGCATCGCTGCAACGATGCCGGCGCCCAACGCCATAGCACCGAATTTGCGTCGAGACAGTTCGAGCGAGCGTCGCGCAAATTCATCGAGATCATCATGTTCACACATACGAGCTCCGCTGCAAGAGTCAACGATCTATTTATTCTGCGCCAATCCGCGCGCGAACCGCAACATGAGCGCCTGAGCCCTCGATGAGATGCGAGCACGCCATCCGCCTGTCGGCAGATCGCGGCCGCGAGACGCTGCGCGCGCCGTAAGCTCGGCTGCTTGCCTGAGCAGCGGATCGGTGTAGGATATTTCCGATCGATCTACTCTGTCGGCATTCGCCATGATTGATCCTGCGGCCCCACGATTTGGTTTACCACCGAGCCTGTGGGTCCCGATCGCAGCCGCGAGTATTGCGGACATCGAGACCTACGTCGGTCACGTGCTGCGGTCCGTCGTGGATCCCGCGAGCGGGCGCGTCAACGCCGCGCTCGTCGAGTCCAGCTCGCCGGGTGCGGCCAAAGAGACCAACGTTCCTCTTTGGAAATCACCGTTGGCGAGCAGCGCCGAACAGCGACTCCATGCGCTCAAACAGGTTTGGGTTCATGTGGATTATCCCGGCTATCGACAGGCTTATATTCAATTCGCAATGCCGCCGATTCCGCCGGATTATTTTCTGGATCATGTCCAAAACCGCATCGCCATTCGACGCCGCGGATACTCGCATCCGTACCTGCGCTTGTGTCCGGTGCATCGACGCGTCAATACGAGCGGCGGCCACAGTTTCGGCGGCGAAGGCATGGAGAAGGAATTCATCGCGAGCCATGGAGCCCCGCCGAGCCCGAACAAGATCATCTATGCGGATCCGATGGACTTGACGAAAATGCTCGACATTGCCCCGGGTACGCAGGTTCTCGATGGCGTCCGCGATACACAGCGGCTATTCTATCCTTGAATCATCGGCACCACCGTCGTGTGGCGCCGGTGCGTGGCGCCAAGGCACGGCCTTTGTGCGCCGATCGGCGAATTCGGTGCATCACCGGCGATAGAAACTGCGGTGGTCCGCATTGTGGTGGGCACCACGCGTTCATCGTGGATAAACGGGGGAGTCGGAATCATGCTAAAAGCGGGATTGTGCCTGGTTCTCGTACTATCGCTATCACTGGCCAAGACGACGCGTGCCGATGACGTCGAAATTGCCAATGACGTTCGCTGCATCCTCGTCGGATTGCAGGTCGTTCAGTCTCCCGACCCGGCTCAACAGCAAGGCGCCGTGGTGATGACGATGTACTTCCTCGGGCGTTTGCAAGCAATTACTCCGCACGCGGAACTCGAGGATCAACTGTCGGAGCAACTGGTCTACATGAGCAAGGCCGCGGCGTTTCAAGCGGAGGCCGCGAGATGCGGGCAGGCACTCAAGCAACAAGGCGTGTTGGTGCAGCAGGTCGGGAATCGTATTCTCCTTCCCAACCGCAACCCAGCGGACAAGTCCCCGAGCCCGCTGCCGTGAGGTGGATGGCATGTGTCAACCCGTATTGCCAAGGCTTTATCGGCACGCTCTCGTGACCGATCCGGCGCTTGAGTCGTAACGTGCCACTTCCGACCGGGTATAGTGAGGTCGCGGACGGCAATTTGGCTTCGGTCGTCACTTGTCTCGAGATGCTCGAGATGCCGCCGCTGCGTGTGGAGTCGACGGATGTGCGTTGGCAGCTGCGGCGGATCGTCGATCCTGAGACTTCCTGGTATCGCGATTTGTTTCGTCGCGTCGGCGCTGACTGGCTTTGGTTCTCTCGACTCGTGATGCCGCTCGAAGAGTTGCAAGCAATTCTGCGCAGTTCCGACGTCGAGGTTTACGCGCTGACGCTCGACGGCCGCGACGAGGGGCTGCTCGAACTGGATTTCCGTGAGGCAGGCCAATGCGAACTCGCATTTTTCGGACTTACCGGCGTTGTACAGGGCCGCGGCGCGGGCCGATGGCTCATGAACCGCGCAATTGAGCGTGCGTGGGCCCGGTCCATCCGGCAATTTTGGGTCCATACCTGCACACATGACCATCCGGACGCGCTCGCGTTTTATTTGCGCTCCGGATTCCGGGCTTATGCGCGGCGGGTCGAGGTGGCCGCGGACCCGCGTCTTACGGGTCTCGCACCCCGGAGCGCCGCGGCGCACATTCCGATTGTCGAGCCGCGGCAGTAATCGGGTGTCGTCGCATGCCGCACTCGGTACGGCGTGCTTGGGCGCAGGACTTGCGTGCGGTTGCATCCGATGAAGTCGACCGTTACTCGGTCGGGCTCGTCGTTTCTGCGTTCTCGCTGGTCTCGCTTTGCGGTGGTCGTCGGTCCGGGTCTGGTCGTCATGTTGGCCGACACCGATGCCGGCAGCATCATCACGGCGGCTCAAAGCGGCGCGCAATGGGGTTATCGATTGCTGCTGTTGCAGTTGATCTTGATCCCGATCTTATTCGTCGTGCAGGAGCTCACGGTACGACTCGGCATCGTCAGCAGCAGAGGGCATGGGGAGCTCATACGCGAGCATTTTGGCGGACGCTGGGCGTGGATTTCGGTCGGCACGCTCGTATTGGCGTGCATCGGCGCTCTGTTGAGCGAACTCAGCGGCCTTGCCGGCGTCGGTTTGCTGTTCGGCATTCCTGCTTGGACGACGATGAGCGTCGTCGTCTGCGGTTTGACGCTGATGGCCTACAGCGGATCGTACTTGTCGGTCGAACGCATTGCGATGGGCATCGGCGCCTTCGAATTGGTCTTCCTGGTCGTCGCATGGCGGGCCCATCCACACGCGGCCGCGATGATCTCGGGCGCGCTGAGCATCCCATGGCGCGATACGAACTATCTGTATCTCGTTGCGGCCAACATCGGCGCCGTGATCATGCCCTGGATGGTGTTCTATCAACAGTCTGCGGTTGTCGAGAAAAAACTGACGACCGACGACTTGCCGGCGGCGCGCTGGGATACCGCAATCGGAGCCATCATCACACAGGCGATCATGGCCTGTGTGTTGATCGCGACCGCCGCTACGCTAGGCCGCGCCGGCGCACATACGCCGCTCGATACCGTGCAGCAAATCGCCCAGGCGATCACTCCGTTCATCGGCGAAACTACCGGCCGGCTGTTATTTGCGTTGGGCATGATCGGCGCCGCGCTGGTCGCCACGATTGTCGTGACGCTGACCGTGGCGCGCACCCTGGGCGAAATCCTCGGCGTCAAGCATTCCTTGGAATATGCGCCGCGCGAGGCGCCATGGTTCTACGGAATCTATACGGTATCGCTCGCGGCAAGCGGACTCTTCGTCGCGTCCGGAGTGAATCTCGTCAAGCTCAGTGTCGGCGTTCAGGTGATGAACGCGCTTCTGCTGCCGCTGGTATTGGGATTCTTGTACCTGCTCGCGCGCCGACTGGCGCCGCCTCATAGGCTCAGTGGGAGCTACGCCGTCATCGTGATACTCACGATTGCGCTGACCGCAGGGTTCGGCGTTTATGCGGCGTTGGCAGGCGTCGGTGGCTAGGCCGTCATGACCAACGGTGACTCTTGAATCCGCGGATCGGACGTTTTCTGGGGCGCTTGGCGACGGCGTTCGCGATGTTGACGATCGCCCTGCTCGCAGCCTGGGGCCTGCTCGCACTGTGGTATCAACTGCCGAGTGGTAGAGCGATTGCGGTGCTCGGCGTGGCCTTGTGGTCGCTCTTCAGCGCCGGCGTGCTCGTCGTGCTGTGGAGGGGGCACACCGTATCGGGTCTCGTCGCATTTGCGGCCGCATTTGCGGCTCTGTTGATTTGGTGGAATCAGCTGGAACCCTCGAATCAGCGCCTCTGGGCGGACGATGTCGCCCGCCAGTTGACGGGTACGGTCGACGGAGATCGGGTCAGGTTGCAAAACGTTCGGGACTTCGATTGGCGCAGCGACGAAGACTATACGCAGCGATGGACGACGCGACAGGTCGACCTGGCTCACCTGAAAAGCGTGGACCTGATCATGTCGTATTGGAGCGGCCCGGCGATCGCGCACATGCTGGTTTCGTTCGGATTCGACGACGCCGATTATTTGGTGTTCTCCGTCGAGGTCCGCAACCGGCGCGATCAAGGCTTCTCGGAGGTCGGCGGGTTTTTCAAGGACTTTGCACTCAGCATCGTCGCCGCC
>Ga0187847_10004560_pt1 | contig 10171 bp, 7 predicted proteins | sample June2016WEW_4_10_FD_132458 | JGI IMG/M metagenome (GOLD analysis project Ga0187847, IMG submission 132458) | Peatland microbial communities from SPRUCE experiment site at the Marcell Experimental Forest, Minnesota, USA - June2016WEW_4_10 | ecosystem: Environmental > Terrestrial > Soil > Wetlands...
AATCACCAACGGCCCTCTCGACTACCAGGCTCCGAGCACTTCGCCGGGTGGGCGTCGCATCAACTTTATTGGAGCTAACCAGCAGATTGAGTTGTTGCACGCTCTGCCCAACTCCTCCACATTTGTTGCCCTCGACCAGAATCTGAGTGCGGCGGCGCTGGCTCAATACTCACCGGACGGTCACTGGGTGGCGTGGCTCAATGCTTCAGACGGCTCTCTTTGGCGCAGCCGGGCTGACGGAAGCGAACGCATCGAACTGACCACCCCGCCGCTGCGCATCTTCAGCATGAAATGGTCTCCTGATAACCGCACCCTGGCCCTGATGGCAGCCGAGCCCGGAATGCCCTGGAAGATTTATCTGCTGGATGCGGAAGGTGGAAAGCCAGCGCCTGCTCTCACCGAGGATCTCAACGAGGCAGACCCTGGTTGGTCTGAGGACGGTCAGTCGCTGGTCTTTGGCCGGCTGCCTGACCGCATGGACAGCCGTCAGCCCAAGGCAATTTACTTCCTCGATCTGAAAACGCACAAAGCTACAGAGATTCCCGGGTCAACTGGCCTGTTCAGTCCTCGACTTTCTCCCGACGAGCGTTACATTGCCGCCATTCGCCTGGACCAGAAAGCGCTTCTGCTGTTCGACCGCAAACAACAGCAATGGACAACCCTCACCACTCATGGCGCCGGTGATCCTACCTGGTCTCATGATAGCCGTTTTCTCTATTTCCAGGACTTTCTTGAGGTGGGTAAGCCCGTCTACCGCATTGCTGTTCCGGCAGGAAAAGCGGAACAGGTAGCCATCATCGGCAACCTGCAGCCCATTGCCGCAACCGACTATCGGTTGATCGGTTTGGCGCCCGGCGACCTGCCCATGGTCAGTGCCCGAACGTCGACCGTGAACCTATATAGCGTTGATCTGAACGAGCGCTGACCACCTGCGGTGGGGCAGTCGCTCGCTGGCCGCTCGCAGAAGATTTGCGCCATCCTTGCGCTAAACAGGAAGGCGCAAGAGCGGGATACCGCAACAACATTGATGAGCTATTGACGGGCCGAATCTATAAGGGTCGCCTTACCGGAACGGCCGCCCCTTCACTTGCCCTGCGCCTTCCCGCAAGGTGAGCAATTGGCCGGCTGCGACAGATTTGATTTGCTCAACTAGCCCGGAGGGCCAGTGGACTTCAATGTCCGCAGTGCTCGCAACGCCAAGACCGAAGTGCAGGCGCGGATCGTTGCAAGAAAGAAAGCTGGACTGGCTCAATAACTCCTGACCCTGCACTTTGCCTCCGTAACGCACCAGCACGCGCGCGCCAATCGCGCTGCGGTTGCTCTTCGTGCCCTCCAGGCGGACCTTGATCCAATGATTGCCCGATGGAGCGTCGTTGCGCAGCAGTGATGGCGACTCATTCACATTCATGATCAGCACATCAATGTCGCCGTCGTTGTCGAAATCGCCAAAGGCCGCGCCACGGCTCATGTGACGCGCGCTGATGCCTGTGCCAGCTTCCGCGCTCATCTGGACAAATGTGCCGTCGCCCTGGTTGCGAAACAGAACGCGCGGGGTGCGTGCAGGATAAGCCGGCAGCACGCGGTCAACCTCCGGATAGACTGTGCCGGTGGCGAGCAGGATGTCTGGGAAACCATCGTTGTCAAAGTCGGCAAACCCGGCGCCAAAGCAAACATAGCGGGTTTCCCGATTGAGACCAGCCATGATGGTGACATCGTCGAAATCGCCTTGGCCGTTGTTGCGGTAAAGCCCGGCGGCCTGGTTGTAGTAGTGAGACTTCAGCAGGTCAGTGTGGCCGTCGAGATTGAAGTCGCCCGCTGCGCCGCCCATGCCGCCCATCTGGCGGCCATCGCCGCTGAGGGCCACGCCGCGAAACAAAGCTTCTTCACGAAACGTGCCGTCGTGGTTGTTCATCAGCAAAAGGGAGGGCGTTGAATCGCAGACCACGACAATATCCGGCCAACCATCCTCATCCGCATCGATGGAGAGCACTGTGAGCCCATACGATCCGCGAAACCCTGAAACGCCGGACTCTTTGGAAACATCGGTAAACGTGCCGTCGCCATTGTTGCGATAGAGATAGTTTTGAGCCTTGGGCAGACCCAGGGGCCCGCAAAGAGTGGGTACGCCCTGGAAGTTGCAGTTGGGCACGGCCAACGAAGGCCTGGGAGCTGTAGCCTCGTCGATCTCAAGGTAGTTCGATACAAAAAGATCCAATAGGCCGTCGCGGTTATAGTCGAAAAATGTGCAACCAGTGCTGTACCGCGTCGCAGGATAAAGCAGCCCGGCCTTCGCCGTTACGTCCGTGAATGTTCCGTCGCCGTTGTTGCGATACAGGCGATTCTGTCCGTAGTAAGTCAGGAAGAGATCTTCAAAGCCATCGTTGTTGTAGTCGCCTACGCACACGCCCTGCGCCCACCCGGTGTCCAGCAACCCGGCCTTGACGGTTACATCTGTAAAGGTGCCGTCTCGATTGTTTTTATAAAGCCGGTTGCTGGCATTCGGTGGAGTGTCCTTCAGCCTTCGTCCGCCCAAAATGAAGACGTCCATCCAACCGTCATTGTCGTAGTCGATGAAGGCGCAGCCGCTGGCCATGGATTCGAAGATGTAGGTAAAGCTGTCGTGCTCGCCGTAGACCATGGTTGCAGTCAGGCCAGCTTCGTGGGCCACGTCAACAAAGCGGGAGAACGGCGCCGCTGTCTTGCCGGCCGGCAGCGCCGCGCGTAATCCGCCAGGGATGAGAACAGGGGCGAGAGCGGCAGGAATCGTATGCAACAGTCGACGACGCGTCCAGCGAGCAGTCTCTTTCTCGTCCATCACAATCCGCATCCTCTTGGCACCATCAGTTTGTTCTACTACCGCGCCTGCGCGTCCGCCAGCTTCCGGCTCAGTTCGACCGCGGCCTTATTGTCCGGCTCGATCTTCAGCGCGGCGTTGACCGCATCCTGCGCTTCTTTGAATCGCGACTCCATTCCCAGCGTCGCAGCCAGGGCAACCCATGCCTGGATGTAGTTTGGGGCAGCCTTTAGCGTCAGCTTGAATTGCTGTTCAGCCGCCGCATTGTCGCCCTCGCGCGTTTCCAGATAGCCAAGCTGGTAGTGCGCGGGGGCAAATTCCGCATCCGCCTTGATGGACTGTTGTAACGCCGCACGCTCACCTGCCGTATCACCAAGCTCACCCAGCACCACGCCCAGCCTATATGCAAGCGCGGGATTTTCCGGCAACGCCGCGCTGGCTTCGCGAAACAGATCGGCAGCTTTTCGATTGTCTCCGGCCTTTACTGCCTCCTCTGCTTGCGTCGACTTCAATATTGCCAGGGATTTATCCGATTCTTCCTTCAGCCTTTGCTGATAGATCTTGAGTTGTTCCTGGGCCTTTTCTGTTTCTCCTAACGTGCGCAGAACTTTAGCCAGTTCGAAGCGGACCTCCGGTTCGTTTGCGCCGAGTTCGATGGCTTTCTTGAACTGGTCTCTGGCCCCTGTGGCGTCCTGTAGCTGCTCCAGCACCACGCCAAGATTGTAGTGCGAGTTATAGAAGTCAGGGTTCAGTGCAACCGATTCCTCAAGGTGTTTGCGGGCCGCCGCAAAGTCTCCCGCCTCGCGTTCCAGCATCCCATTCAGAAAAAGCAATTCAGCATCCCGTGGCGCCATCGTCAGAAGTTTGCGCCCCAACGGCGCCGCGGTTTCGTTCTTTCCGTTGATGATGAGTGTCCGCAAATAAGTGCGTTGTGCCTCGATGTCCTGAGGCTTCTGGCGCGCCTGAATCTCTGCCAGCCCCTGGGCTGCCTCGTTATGCCCCACATGAATGTCGAGTGACACCAGCGCTCCGGTGAGGCCGTCGGAATTCGGATAGCTCTTCAATCCATCGCTTAGCACCTTTTGAGCGTCATCGAACATGTCCGCCATCCGATAGGCAGTGGCGAGGTCGAGCGCCAGGTTCTCGTCGAGCGACACTGCGCGAAGACGACGGATGACCGCCCCATAATCCCCGGCGGCAATTTGGATCTTCGCCATTCCGTGGAGCGTCTTCTTTGAGACGGGGTCCATCTTGAGCGCAGTCTGATAGGCCTCCACAGCACAGTTTGCCTGGTGATTTTCGCTAAACCAATCTCCCAGGATGGCATAGCCCTGGGCAGTGGGATACGCGTGAAGCCGGGCTTCCAACGGGGCAGGACCGGTGCAGGTCTCCGCCCGCGCGGTTAACCCTGTACCCAGGCAGGCCACACCCAGGAAGGCCACACGGTTCAGCCAGTCGCTCCTGCGCATTCGCAGCGCCGAGATTCTGCCGACAAAATTCCCCGAACCGGTAACGCCCATGATTGCCAGTCCCGAGAGTAATTGAGCGGTTGCAAACCAGGCAACTGAGACCCCATGCCGATGCTGTTCGCTGCGTAGCTCACTGATCCGCGTCTAAACCGAATGGAGCGTACGGAGAAGAGGCAAAGGTCCAGCCAGGGCGCACGCCACAATCAGGAACATGACCAGCGTAGAATGTTCTCTTGCAGGTTCGAGAGGAGTGGGTTGGATGCCGTTTTGCGCAAAAATTGAGATGTCATCGCCTCAATTGTCCATTTCTTCCCATTTCCATAAGTGATGCGCTAAAGATAGTGTGTGTACATGATTTGATTGGCACACACATGCAACTAAACTAACAGTGGCTCGCGGACGCTCATGATGAGCTTTCCGAGGCCGGGAGGTTGTCCGCACGATGCGTCTCTGCTGGAGTGTTTGGGCTGCCGCGGCTTTGCTGGTTTTGCCGATGGCGGGTTATGCCGCAACCTGCACCACGCAAGCGGAGTTGCTGGCACTGGATCGCGATGCGCTGGTTGCTGCGGGCGGACGGCTGTCGATGGCTGTTCTGCAGCAGGACGAAGGCGCGCTGCATGCGGCGCTGCTGCCGGCTGAGGCGGCTGAGTGGGACGGGATTCGCGATACCGTGGAGCAGGCCGCGCCGCTGGTGAAGGGCGGCAGAATCCAGTTGCGCAATCTGTATTTGCTGGACGCGTCGATGCTGACGGCGCCTTCCGACACGCAGTTTTTCTGCTCGAACGCAACCGGATCGCTGACGGTGACGGTAAACATGCGCGCCTTGCCGCCGGGGCGATACGCGGTGGTTCTGGCCGATGCTGTGGGCGCTGCGCTGAGCGGCCAAATTGGGTTGGTGCTGGCATGGGGCGGTGCGGGTGCAGACGCAGGGTGGAAGCTGGCCGGGGTGTCAGTGCGGCCCGGGACCTTCGGCGGGCACGATGGGGTCTGGTATTGGACGCACGCACGCGACCTGGCGAGGTCGGATCAGCCGTGGAGTGCCTGGTACAGCTACGATTTGGCGCGGTACCTGCTGTTGCCGGTGGACTTTCTCTCGTCACCGAATATGGAGAAGCTGACACAGGAGCAGGCGCAGGTGAAAAGCGCGACGGGAAATTCTCCCCAGGATGCGTTTCCTCTTACTCTTCCTGCGGGCGATCGAACCTGGAAGATTGACTCTGTGCGGCTTGAACCCTCGCTGAACGAGCCAGACCTGGGGGTGACGTACGAGTCGACCGGCGTGACGGACCCGGCGGCGCAGCGCACCGAGGCCGTTGCTGTGCTCAGCGCGCTGTTGAAAGCGCAGCCGGGGCTCAGGGAGAACTTTCATGGGCTATGGGCCATTGCGGAAAAAGACGGCAAGAAGACGCCGGTGATGGAACTGCCCATGGCGCAGATTCCGTAGAGACAGTTGTCAGATATTAGTCATCAGTTGTCATTCTTAAGCTGAATGTGAGACAGGAACTACCAAAGGCGGGCTGCGTTTTTTCGGGGAAAGCTAATCAAAACTGGATAGGCGAATGGGGGTTGGAGTGAGCATGAGGACTTTTGCAGGAGTTGTTGCGGTTGTTGCATTGCTGGGGACCGGGTTTGCAGGCGGTGTTCCCATGGCTCGTGCGCAAGATAAGCCGGCGATGGACACGGAGAAGAGCGTTCCGCTGCCACCGGGGTTGGACAAGCGATTCATGGATACCACTGCAGATCCGTGCGTGGATTTTGCGCAGTATGCGTGCGGAAACTTCGCTAAGCTGAATCCAATTCCCGCGGACAAATCTTCATTTGGGAACTTCCACATTGTCTATGACCACACGCAGGCAGTGCTCCACGCATTGCTCGAGAAGACGGAGGCGGATAACCCCGGGCGCACGCCGAATGAACAGAAGATCGGCGATTACTACGCAACCTGCATGAACAAGGATGCGATTCAGGCCAAGGGGTTGAAGCCGTTGCAACCGGAACTCGACCGGATTGCGGCTCTGAAGAGCAAGACCGAATTGACCGCACTGCTGGCGCACTACCAGTTGATCAACGTGAATGCGTTCTTTGGTTACGGAGAGCAGCAGGACTTTAAAGACGCGCGCAAACAGATCGCCTCGGTGGATCAGGGAGGGCTCGGCTTGCCGGAGCGCGACTACTACCTGCGCATCGGCGACGCCGCGGAGAAGACGCGGGCGCAATATGTGGAACACATTACGAAGATGCTGACGTTGATTGGCGAGCCTGATGCCACCGCGGCCAGCGACGCGAAAAAGATCATGGACCTGGAGACCGCGCTGGCGAAGGTTTCAATGGATATTACATCGCGACGGGATCCGAAGAATATCTACCATCCGATGCCTGTTTCGCAGTTGGTGACGTTGGCTCCGGTGATTGCATGGCCCGGCTTCTTTGAAGATACGGGGGTTTCGTCGGTCAGCGATTTGAATGTGGTCAATCCTGATTTCTTCAAAGGGATGAATGCGCTGATTGACTCCACTGATCTGGACACCATCAAGACTTATCTGCGCTGGCAATTGATCAACGGCATTGCCGCCACCGTGCTGCCCACTGCGCTGGATGACGAAGACTTCAACTTCAACGGCCGCGAACTGAGCGGTCAACCGGAGCAGGAAGCCCGCTGGAAGCGCTGCGTTTCATCGACGGATGGCGCGCTTGGCGAGGCGTTGGGCGAAGTGTATGCGAAGGAGTACTTCCCCGCGAAGAGCAAGCAGGAAACCGTGCAGATGGTGCATGACATCGAGGACTCGATGAATCGCGAGATCGGCACATTGACTTGGATGAGCGACGAGACGAAGGCCAAGGCGCGCGAGAAGCTGCACATGATTGCGGACAAGATCGGTTATCCCGACCACTTCCGCGATTATTCCAAGTTGACCGTTGTGCGCGGTGACGCGATCGGCAATTCCATTCGCGCTGTGGAGTTTGAGAATCGCAGGCAACTGGCGAAGATCGGCAAACCGGTTGACCGGGGAGAGTGGGGCATGTCGCCGCCGACCATTAATGCGTATTACAACCCAAGCATGAACGACATCAACTTCCCGGCTGGAATTCTGCAGTCTCCGTTCTTTGATCCAACGGCTTCAGACGCGGTGAACTACGGACACATTGGCGCTGTTGTAGGACACGAGTTGACGCACGGCTTCGATGACCAGGGACGCCAATTCGACGGCAGTGGAAACCTCACTGATTGGTGGACCGCCGACGATGGCAAGAAGTTCGACGCGATGACTGACTGCGAAGTGAAGGAATACGGCGGCTTCACGGCGATTGACGACGTGAAGCTGAACGGCAAGCTGACGCTGGGCGAAAATACTGCGGACAATGGCGGACTGCGGCTTGCGTACATGGCGCTGCTCGAAGATGCGCAACGCAAGAACATTGACTTGAATGCGAAGAACGCAAGCGGCTATACGCCGTTGCAGGAGTTTTTCATCGCAGACGGGCAGAACTGGTGCGGATCCACCAGGCCCGAGCAATTGCGCCTGCAGGTGCAGACTGATCCGCATTCGCCGGACAAGTTCCGCACGTTGGGCGCTGTCCAGAATATGCCGGAATTCGGCAAGGCGTTCGGATGCAAGGTGGGTCAGCCGATGATGCCGGTGAATGCCTGCCGGGTTTGGTGAGGGCCATGATTGATCTGCGTTCAGAAACGGTAACGAAACCCACGCTTGAGATGCGTGCCGCGATGGCCGCGGCGGAAGTGGGCGATGACGTTTACGGCGAAGACCCTACTGTAAACCTTCTTGAAAAGCGCGCGGCGGAGATCTTCGGGCGCGAAGCCGCGTTGTTTGTGCCCACCGGAACCATGGGCAACCAGATTGCCATCCGTTTACACACGCAGCCGGGTCAGGAAGTGATTGCGGAATCGCGATCGCACATTCTTGATTGGGAGATGGCGACCACTGCAGTGTTCTCCGGCTGCCTGGTGCGGGCGGTGCAAGCAGATCGCGGCATTCTTACCTGGAAGCACATTGAGCCGGTTATCTATGCACGCGGGGCGTTTCGCGCAGCCACAGGACTGATTGAGATTGAGAATACGGCGAACCTTGCCGGAGGCACTTGCACGCCTTTGCGGGTATTGGAGGAAATCTGGGAAGGCGCAAAGGAACGCAAGCTCCCTGTGCATCTGGATGGTGCGCGGATCTTCAATGCATCGACCGCGCTGGGCGTGGATGTAAAGACGCTGACACGCGGCTTCGATACGGTGATGTTCTGTTTGTCGAAAGGGCTGGGTGCACCTGTAGGGTCGATGCTGACTGGATCGGCGGAATTGATAGAGCGTGGGCGCATCTTCCGCAAGGCGTTGGGCGGGGGCATGCGGCAGGCGGGAGTGTTGGCCGCCGCCGGGCTAATCGCGCTGGAGCATGGTCCTAAGAGGCTGAACGAGGATCACGCCAACGCGCGACTGCTGGCTGAAGCGCTCTCCAACATGGAAGGCGTGTCGATTGACCTTGATGGAGTGGAGACGAACATTGTGATCTTCAAGGTCACGGATGGCGTGCAGATGACCGCTGCGGAACTGGCATTGCGGATGAAGGCGCGCGGCGTGCTGGTGAGCACGGTGGGCCGGGATGCGATCCGCGTGGTGACTCATCGCGATGTGGATCGCGGGGCCTGTATTACCGCTGCCGAGGCACTGACAGAGGAACTTGAGGCTGCGACAATCGGATTGAAAACATAATTTGTGCAATTCTGATCATTCTTCAGAAATCGGCGATGGTACAAGAACATCAGCACGGAGGTTGTGTGCGCCATTCATTCCTGGAGGATTCGATTGATGAAGAAGATTGCACTGGCACTGCTGTTCGCTCTTACGTTGTGTCCTGTGGCCTCCATGGCGCAGGTCGTGATTCGCATTGGACCACCAGCTCCGATTCATGAGAATCCCGGTCCGCCTCCTCAGCCTGGATATGTTTGGGTTTCGGGCTATCACCAATATCAGGGCGACCACTACGTCTGGGTCGGCGGCCACTATGATCGTCCCCCGCATGAAGGCGCGCATTGGGTTGCGCACCACTGGGTGCACAGAAATGGCCAGTGGGTACTGATTGAAGGGCATTGGCGGTAGGCTGCCGATGGCTGCACAAAAGAGCGGGGGCTTCGGCTCCGCTCTTTTTGTTGGTCTGAAGAGTTCGGATCCGTTGATTTTGACGCATGGTTTTCCACGAACTTCGCAGGCCACTTTGTGATGCGAGCAAGCATCTTAATCACCATTGGAATCTGCTTGCGTTTGAACTCGTGGCTAGTGAGAGCGCAGGTTGGATCAACCGCAACTATTCTGGCGGCAAACCGTTCAACTCTTCAACGGGCGGAACGGACGCAGCACTCCGCACACCCTGAAAACCTGGAGGAATTCATTCACCATGAAGAAGATTGCGTTGGCAGTACTGTTGGCTCTAGCACTGATTCCTGCGGCTTCAAATGCGCAGGTTGTGGTTCGCATAGCGCCACCGGTCGCGGTTGTTGAGCATCCTGGTCCCCCGCCGGAGCCCGGCGTTGTGTGGATTGCCGGTTATCACCGGTGGGATGGGGACCATTACGTGTGGGTTCCCGGCCGCTGGGACCATCCGCCACATCCCGGCGCGCACTGGGTGGCGCACCGCTGGGTGCGTGTGCACGACCACTGGGAATTGCGCGAAGGACACTGGCGCTAGATTGAACGGGAACAAAAAGAGAGCGGGGGGCGAACCCCGCTCTCTTTTTGTTGTGCGCCCAGCATGGGCGCACTCTTACGGGTGCAAGTCCCGTCACAAGCTGGTCACAGTGAGTGAAGTGAAGCGCAACTGCATGAGGGCGACCGAGTGTGGGGAGGAAGCGTGGAGCGAAGTTGCGGGCCGATGAACAAGAACCGGATAAAAGGCGGTGCCGA
>Ga0187847_10004563_pt1 | contig 10163 bp, 12 predicted proteins | sample June2016WEW_4_10_FD_132458 | JGI IMG/M metagenome (GOLD analysis project Ga0187847, IMG submission 132458) | Peatland microbial communities from SPRUCE experiment site at the Marcell Experimental Forest, Minnesota, USA - June2016WEW_4_10 | ecosystem: Environmental > Terrestrial > Soil >...
CGCCTTGATCGTAGGCGAAGAGCAACTTACGGCGCAAATCATCCCCAAGGGGTTTCCCCATATCCGTGTTCGCCGCAGAGTCTCGCCAACGACAGTCTACATTATTTACTAAAATTCTCTAATCATGTTCATATCCTGATGACCGTTCCCGGCGAGTTGAGCATAGAGAAGGCGATGCAGTTGATCAAGGGAGGCTTTTCGTTTCGGGCCAACAAGGAACTGGGGTTTCGAGGCGAGATTTGGCAGCGGGGGTTTTCCGATGTGCGCATCGTGGACGAGCAGAGCTTTCAGCGGCATCGAGAGTACATCGATAACAATCCGGTGAAAGCGGGAGTGGCGAACTCTCCGGAGGAGTACCCATATGGGTTCGCATATTTGAAGAAGCGGAAGTGTGCAGGGGCTGAAGCCCGCGAGTTGAGTGAGGCTGAGCGGCACGACTCTACAGGCTGCGGTGAAACTCAATAACAAGTCCAGAAGTGTCAGGGCACGACTTCACAGGCTGCGAAATAACTCAATAACAAGTCCAGAAGTGTCAGGGCACGACTTCAGTCGTGCCGCAAATGGCTTATTAAGATTCCGGCTTTAGCCGCTGCGGTAATGCAAGTGGCTGAAAATAAATACCGCAGGGCTAAAGCCCAACTTGTTTTTGTCGCTCCTTCGGCACGACTGAAGTCGTGCCCTGACACAGTTTGCAGTATCAATGAAGTTTTGCAAGAGGCCCCTTGTTCCTACCGCTCCTGGTTGCAGGGCGCACGAGTCGTTCTCACGGCATTTTTTGGCTCTCGCAAAAACTTCTTGCGTAAAGCATGGGTTTCGGTGGATGATTCTCTTGCCATTCTTTGAGAGTTCTGGCGGTTTTGAATCGTAAGGAGGAGACTCGTGCGCAAGCATATTCTCGCTTTTGTGTTTCTGGCCATCTGCCCCCTGCTGGTGGCCCAGCAGACGATGAACAACGACTCCGTCATCAAGCTGGTAAAGGCTGGCTTGTCGGACGATCTGATCGTCTCCACCATCAACGGTTCGACGGGAACCTATAACACCTCCGCCGATGGGATCATAGCCCTGAAGACCGCTGGAGCCAGCGATAAGGTGGTCACGGCGATTGTGGCGAAGGCCTCCGCCTCCGCGCTGCCCCCCGCTCCGGTTGCTGCGGCTGCCGCCTCAACCGCCGCCGCCGGCACCGACCCGGACGATCCTACAGCCGCTCATGAAGCTGGCATTTACATTTACAACGACAGTGCTCCCACTGGATCAAAGATGACCCTGCTGGAGCCGAACGTTTACACCCAAGGCAAAACCGGCGGCGTCTTCGCGTCGGCCATGACCTACGGTATCGCCAAGGTCAAAATGAAGGCCGTCCTTCGCGGAGCGCACGCTAACGCGCGCGTCAGCGATCCACAGCCAGTCTTCTACTTCTATTTCGAAAAGACAGGGGCGGGCCTGAGCAATGCGTCCGGTATCTTTGCCAGTACCACCACACCCAATGAATACACGCTGCTCAAGTTCGACGTGAAAGGTGAAACCAGGGAGACCGTCATCGGATCAATGAATGCATTCGGTGGGTCCGGTGGCACCGATGACAAGGCCGTAACGAATTTCACCTATACGAGGCTCAGGCCCGGGGTATACAAAGTCATACTCAACGCCGCCCTTCAGCCTGGTGAATACGGATTCATTTCAAGCGGCGGATCGGTCGCCGTCGGTCCCATGGGGAGCACTACCAACAGCAGGGTCTTTGATTTCGGCCGAAATTAGATCGGGGACCAGATGGCAGGTGGCCCCGGTCTGGATTTTCAGACCGGGGAGACCGCCAGTTCTGTGCCCGCCAGGCTATCCGTCGAGCAGGCTCTCAATGTCGCGCGCTCCGTGAATGAGACGGACGATCTCAACCCCATTGCGTTTCGGCTAATAGAAGATCAACCAGTTCTCGAAGCCCTTCACTGGCCAGCGGCGAAGGCGGCGAAGGGCTGGGCGACGAAAGGCACACAACGCGCCGGCCTTCGGCATCTTCGCCAGCGCCTCGAATGTGCTCTGTGCCGCATCCAGAAAACGCCGAGCTGTCTCCTCGCGGCCATGCTCTTCAAGATACTCGGCGTTCGACAGGATATCCCTGCGAGCGCGGGCACGGACACGGACAAAGACCTCCGCCAATTCAGGCCACCTTGCTCGTTTGTCGCGACCCCCGCCCGGTCCTCGCTCGCTTGCCCAACTCAGCGCGAAGCGTACTCCAGAATTCAGGCGTGGCCTCCTGCGCCTCGCCTTCCAGCAGCGATTCCAGCAAACCCTGCTCAAGCTGCTCTCTGGCATTGCGCTTTTGGTCGGCGCGCACCAATTCGCGCATATACTCGCTTGCGCTGCTATAGTCCCCGGCCGTGACCTGCTCTTCCACATATTGCTTCATCGGGTCGGGAAGCGAGATGTTCATGGTTTGCATCGCGAAATCCTTTCAGGTCAACCTAACATTGATGGCAAATCTTGTCAATCATTGGCGGCGCAGGTCTTTGCCGATAATTACCGTCTCTCGGCGCACAATGAAAGAATGAACAGCGACCGGAGCCACGATCCTTTCCTGATTCCCGATCCCTGTTCCCCGTTTCGAAAGTACCCCCTCCCCCCTATACCCCGGAGGGGTATAAATATTCCCTGAAACCTTGCAGATTATTTTTAACTCGTTTGAAATCAATACACCTTAAAATGCAAAGAGCTGAAATTCTCCCACATCGTGAGATTTGACCTCTGAAAATCACCGGGAAAATCCGGTTTTTCGTCGAACTTGAGTGCCCTGCTTCGGATTCTCGCAATTTCGCGTTTGCTCGACCGTACGATGCGTCCGCATCCGTTGGCTGAGAATTTCATCCTTCCCTTCATGCGATTGCCTTTGCTGAATGAGCCGCATCTACGAAGTCCTCCGCGCGGGATGATAGGGTAATTCTGACGGCCCTTGATGAACCGACGCACGCGCAGAACGCTCTGGATAGTGGCCGCGGTCCTGGTTGTGTTGGCCGTGGCCATCTTTCTGCGCTCGAAGGCTCCACCGGAGGCCGCGCGCCTCTTGCCCGAGTCTGACGGAATCATCTACATCAACCTCAGGCCGGTGCGCGCCTTTTTGCATCGGGACATGAAGCCGCCCAAGCACGTGGCCGAATACCAGCAGTTCATTGACGCCACGGGCATCGACTGGGAGCGGGATCTGGATCAGGCGGCCATCGCGCTGCACCGCATGAACGACCCCAACGGGCCGAACGGGCCGGTTGCGTATTCGATGGTGCTGGTGGGCAAGATTACCGGCCAGCGCCTCAATGCCTGGCTCGACGCGCACGCCGCGAGCCGCGAATCCTACGCAGGGCACACTATTTATTCAATTCCCTCCGAGGGCCGAACGGTGCGCGTGGCGCAGATCGGCTACGACATGGTGGCCGTGTCGAACACGCCCACGCCGGAGCAGATTCACTCCATGCTTGACCGGCACGCGACCGCGGCCTGGCCCTTTGCCGGCTCGACGATGCTGCGGCAGCACTACCACGACGTGCCGATGCTCCCGCTGCCCTCGCTGGCCTGGGGCGTGGGCCAGATCGGGCTGCCGTTTTCAGAGAGCGGAGCGATCAAGATACTGGGCTTCTCGCTGCCGCTAGAGGCCGACTCGACGATCATCGCCAGCCTGCGCTGGTCCGGTTCGTTTCACCTCAGGGTCGAGGAGATCGCGGCCAGCGACGACGCGGCCGCCAGCCAGGCCGCCGCGCTGGCCACTCTGGTCACGCTGGCCCGCGGCTTCACCTCTCCCTTGTCCGACCTTGCCACTGGCAATGGACTCGCCAACCGCGGCCTGAAGGAGCTGCTGAAGACCGCCGAAGTGACCCAGAAGCGCAACCGCGTGGTGGTGACGGCCTCGGTTTCGCGCTCGCTCTTCAGCGACTCGGCTGGCGGCGAAAACTCCCCGCCGGATACCTCCTCCGGCCCTGCCGCGTCCAAGTAGACAGCAACTCATCCGGGCGGCCAGCGCGTCCAAATGCGCGTCTCAACCGTCTTCAAAAATGAGCCGCGCCCCCGCGGAGGTTTTATGATTCGTCCAGACCGGTCCTCACGGGCCGTAGCTCTTTATTGCACTGCCGGCTTCTTCGCCTACCTTGTGCTTCAGATCGCCGAACGGCCGGCGAGCGCCGCGCGCCAGCAGACCGTCCTTACCGGCCAGGCCGCCTTCACCGACGCGGCGCATGAGTTCCCCGGCATACGCCGCCACCTGACTGTGGCCGACTTGCCTGGTCCCGCGCCGGAGCAGTCGGTGGACAACGGCCCAACGATCGTTCCCCGGCCCGCCAATGCCTGGCCCATGGCCCCAATGGGCTTCAAGGTCGAGCTGTACGCGACCGGCCTGGACAATCCCCGCCTCATCCGCACCGCACCCAACGGCGACCTGTTCCTTGCCGAGAGCGAATCCGGCAAGATCAAAGTCTTGCGCGGCGTGGGCGCCGACGGCAGGGCGGCGCAGGTCTCGGTCTTCGCCGACGGCCTGCACCAGCCCTTCGGCATTGCCTTCTACCCCGCCGGACCCAACCCCGCGTGGGTCTACATAGGCGACACGGACGGAATCGTCCGCTTCCCATACAAGAGCGGCGACCTGACCGCGAGCGGACCCACCGAGCATTTGGCTGATCTGCCGGGGGGCGGACGCCTGCGCGGCGGCGGCCACTGGACCCGCGACGTGGTCTTCTCGCAGGATGGAACCAAGCTCTTCGCCTCGGTCGGCTCTCACTCCAACGTGGACGATGCCGACACACATCCCGAGGAGTTCCACCGCGCCGATGTGCTGGAGTTCACCCCGGAGGGCAAATTCGTCAAGGTCTACGCCTGGGGCCTGCGCAACTGCGTGGGAGAGGCGATCAACCCCACGACCGGCGAGCTGTGGTGCTCGACCAATGAACGGGATGGCCTGGGCAACAACCTGGTGCCCGACTACGTCACCCACGTGCAGGAGGACGGCTTCTACGGCTGGCCCTGGTTCTACTACAACGGTCCCGGCGGGGGATTGCAGGATCCTCGCCATCCCGGCAAGCACCCCGAACTGCAAGCCAAAGTCATCACTCCGGACATCCTGGTGAATCCCCACTTTGCGTCGCTCGAAATGCTCTTTTACCAAGGTTCGCAGTTCCCGGCGAAATACAGGGGCGAAGGTTTCGCGGCCGAGCACGGCTCGTGGAACCGGGCGCGGCGCGCCGGCTATGAGGTGATTCGCCTGCCGATGAAAAACGGCCGCGCTACCGGCGAATACGAAGACTTCCTGACCGGGTTTGTCCTGCCCGACGGCACAGTCTGGGGCCGGCCTGTCGGTGTTTCGGTGGCCAAAGACGGCTCGCTGTTCGTCTCCGACGACGGGTCAAAGTCGATCTGGCATGTGAGCTACACAGGCAAGTGAATTGCGGCGCCGGTCTTCTTGAACGGCTTTGCGCGCATTGAGCGCAGCGCGATAGAGGCGGCGCGTCAGGGCCAACCCGTTCAGAAAATCCATCGCTGACTTTGGATGCTGATGCTCGAAGAAGCGCAGATCCCGAACGAACAAAGCCCTCCGGCAACAGTTCGACAGATTTGCCGTGGAATAGCTCCGGACGGCCCTGGCGCGACATTCGATAAGCCATGCCATGGGTGGAAGAGCGGGAAGCAGATAATTGTCGAAAGGCATCACGAGCGATTCTCCATGCGGCAAGAATGGCAAGCAACCGAGCCCTTAGTGCTGGCCTTGGGTTCACTTTGGCCTGGACCGGCGGCCTGTCGGGGGCTGACATCAGGGCGACCCGCCCACCCGCTCACCACAGCGATCCCATCAAAAAGTCTCCCTCCGCGGTCGGGCCAAAGCGCCCGAAGCCTGCCTCCGGCGTAAGTGTCATTTCGCCGAAATATACATCGCGATCGTTCACCGAATATAGGTCTACCCTGCAAAAATCCATGTCGCGGGCAAGACCTTCGGCGACTTCGAACATTCGATCGAGCGTGGCGGGCTTCTGAGCATCGACGATCTTTCGCGGATACTTGATGGTAAAGTCCTGCGGCTCCCAATTGCGGTTGTAGATGGTCCGCGTATGCTCGGAAAACCTCCCATAATCCACCTGAATAAAATGGCATTTCCCATGAAAAACGAAAACTTATAATCCAGCGGAACGTCGTATCGCATATCGAAGAGGAATTCTTCGATGAGGATTGACGGCGGAATATCCCGATAGTGAAGCTCCCGGCCCCACTCCCCATAGACGCTATTCATCCATAGACCGCATCGATCGACAATCTCTTCGGGAACGATTTCATCCTTGTTTCGGACGAGAATAATCCATCCGGAGCCGTGGGAGGCCTTGACAACGAAGCTCTGCGGAAGGCGTGAAAAGTCAATCTCCTCGGGACGCTGGGTGACCAGCAGCAACTTGTTCAAAATCTCTGGGTAACCGCGTTCGGCGACAAACTTGCGCACCGCGAGCTTGTCGGCCAAGGTCGTCGCCCGCTGAGCGGGGTTGAAGAGCTTTCGATTGCATATCTTTTCATTGAATGTGCGTGGGTGGCGCAGATGAGGGAGATACCCATGGCTTGCAAGGAAAACGAGGCGATCTTCCGCCGCAGCGCCTAGTTTGCCGCCGACCCATGGCGCCATAGCCTCGACGCGCCATGCGAGACCGCGAGCAAGCCACCGGGTTATCCGGCGCACGGGGTTCGTCTCCTGAAGGTTCATCGTCCTTGAATTTGATCGCCTGGAAACCAAGCGCCGTATCTCAGTGTAGTCTCGCTGCGCCGTTGCTGGGTTGGCCGCCTGCGGTGAGGCCAAACGCTCGCTTTCCGCTTGCACGGGATTCGTGGCCTCGTCCATCTCAAAATCGAGGTGTTGGCCGCTCGGCCTGCCGCTTTTCGTTTCGGAAACTCCGCGGACGGCCCATCTCCGATGTGGGATTCACCTCCGAACCCTTCGATCACCCCGCCGCAGGCCCCTGGCCTCACCGCAGGTGATTTAAGCTGGATGAAGCATGAAAGACTCCGCCGTCCTGCTCATCGACTGTCCCGATCAGAAGGGTCTGATCGCCCGCGTCTCTTCGTTGCTCTTCCGGCATGGGGCCAACATTCTCCACGCCGACCAGCACCAGGATCACGAACTGGGGCTCTTCTTCATGCGCGTCGAGTTTGCGCTCAATGGAGCGAACGGGGAGGCTGTCTTCGACCTCGAATCCTTCCGGGCGGCCTTCGCCCCGCTGGCCGCCGAACTGGCCATGCGCTGGCAGTTGACCTCTAGCGCTCAACTGCCGCGCATGGCGCTCTTCTGCTCGCAGTACCTGCACTGCATGGCCGACCTGCTGCATCGCTGGCGGACCGGCGAGCTGCACTGCGAGATTCCGGTCATCGTCTCCAACCACCGCGATGTCGAAAACCTGGCCGCTTTTTACGGTATCCCCTTCGAGCACATTCCGGTGACTGCGGCGACGCGCGCCGAGGCCGAGGCGCGGCAACTGGAAGTGCTGGGGCGAAACGAGGTCGATCTGGTGGTGCTGGCGCGCTACATGCAGGTGCTGTCGCCGGCCTTTGTCGCCCGCTACCCGGCCGCGATCGTCAACGTGCACCACTCGTTTCTGCCCGCCTTCACCGGGGCCCGGCCCTACCATGCCGCCCACGCGCGCGGCGTCAAGCTGATCGGGGCCACCAGCCACTATGTCACCGAAGTGCTCGACGACGGCCCCATCATTGAGCAGGATGTGGCCCGCATCTCGCACCGCGACCAGGTGGAAGATCTTGTGGCGCGAGGCCGCGACCTCGAACGCATTGTCCTGTCGCGCGCCGTCCGCTGGCACCTGGACCGGCGGATTCTCTGCTATGGGAATAAGACTGTGGTGTTCGATTGAGGCAGGGAGTAGGGAATAGGGAACAGGGAACAGGCGCTAGCTTTTAGCTCCTAGCTACTAGCTTTGCGCGGCGATGGGTACACGCTTGATCGCGCCCGGCCATTGCAGGGCAGCCAGATTCCCGATGGGTCCGTCTTTTCCCTTTTCCCTTTTCCCTGTTCCCTGCCCTGACCCCTGATTTAGAATCGCCCTAAGATGAAATGTCCTTATTGCGGCTTCGGGCAGGATCGGGTGGTGGACTCGCGGGAGAGCAAGGAGGCCGACTCGATCCGGCGGCGGCGGGAGTGTGAGCGGTGCAATCGCCGCTTCACCACCTACGAACGGATCGACGAGATCCCCTACATGGTGGTCAAAAAGGATGGCCGGCGCGAGCGCTTCGACCGGCAAAAGGTCTTGAGCGGCCTGTTGCGGGCCTGCGAGAAGCGGCCCGTGCCTTCGCTCCAACTGGAGGCCATCGTGGACGCCGCCGAGAGCTATCTGATGGACGCCCCGGAGCGCGAACGGACCACAGCCGAGATCGGCGAGCTGATTATGGAGCACCTGAAAGGGCTGGATACCGTGGCCTACATCCGCTTTGCGTCGGTCTACCGGGACTTCAAGGATGTGCGCGAGTTCAAGGAAGAACTCGAAGGGCTGCTGGGCAACCGCGGGAGCGGCAAAACGAAGAAATAGAGTTTTCCAGGCGCAGTTGCGGCAGAAGAGGTGCGGGTGAGCGGGATGGGACACCAGAGGATATTTCTGACCGCCGATTTGTCCCTTGGCCGGAGCAGCTTGCGAACGGTCGCGCACTTACTGTTCTCTTGGTTGGCATGGACGCTGCCTCTGGCAGCGCAAGTTAGTGTCTCGACTTACAAGTATAACAACACGCGCGTGGGTTCCAACCGGAGCGAATCATTACTTACACCCCACAACGTAACTCCCGATGGGTTTGGCAAGCTGTTCCAGCAGTCCGTCGATGGATCTGTATATGCGCAGCCGCTCTATCTGCCCAATGTGCGGATCGAGGGAAAAGGACGGCACAATGTCGTCTTTGTCGCGACAGAGCACGATAGCGTCTACGCATTTCGATGCGGACGATAGCCACGGCGGCAATGTGGACCCCTTGTGGCACGCGAGCTTTATCGATCCCGCGAAGGGTGTCGTCGCCGTGCCGGCGCAGGACTACATACGCTGCCCTGCCATAGTTCCCGAGATCGAGATCACCGGCACACCAGTTATCGATCCCACAGCGGGAACTTTATATCGAAGCGATGACCAAGGAATCGACGAGTGGCACGGTCAGCTATGTGCATCGCCTGCACGCGCTCGACGTGACCACAGGCAAAGAGCGCCCCGGAAGCCCGGTGAAGATCGAGGCCACCGTTCCGGGCACTGGCGATGGCGCGGACAAAGTTGTCTTCACGCCGAGGAATCAAAAGCTGCGAACCGGTCTCCTGCTACTCAACGGCGTGGTGTACACCGCATGGGCTTCGCAGTGCGAACGCCTTGGGCCATTTCATGGATGGCTGCTTGGTTACGATGCAAAAACTCTACGTCAGGTCGCGGTCTTCAATAGCAGTCCCAACGGCGCCGAGGCCTCCTTTTGGGAGAGCGGCGTCGCTCCTGCCGCCGACAGCAACGGAAATATCTTTGTTGTCACCGGGAATGGCACCTTCGATCGCGCGGCCGGCGGACCAGATCTAGGGCAAAGCTACATTGAGCTTTCCACGCGGAAAGGCCTGAAGGTCAAGGACTATTTTACGCCCTTCTATGTCGAGCACTTGAACCGCCACGATACGGATATTGGCTCCAGCGGCGCAATCCTTTTGCCAGACGGCGTTGGAAACCGATCGCATCCACACCTAATTGCCGGCGCGGGCAAAGAAGGGCGAATCTATCTGCTCGACAGAGACATATCGGGGCACACAATGCGAATTCCGATTCGCAGATCGTGCAGTCGGTCGAAGGGGCCATAGCAACATTTTTCGAAAACCCAACTTACTTCAGCCGCTCGGTCTACTTCTGCGCCACTCTCGACCACCTCAAGCAATTTCTGGCCCTGCATGTCGACCGTTGAGAGGCCTACACACATGCTGCGGGCATATTATTGGACGCACCTACCGTTAGCAATGACAGGAATGCCATACGAGTGCTTGAATTGAACGGAAAGAAGCTTCCACCAAGAGTCTTCAGATCGTAAATGCGGTTGCCCCCTTGGCTGAGACAAACGGTTAAGACTCTATTCGCCGTTCGCTGTAAATTTCTCGACCGGCAAGACTACTTTATCGCATTCTGATGCCGGCCGGTGAAGCGGAAGCG
>Ga0187847_10004564_pt1 | contig 10160 bp, 8 predicted proteins | sample June2016WEW_4_10_FD_132458 | JGI IMG/M metagenome (GOLD analysis project Ga0187847, IMG submission 132458) | Peatland microbial communities from SPRUCE experiment site at the Marcell Experimental Forest, Minnesota, USA - June2016WEW_4_10 | ecosystem: Environmental > Terrestrial > Soil > Wetlands...
TCATCTTCGAGATCACCAGCTGATGTTTGGCGCTGTCGACCGCTTATCGGCAAGCCTGCCTTGGTGTTGGGAAGGAGTGGATCCGCCGCCTCTTGGCCGACATGAAGGAACGAAGTGAAGTCGCTGTCAGGTGCGCGAACCCGCCGCCCGCTGGCGGTACGCGAGGATGAGCAGTGAGGGTACTACTTCCACGTGAGCGTATTAGTAAGCGTACTGTGACACGGCCAAGTCCATCGAAAAATGAGATTGGGTTTCGACAATGACCGTGAATGCTGGCTCCTTATCTCTGTGCGGGTCAGAGTTCAAAGAGGAAGTCCTCCGACCTACTGAATCTTGGTCGTCAAGCTCCGCAGCGCAGGTCCGAGCGTTTTCTCGGCCAAGCCGCGATTCATCATCTCGAGAAGGGCCCAGCCAAGCTCACCCCAGGAGGAATCCACCTCCTGATTGGATAGGTAGGTCTTCATAGTGTAGTCCACGCTTTTCAGGTGTAATTGGTAGCTCATGAGAGCGGCGAGAATCCTGCGTCCCAGTTCAGCCTTGGCTTCTTGGTTTGCCTCGCGCTTTTCCATTGCGCACCCCTTTCGCGATAAAGAATCTCGGTTAGACCGCGCCGGACCATAAGCCCGACTAAAAAACGAAACCCAGTTTACATTACATCCTCTGCACCCGGCTCGACGGAGTTGTGCGCCTGTGCAGAGATTCGATTTCACGCTTCCGTGCGAGTTGTGATTCGATATCCGCGAAGCCCGCCTTGTGGGCCAATTGCCTTTTCCGGAGAGCGGTCCGCACCGAAATGCCTCTCACGCAGCAGGAAAGACGCGACGTTATTAACAACCTGCACGAGCGCAACCGGCCGCCACGATGTTCCCTCGCAGGAATGATTTCATCGAACTCGAGACTTTCCAAGAATTGTGGCAAGAAATTTCACTAATTCCGTCAACCTACAAAGAATGTAGGATGCCAAAGTAAATGAGACGTGCGTCGTTGAAAACAAAAGCCCCGCGGTGCCCCAGTGTCACTAGTCGTGAAAATTCCTGTCACGATTACTGAAAATATCCTATGGTGCTGACGCTATTGTTGAAATAATCCTAGTGAGATGCGGGGCTGGCGTTTCTCTGAGAGCGAGCGCAGGGCCTTCATGCTCTGCGACAGTCGGCATGTGAGAGATTTACGATCTGCGCACGTGATTGGCATTGCGCCGTGATTGTTCCCAATAGCGGAATCCGTATATTCGCGGCGATTTCTTTGAGGAGAAAGAGCGCAGACCCCCTCCCTTTCTCGGGTATGGGTACGGCAAGCACCGGGATTCGCGACTTTCTTAGGTAGCGAGCCAGCAAACCGCGCCTGAGATTGAGGCGCTTGGCGAGGACCGTCGCCGACACGTACTGTTCGGCGAACCGTCGGATGTCGGCAGCGGGTACCAGCTTGGAAAGACCGGGCCGATATCCGGCCGGTGCGCTGACAATGCCGTGCGTTACCATGCCGCGGATTAGAGGCGCTTTGACCCCCAACACGGCTGCCGCCTCCCTATAGTTGAGGAAGCCTTCAGGAAGCATTTTGACGTCTCGAACCGGTCGGTAAGTCCGCAGATCTTCGGACCAGAAGAGATAACCAGTGATCCCAGGAAATCGTTTTGTGTACCCGGCCGGTGTGAGATTGCCGTCAAGGACAGCTCGGATTACGCCAGCGAGGCCGGAATGACGGCCCAGATAGTTCGTCATAGCGTGGCGCAGAGCGATCAGCTCGCCGGGCTTGGAGTACTCTTTCAGGGGCACTGCGAGGCTTTCGAACGCGCGCCTAATCTCGATCACGTCTTCCCGCAGGAAAAAGAAACAGCCGCTGGGAAAATTCCGCTCGGGTCCTTTGACATGGCGGATGACTCCTGCGGCGGCGACATTCGCGATAGTGCGATCAGTCAAGCCCAATGCGTCCTTCGCCTCCGGTCGCGACATATAACGAGCCAGTTCGGCGTCGCGAGCAGCAATCCATCGCTTCAGCGAGTCCCGTCTGATCCAGCATTCGGTGCGACTCCCGGCCCGGCACACGCTTAAGAACATGCCTTGAAGTTGGCCGCGACGGACAAGGTCCGATATCCGGGCCGACCTCGTTCGTGCCGTCCTCTCCGCCTCGTCTGCAGGCATCCATTGGGAGTTCCGGCGGGTTGCAGCTGAAAAGTAGCGATGCTGGCCACGGACCAACCCCTTCCAATCCTCAACGACAAACCGCTCGAAGGCATCGTGAAAGAATCCGAATTCGCTGCGCGGAAGGACGCAAAAGAGGTGACGGTAAAAATTCCCGAAGATTGCCTTGAAGTTGAGGGCAGCCGGTTCGTCCGCTTCCTGAGGGATCATGCGCCGCAGCACTTCTCGTAGTGGCGACGGCCAGTCTCTCAGCACCATGACGGCAGCACGGCCGATCCCGGTCGCGGCAGCGAGGTCGGTCGCAGCAAAGGGCCGTTGTTTCCGACGCAGCCTGTCCCTTTCCCTGATGGACCCGACGAAGAGAATCAGCCTTAATAACGAACCAAGTCTCAGCTCAAGCATTTCCCGCGGAAAGCCATATTTCGTGAGATCCAGTTCGGCCACTTCACCGGCTGGAAATCCGGCTGCCCGATAAATTGCTGCATTGATCGCCACCAGATCGCTGTCCGCCGCCGCGGGAGCGAGATTGCGAAAGTCGAGCCCGCAACGGCATTTGTATACGGCTGGACGCTGCCAGGCCAGTTTCTTTTTGCAGGCCGGGCACTGATTGAGTAAAAGGCAACGGTGGATGGGGCATGCTGCGACGAGGCCGAGATCCCACACGGCCCACCAGATCGGGCACGCCTGAAGACAAGCGGGACATAGGCGTGGACGCCCATAATTCAGATCGTCGGCACTAACCCGCTCGCCGCAGAAAGCTCGCTGGTCAAATCGATCTCGTCCTTTGATGTGGCGATAGCACATCGCGCGCCACTCATCAGGTTCAAGGCGCAATACGTGGGAAATCTGCTCTATGCCGTCTTCCCGCTCCAGTCCGGATGTTGGCAACCCGGCGATCTGCGCCAGGGAAAGAGGGCCGCAGTAGCCGTGCTCATAAGCGACACGACATAAGTACCCACGAGGACTCTCGCAGGGCAGCGGATCGACGCGGAAGAGGAGCCGGGCACTGGCGCCTGGGGATATGCTCATGCGTGCAGCTCCACGCGGACGCTGCGCTGACTCCCCTCGGCATGCGGGACACAGGTTCTTACGCTCGGCAACGTCAGCGGCGGCGCATTATCACAATCGAAGTTTTCAGTGAATGGATTCAGATCATCCAGACGTTCCGACCACACATGCTCTGCGAATGACTGCGATAGCGTACGCAAGGTGATCTGCCGGCGTGGATGACAATGGGCTATCCGGGCAGCACCTCGGATGATTTTCATGGTGTAGCCGATGAGGCCATATGAAGCGTAGTGCATACGGAATGCCATTTCGACATCCGACAGAGAGGGCATGCCGTAATCCGGAAGCTGCTCTTGCACTGCGCAGAGAAAGGCCCTGTACGTCGTCCGATCTTCTTTGGCATCCCAGCGGAAGGCTCCTACACGGAGGGTTGCGCCGAAACGGCGGCGCAGCTGTTCGTTCTGCCGGAGCACCTCCAAACAACGTTGCAGTCCGAGTACAACGATTGCCAGCCGGGCTTCCTCGACTTGCTCCTTCAGCCAATCCGCAACATCATTGGGAATATTCGCCTGCCGGACGTCCACGAAGTGCTGGAACTCATCGAGCGCCAGCAGGCGCACACGGCAGCGCTTGAGGAGTTGCCGGAGGCGAATGCTTTTGCTCACCGTGTTGCCGCGCGACCATAGCGGATCACCGAGTTGATACAGAAGTGTTTCGGCGAAACTCTTAACGGTCGGCCGGGCCGGTACTTTTGCAACCAGCACTGGCACCTCGAGACCACACTTGTGGTCCACGCGTGGATGCAGGCTGGCGAAGTACGAAATGATGGTGGTCTTCCCGCTACCGCTTTCGCCAACAATAGGACAGCAGTCCGGTTCGGCGGTGGCATCGTGACTGTCAAAGCACGCCTGAATTCGAGCAATCGCATTTTTGAACAATGGGTATTTGACTAGGATACGTTCGGACCGGTTCATCGCATCGGTCATTGGCTTTCCTCGGTGCCGCAAGTGTCTTTTGCGGGGACCGTAGCCGAAACTGGTACGCGAGGTAGATCGAGATCAGCTTCGAAAATCGGCAGGGTCTCGTCATCCGTAAAAGTGTCAGACCAAGTAGCAATCGGATCCGGTGCCGCGTCCGCATCTGGCCAAGGCTGCCTGGTTTGTGCCGCACACCCTGGAAGGCGAGGTTGTGCATCTGGGCAGTCCGGAGCACTAGCGTCTGCTGACACGTTGACCGCCATCGAGAGGGTTGCGTTTGTGTGGTCTTCCCTGTAACGTGCGTGGCGCTTGCGGCCGCGCGTCGATTTGCGATTGAGATCGCGGTCCACAAGCGCACGGATTTCGGCTTTCGCCTGCGCCAACGCCACGATATCGGTACGAGCATTCAACTGACGCTTTGCGTACCGGCGGATGACTTTGTTTTGCCACAGGGAGAGTCCCTTGGCGTAGATCTGATCCACAGCGAGAATACGAATATAGGTGCCATTCAGCGGATCAAGCACGTTGATATGGCCAAGGTCGCCCGGGTCGAACGTCAGCTCGACTTTCGCCCCCGTCCCCATTCGCCGACGCAGTTCGCCAAGCTCTGGGCTGTTGTATTTCAGCCCCTCCAATTCAATACCGTAGTGGAACACGACGCGCTGGACGATCATCCCCAGCACAACGTCCAGCTCGCTGGCACTCGGCGGCAATGCAGGTGGCAATTCGACGACCTGGCTGTGCCAGCGATGCGCCGGGGTATCCTTGATGCCGCGATGGGGCGTTTGCAGATAAACGTCGATGATCCACTTGTGGAGCATCTCGCGAAATGTGCTCAGCAAAACGACGGCGTGGCGGCTGGGATCGTAGTCGTCACGTTCCAAGATGTTGCTGAATGTCGTCCCAGGGTTGCCGTGCATCAAATCGTGGTTCATCGTGCCCTGGAACCTTTCGAGCTTACCCTTGTACCAGGGCACGAGAACCTTGGCATATTGGATATCCGCGCCAATCTGTAAACACGAGCGTTCGAAGTGACTGGAATGGAACTCCGGTGGGTTATCGACGACAAGGAGTTCGGGAACCCCGTAACATTCCCACCGGTTCTTGACCGAGGGAAACTCCCGCGGGACATAAGTCTTGGGGAGAATCGCGTGCTTAAGGCATCGCATCACGGACAAGCAGCTCGGAGGCTCGAACCCAGCGTAGAAACCCATTGGAGAACGGGTGTGCTCATCCAGGGCGGAAGTGATCGTCGGCCGGCCCAACGGCAACATGCTACTGTCGTCCACGACGATAATGTCGCTGGGAGTGTGATCCATCGATACCCGTTGAAGAGCGCGGTTCGTTTCGGGCCCTGTGGCGGACACCCTGAATTCCATTTCGGCTCGACGTTTGCCGTAACGAGCCACCATGATCTCGTAAGGTGACCTGCGGGCAATCTCGCGATAGGTGGTCCTTTGGCTTGGAATCGGAAGCCGGTCGCCTTCCGGCCGCAGCTGGTTTGCCTCACTGAGCCGACGAACGATCTCCAGATGCACTTCTGGTACCCGCTTGCGCTCAGCCGTCATGTACAACTCGTCGATGACCCGATCGCTGACGATCTGTACGTCGGGAACGGTTCGAGCACCCCTCTTGCCACGGTCGGCGTGCCTTAAGATGATTGCCCGGACGTCGCGGCCCGCGGCTACCCACTTGCGGTAATCTCGCCAGACAGTGAGCCAACCAGGCGGCTTGTCATCATTGACCCGCTCCGATACCAAACGGATGAGCGGCTCCATGCTCGTCCTGGTCATCGAAATGGGCTGCCGCCGATCAATCTCTTTCAAATACTGCTCACGCTTTCGGCCGAGCGCAACCAGTTCGGGCGGATAGGCGGCGAGATCGCGGATGAGCTTCGCGGCGAGTCCGCCGGCGGGACCCCACGCTTCCGCCTCGGCAATGAACGATATCTCGCTTCGCGCAAACCTATCGAGAAGATCATCTTCAGTAAATGTGCACCATTCCCCTGTCGCGGTGTTTTGCAGCTGCCACCTGTTGTCCGGCAATCTTTGAAGTATCAGGAACTCACTTGCTCCGGCCTGTATCCGCTGCCCCTTTCTCAGCGCGTTTAGTGACATCTTTCCTCCTGACAGTGCCATCGCGAGCATGCGGGAGAAGGGAAAGGCCACACCTGGCGGCCGATCGGTGTGACGCTCACTCTTGAGTGAAGACCAAACGACTCCCACCAGTCGATATGCAGCGTTCCATCGAGCACGAGGCGAAGCACGCCTGGAACGGTCATGCCCTTGGTTTCGCTGAACGCGCGCACGCTCAATTCCGGCGCCGAGGAGAACGCCTTCCGGATTCTTTCGTGCTCCGCGGCTGAGACATCAACGCGGCGATAACGCAACATAAGGCTCACGTTCGTCAGGCGGGGCTCGGCGCAAATCTCGGATCGCTTCCAGAGCCTAAACTGGTAGCCATGCTCTGCCAGCAACTCGCGGATCAATGCGAAGCGTGCCTGATTCTCGGGCTTATCGGCCTCCGAGTCTTCCTTGACCTCCACAACTTCCTGATTAGCACCCCAAACGACGAGAATGTCGGGGGTATACCGATGCCTTGTCCCATCGTGGTGGTATTCAAGAGAGAAAGGTTGCTCCTGCCAGGCGTCGGGATGTGCCGTGGCCAGTAAAACCCGAAATGCCTTCAGCTCGTTTTGTGACTCCGCATGTCGCGAGCGCCCACTTGCCACATCGGCGACCTTGCCCTGCACGCCCGACTTGGACCGGCTTACCGGCTCGCGCACTCGCATTAGCCGATCAACTGCAAGGCAGTCCGTGGACTCGCGGGAGGCGACAAAAGTCAGCTTGCTGCGGTGCGGTCCTTCAATCAGTTCGTTCATCAGCTCTCCAGGCGCACATAAAATGCCTGTGTTTCTCCTGGTCTTATGTAATCCTGTTAGAGGACTAGACCATCCCTTACGAGGAAGTCTAGTGCAGATCTTTTTTGATGTCAACACCAAAAGGATTATGATATCCTTTTAGAGGATACACACATGGCAGATATCTACGGACAGATTGGAAAACAGATTCGGGAGCTGAGAGCTACGCTCAAAGGCCAGGGTATCAGCCAAGAGGAGTTGGCACAGGCGGTGAACACGACCGCCAACACGGTCTCTCGCTGGGAGACTGCCACCTATAAGCCCTCGATCTCCGATTTGGAGAGGCTGGCTCGGTTCTTCGGCGTGCCGATCACCGTCTTTTTCCCCAAGGCGGAACCCAAAGCACGAACGAACGCTCTTCTCAGCGCGACGGCGGACCTGGACGACGAAAATCTCGAAGAAGTGACATTGTATGCGCAGTTTAGAAGGGCACGGCAGCGAAAGAAGACACGGTAGGCGACGCGGCCGTTTGCACTCCACCCGCCACGCCATTTCACCTTTAATTGTGACTTGGGGATTTATCGTAAATTGAGGCGCGTGAACATGTGTCTGGCTTCGATAACGAACACGACAAGGCCCAGAGCTACCGCAGCAGAAATGCAGCCCAAAACTCTCTTACGTACCCCGCTTGCAGGATACAGAGTTCGGTGGGGTTTCCAACCACTGAGCCACCACCACAGCGACACTGGCTTTTGACCCGGACTCGCGTTTACATCTCTCACGAGTCGCCGGATGTACACCCACGCCATAACATAGAACACCGCCGCAACACTGAAAATGATGATGGACGGAGTCGTCATAGAGCGATCACTTGTGTAATGGCGATATAACGCCGATTACGCTACGGCGTGATTTCCCAAACGACACCGCAGCCCGTGATCCCTTCTACGTTGCACGACCCATTTCCGCCGTAATACGCTGTGCCGTAGATATTGCCTGCCGCGTCAAGGATTACGCTGCCCATGGGATCCGATCCGTTGCTGCCATTAAAGCTGACTGAGGTGTAGGTCCAGCCGCCGTTCGAAGGCGTCAGCTTAAAAACCTCGCCCTCGTTGTACAAGCCAGTCCCGCTCGACGTGCCGTGAATGTTACCGGCTGCGTCCAGCGTGGGGCTGTCACGGGGTCCTGTATTACTACCCGAAAAGGTGTACAGCGCGTTGAACGTCCAACTGCCATTGGAGGGCGTCAGCTCAAAAACCCCGCCCCCACCGCCGAAACAACCCGCAGTGCCGAACAGGTTGCCCTGCCCATCCATGACCACGCCGCTGCAGGTGGATGCATTCTCGAACTCATTGGAAGCCAGGACATTATAGATCCAGCCCGAGCCGGAGGGCGACAGTTGGTAAATCACTCCGGTGTCGTCTGTACCGCCTGCGGAGGTTGTGCCGTAGAGATTGCCGGAGCTGTCGAAGATGAGGCCGCCGAAAGGGTAGTAACCCCCCTCTTCGACGAAGTTCCGGAGAATACTCTCGGTCCAGCCGCCATTGGAAGGCGTGAGTTCGAAAACTACACCGGATCCGCCGGTTCCACCGTTCTCCGCTGTGCCATAGATATTGCCGGCCTGGTCGAAGACCAGACTGCCATAACCAGGATATGACCCGTCACGGTCGCTGCCGCCAAACGAGTGGAGCACCGTTTCCTCCCAGGGGCAGATCACCGAGTGGCAGGCCGCAGGCGAGGGCCGCAGGCGATAAACCGTGCCCCGGCCGTACTGTCCGCCGTCGTTAGTTGTGCCGTAGAGGCTGCCGTCGGGCCCAAACACAACCCCGCTATACGGAATCTCGCCGTCATTCGGAGGGCCCTGGAAGCTGTACAGTGGCGTCAAGACCCAGCCTGATCCGGCGGGCGACAGGCGGAAGACCACCCCTACATCGCTCGCCCCACCATAGGCGGTCGTACCGTAAAAGTTTCCCGCACGATCCATGGTCAACCCGGCCGTGGGATATTTTCCGTCGTTGCCGCCGGTGAAGCTGTGCAGCACAGTCAGGGTCTGCGCCTGCGCTGGGACAGCTGCCGCTAAGATTCCCGCACAAATCAGCGCCATTGCGGTTCGCAAGCTGATGCTCAAGATCGAAGTTGCACTACGCTGTTGATAAGTCATCTTGGACCCCTCCTCGACTGCCTAAGGCTGGCCTTTCGAACGCGCCACTATCGCGCCGTCGCAGGTCAGAGTCAACTTAATTTTGCATTACGGTCTAATAAACTGACAGGAAGAGACTTAGCTTGGTCGTTTCAAGATGATTGGCGAAATCACAACCAAACCGTCCCGGACAAAACGACGAGCGAAACGCCCGCTCCTCTCGCGGTCCAGAAACCGGTTCGTGGGAGCCGACACGCCTTTTCAAGAATTGTGTCAAGAAATTTCACTAATTCCGTCAACCTACAAAGAAGGAGGTGAAGCATCATGAAGATCAACCTAGTCGAACGAGAATTTCTCTACCACGGCACCACCCTGGCTGATCCCAATCCAAACTTCTCGATCGAAGAAGTTCGCTCGTTCTATGCCGCTCAGTTTCCCGAGCTGACCAACGCAGCGATCACTGGACCTGAAACTGTTGGCGAACGGCTACGTTACAGCTTCGAGCGCTCCATCGGATCGAAGGGATGATGCCATGCCGGACATAGGGAAAGAACCGCTGTTACAGGAAATCCGCGAATCAGAGGGTCGGGAGGCCAGCTCAAACCCTCTGACCGGACTAATGTTGAGGTGGCTCGAATGCAAAGACTCACAAGAAGCAAGCAGTGCTCTCGCACGGGCTCTCTCCCTGCAAGGAAGCGGAGATCCCGTCTTCCCCGGACCCGGTATCTGGCCAATCCCGCCAGCCTGATCGCGATTCCCCGGATGGAAGCGGCTCACGCCGGAAGCCGGATTACCTCTGGTTGCTCTGATCTGACCGCTTTGGCTCAAACCCTGGTCGAAATCGGTCTCGCCACGGAATCCGACTGGATAGGGGCAGGAAAAACTCCTGCCGCGCTGGTTGATTCCGTATTTCGCCGCTTTCTCCGCGACCACAGCCAGGAGATCATTGCGGAGCACTTTGAGCTGTCCCTGACGCTCGGAGAATCCATAGTCGATACCAGTTACTCCGATTCCGCAGCCGATTCTGATGGTCA
>Ga0187847_10004565_pt1 | contig 10160 bp, 8 predicted proteins | sample June2016WEW_4_10_FD_132458 | JGI IMG/M metagenome (GOLD analysis project Ga0187847, IMG submission 132458) | Peatland microbial communities from SPRUCE experiment site at the Marcell Experimental Forest, Minnesota, USA - June2016WEW_4_10 | ecosystem: Environmental > Terrestrial > Soil > Wetlands...
GCTGGTATCAGTTTATACTGCCCAATTTTCAAAGGGTATGAAGGCGAAGTGGGGTAAGCGAATTTATGTGGAACTCCATGCCGGTGCTGGGTACAGCAAAGTCCGCGGCACGCAAAAATTGCTCTTAGGGTCGCCGCTTCGCGCCTTGTCGGCAGAAGATCCCTTCGACAAGTACATTTTCTGCGAAGAACGTCCGGAGAATATGGCTGCTCTCAGAACACGCGTTACCCGTCATTTCCCCTCGGCAGACGTTGCCTACGTTGAGGGTAAGTGTGACTCTAAAGTCACAGAAATTCTCGCGCAGATTCCATCAGCATCGAGAAGTAACACGGTTCTCGTCCTGTGTTTCGCAGATCCCTACGATATTGGCCTCAAGTTTTCCACTATAAAGGCCTTATCTGCGCGATTTGTTGATTTCGTCGTTCTGCTAGCTGTCTACTCGGACGCAAATCGAGCGTACAAGAATTATGTGATGGAAGACGCCACGAAGGTCGACGAATTCTTAGGTTCGACATCGTGGAGAGACCGTTGGAAAATTGCCGAACAAAACGGCGAAGCCTTTCCAAAGTTTGTGGCACACGAATTTTCGGCAAGCATGCAGTCCTTAGGTTACTTGGAAACGCCAATTCATAAAATGAAGATGGTTAGATCAGACGAGAAAAATCTGCCGCTTTACTACATTGCCCTCTACTCACGACATAATCTTGCTCACGAGTTTTGGGATAACGCACTTGAGTACGGCACGGACCAGAGAAACCTTTTTTAATGTCACTCAACTCCCATATCGAATGGACCGATGCAACCTGGAATCCCGTGCGCGGCTGCACCAAGATCAGCCCCGGCTGCAAGCATTGTTACGCGGAGACGTTCGCCGAGCGCTTTCGCGGAGTAAAAGGGCATCCTTACGAGCAGGGATTTGACCTGCGCCTCGTACCGGGCAAACTGGCCGAGCCTTTTTCCTGGCGATCTCCAAAGTTAGTTTTCGTGAATTCAATGAGCGACCTGTTTCATCCTGAAGTGCCGGATGAATACATCGAAGCTGTCGCGCGCGTAATGGCTGCCGCAAATTGGCACACTTATCAAGTGCTCACGAAACGCGCCAACCGCTTGCACGAGTTGTTAAATGGCCGGCTGCGATTTGCGGCTAAAGCACAGAACATCTGGTGGGGAGTCAGCGTCGAAGATAAGAAATATGGCTTGCCGCGAATCTCTGCTCTTCGCCAAACTCCAGCGCGAGTGCGCTTTCTTTCCGTTGAGCCCTTGCTGGAAGATCTCGGCACGATGAATCTTTCCGGCATTGATTGGGTCATTGTCGGCGGCGAGAGCGGACACGGCGCTCGACCCATGGCAAAAGAATGGGTGATTTCAATCCGCGAACAATGCCGCGCAGCCCACGTGAAATTCTTTTTCAAACAATGGGGCGGCGTGCGAAAAAAGCGAAATGGCCGGGAACTCGACGGCCGCACTTACGACGAATATCCGCAGAGAATCGCCGCCGAGATTCCTGACCGCTCCAGTTGCACAGAGTTTGCCGCGAAAGTCTTAAAACCGCTCCATAAAGTGTTCCCACCCAATCCGCTCATTCGAATAGCTCGCTAAACACCCAATTGGGTTGAAAGGGAAGAACAAAATGATTTCCGGCACACACGTCGTCATCTACACCAAAGACACCGAAGCTGATCGCGCGTTTTTTCGTGAAATCCTTGGCTTGAAATCAGTGGATGCCGGCCATGGTTGGCTCATCTTCGCAATGCCGCCGGCCGAAGCCGCGTTTCATCCCTCCGACGACCATGCTTGCGAACTCTATTTCATGTGCGACGATCTCAAAGCTGAAATGGCGGCACTTGCCCAAAAGGGCGTCGAATGCTCCAAAGTTGAGGAGGCTCGATGGGGATCCATTACAAAGATGCATCTTCCCAGCGGAGCCAGGGTCGGCCTCTACCAGCCACGGCACCCTACCGCCTTGGACTTAAAGTGATTCGCCAGTCGAAATGGGACGCCGCCCCTTTGACGCTGCCATTTTCTCCCTGCTAAACTTAAAAGTTGTCACCCTACCCGTCGTAATTCTAGAAGGGACAATTTGTGCGCGCAGAAACCCGCCATCAACTGAAAGAAGACCGTTTTAGCATCGCGACCATCCACGCCGCGGAAGCCACCGCGCACTGGTCGGTCGAGCACAAATCCACCCTCACTTATGGCGCCATCATTGTCGCCGTCCTCGCAATCGCCATCGGTGGCTCTTGGTACTACTTCAACCAGCAGGACCTCAAAGCCAGCGTGCTCTTCAGCCAGGCCATCCGCAGCATGGATACTCCTGTGCGTCCGGCCAATATGCCCGCCCAGCCTGATCAGCCGAGCTTTGCGTCGTCGAAAGAGCGCGCCATTGAAGCTCACAAACAATTTCAAGGCATCGTGGATCAGTACCCCCACACCCGTTCGGCCGAATTTTCCCGCTATTTCCTCGGGCTTACTTCGTCCGACATGGGCGACAACACCGCGGCCGAAAAAGACTTGAACGCCGTCTCCTCGTCGCACAATGGCGACCTCGCCGCCCTTGCCAGGTTTGCCCTGGCCTCGGTCTATCGCAACACCAACCGCACCAATGATGCCATCAACATCTACAAGGACCTGATTGCCAAGCCGACCTCGACGGTCGGAAAGTCCACGGCGCAACTCGAGCTGGCCGCAACGTATCAGGCCGCGAACCGGCCCAATGAAGCCAAAGCCCTCTACCAACAGCTCCAGAAAGACAATCCAAATACCGAGCTGGCCCAACTCGCCGCCTCCAAACTCGCCGCGTTGAAATAGCCACTTTTGATTCCTTGTCATTCCGCGGGCCATCCGCAGCCGCACCAGTGGCGAGGATGTACGTTGGAATCGGCTTTTGATCACCTGCCCCGACTCCAAAGTCACCTATGGCCCATTTGGGGGGTTACGTCCCATTGCCTTCATGCGTATAATGGATTTAGAAATGCCTTCAAATGCTAGTCAGATCCTCCAATTCGCACCGCCCTCGCCGTCATATGGCCGTGCTTCCCTCCCAAGTTCGTCCCAGTCTCTTCGGTAGCGATTAGTAAGCCTAATTTTCCTTGCTAAATAACTCAGCTGGAAGTCGGAATCCGTGTATGCGGACCCGTCCTTCAAGCTGGCCACTGATAACTGGCAACTGACTACCGAACTAGGAGAACTCCATGCCTGCCATGACGCCCGCCGCGACGAAGACAGAGACCAAGGCCGCCATCGGCCCCAAAATTACTACCGCCATCCCCGGCCCCAATGCCAGGCGCATCCTTGCCGGAGACGAAAAGTACATCTCGCCGTCCTACACCCGTTCCTACCCCTTGGTCGCCAAGTCCGGCCGCGGCATCGTCATCACTGATGTGGATGGCAACGAGTTCTTTGATTTCTCGGCCGGCATCGCCGTGACTTCCACCGGCCATTGCCACCCCGATGTCGTCGCAGCCATTCAGAAGCAGGCCGGTGAACTGATTCACATGTCGGGGACCGATTTCTATTACGAGAGCATGGTCACTCTTTCTGAGCGCCTTTCGAAGATCGCTCCCATGCCCGGTCCGCATCGCTTTTACTTCGGTAACTCCGGCACTGAAGCCGTCGAAGCTGCATTGAAGCTCGCTCGTTACCACACCAAGCGCCAGCAGGTCATCGCCTTCTTCGGCGCCTTCCACGGACGAACCATGGGCTCGCTCTCGTTGACCGCCTCCAAGCCACAACAGAAGCGTCGTTTCGCCCCGATGGTTCCCGGCGTCACTCACGTCCGCTATCCCGATGTCTATCGCAACTGCGCCAACCCTCATAGCGAAGATGCTGAAGCGTTCGCGCTCGAATGTGCACGCTTTATCGAAGAGAGGCTTTTCAAGACAATTCTTCCGCCTGAAGAAGTCGCTGCCATTTTCGTCGAACCTATTCAAGGCGAAGGCGGATACGTCGTCGCTCCCACCAACTTCATGCAGGAACTTCGCCGCATCTGCGATAAGCACGGCATCCTCCTCGTCGCCGACGAAGTCCAGAGCGGCATCGCTCGCACCGGTAAGTGGTGGGCCATCGAGCACACCGGAGTTCATCCCGATATCGTGTGCATGGCCAAAGGCATCGCCTCGGGCATGCCCCTCGGCGTCATGATGAGCCGCGCCGAAATCATGGATTGGGTGCCCGGCTCCCACGCCTCCACTTTCGGAGGCAATCCCCTCTGCATTGCATCCGCGCTGGCAACGCTCGATGTCATCGAGCGCGAAGGCCTGATGCAAAATTCGACGGAAGTCGGCAATCACATGATGAAGCGCATGGCCAACTGGCCCGGCAAATACAAAATTGTCGGCGATGTGCGCGGCCGCGGCCTCATGATCGGCGTGGAAATCGTAAAAGACCAAAAAACTAAAGAGCAATCGCCCGAACTCCGCGATCGCATCGTGGAGAAAGCATTCGACAAAGGCGTGCTCTTCCTCGGCTGTGGGCCGAGCACCGTCCGCATCGCGCCGCCGCTCGTCGTCACTAAAGACGAAGCCAACGTCGCCATGGACGCACTCGAAGAGTCCATCGTTTCGGTCATGTAGTGGCAGGTGTCCTCACCTGCCCGGTCGAGCGCAGCTCGACAGACTAGAGGTAGACGGAACATTTGTCGTCTCGAGCGAAGCCGTGCGATTCGCATGGCGCAGTCGAGAGACCTGATTTTGTTTTTCCTGGGGAGCCCCGCTCCTGGTCGTAGAATCTACGATCTGCTCTGAGCGAAGCATAGGAGCGGGGCCTTTTTTACCATCTTGTCATTCCGAGCCGTTCGCAGCATAAGCGAGAACGTGCGAGGAATCTGCTTTTCGCCGGGTGCCCCATAGCCTGTCCTGAGCGAAGCCGAAGGATCTCGCCGAACTTGCGAGACATGGGATAAACACACCAACCCGTTTATCATCCTCCCATGCCCAACTTCACCCTCCGCGAACTCATCTACGGCAAAGGCGCTCACGTCAGTCCCGTCGCATGCCTCGAAGATGTTCCCGCCAATCTGGCGAATCAAATGCTTCCCAACTACCCCCACAACATCTGGCAGATCGTCGAGCACATGAATTATTGGATGGAATACGAACTCCGCCGCATCGCTTGCGATCCGCCCGCCTATCCCGAGCACGCCATCGAAAGTTGGCCACAGGCCGCGCCGCTCACCGGCGAAGAGTGGTCCGCAACTACTAAACGCTTTTACGCTCTACTTGACCGCCTCGCTCGCTTAGCTGCATCCGACTCTGAAACTCTTTCACAGCCTGTGCAGCCCGATAAGAATAAGGCCGAAGCCGCGCGTCCCCCCACCGTCGAAGACATCGTCACCCAAATCTCCGCTCACAACAGCTACCACGTCGGACAAATCGCGCTTCTTCGCCGTCAACTTAACGCCTGGCCCCCAAAATCGGGCGGCGACACCTGGTAAGTTCTTATTTTTGTGATTGTCATCCTGAGAGCCCGCGCTTTTCTTCGCGGGCCGAAGGATCTCAGTCTCATCGGCTTTTGTGGAGGAATTACCGCCTCACCCACTTCACCACAATCATCGCCACCACGATCAACGTGGCCGCAATCAAAACCTTCTTCACCACTGCCAGCCTCGCCAATTTCTCTGGAGGCACCGAACCCTTCATCAAATCCACCGCTATCACGCCGACATATAAATCGATGGCCGTGAATATAAGCCAGAATATGCTCACTTCACCAAACTCTCCCCGCACCCATCCTCTGGGCACACAAATCGCAACACGTTCCTCTGCCGGTCCAATCCCGAAATCATCATCGGACGTCCATGCCGGTCGCACTTCGGCTGATTCGGTGTCAAAATCGGCTCGTCATCCCGCACCGGCGTCACATATCCCAGCGATTCGCTGAAACACCGCGGACAAAACTTCTCCGTACATCGGAAATATTCCACCGAATGGCTCGCAGTCAATGGCGCGAGACAAAACTCCATCGTCCGGTAATGCTTGTCGCACAACGGCAAAATATCTCTCCGCATCACGGAGAGTCTAGCATCCCCGCATACTCCGACCCATTTGCATTGCCCTCCAACATTGTTTTAGGGTAATTCCCAATGTCACGCTCTCCTCAATCAACGCCCCAGCGCCTCTTGTCTTTCAGCATCATCGCCGCCATCGTCGCCTGTGTGCAATTTTCCGTCTCAGCTATTTGCGGGGACTTCGACGGTTACTACCACATCAAGTGGAGCCGTCTCCTCTGGGAGAGTCTTCGCCACGGTCATTTGCCCCAATTCACTTGGCTACCCCTGACCACGCTCAACCCCGCCCGCTACGCCGACCAGCATTTTCTTTATCATCTATTGCTCATTCCTTTCACTTGGTTCAGCGATCTACGTCTCGGCGCAAAACTCGGCACTGCGCTCTTCGCCACCCTCGCCATTTATTCCCTCTACTGGCTGGTTCTCCGCTATCGCCTTCGTTATCCCTGGCTCTGGCTGCTCGCGCTGCTTTCCTGCTCTTCGCTCTTCCTAGTGCGGATGAACCTCACTCGCGCCTCTAGCCTCTCCATCATTTTCATCGTCGCCGGAATCTTTCTTCTCCTGGAAAAAAAATACGCCTGGCTCGCTCCCGCCGCTTTTCTCTACGTCTGGAGCTATAACCTCTTCGTGATGCTCATCATCCTCGCGGTCATCTGGGCCGTCACCACGCTCATCCTCGAACGCCGGCTCGAACTTCGCCCCTTTCTGTGGACCTGTCTCGGCACCATCGCCGGTTTTGTAATTCACCCCTACTTCCCGCGCAATGCCAAACTCTTTTTTGAACATCTTGCCTCCAAGTCCGGCGTCGCTAATGCCGGAGGCACCACCGGCCTCGAATGGTACTCGATGACGACATGGCAATTTCTCATCGGCGCGCTCGTCGCGAGCCTCGCTATGGCCGTTGGCTACGTCGCCTTCGGGCGTCTTCTCACTCCGCGGAATCGCGCGAACCTTCAGCGCCCGCTGCTCTTTCTTTTCTTCGCCAGCTTTTTGATGTTGATCTCCATACGCTTCGCCCGCTTCATGGAATACTTCCCGCCTTTCGCCATTTTGTTCGCGGCCTTCACCCTTGAGGAAGTCTGGAACCTGGAAGATCTCCGACATGACCAGTCGCCCGATTCGAACAACCAGGGCGAAGCCGCGGAATCTCCACTCGCCGCTTCCACCTCACCCCTCTCGCTGCCGGTTTTGGGTCTCTGCGCAGTCCTCTTATGCGTTGCTCTTCTCTACAATCTGCACGCTGCCCGCACCGGACTTCGCGCAGCCTCCAACGATGCTGACCACTACCGTGACGCCATGCAGTGGGCCATCGCCAATATCCCCGCCAACGCCGTTATTTTCGACGTGAATTGGTCTGACTTTCCCAAGCTCTTTTTCTACGACACCACGCACCGCTACGTCTCAGGTCTCGATCCTATCTACCTTGCTGACAGTCATCCCGAACTCTCCCAACTCACCGATCGCCTTTCCATGCACACCGAACCCGATCCCGCCGCAGCCATCGCCAAGCTTTTCACTGCCGCTGACCCTGCTGGCGTGAACTATCTCTTCGTCGGCGACTATCCCGCTGCCCCTCCGCCGGAGTGGTTCGCCTACATGCTCCACACCAACGGATTTGCCGTCGTCTACCACGACCCGCACGCGGTCATCCTCGAGTTGCTCGCCCAGCAAAATGCCGTCTCAACGGATAGCGTCCGCCATCTCGATGATCCTGCGCAACGCCAGGGCCTGCTCGCGCAAGTGCATCGCCGTTTCGGAGGCGACGTTTACGCTACCGACGAAGAAAATTATCCCGGCGGCCCTGCCCTCATCATCCACAACCCCAAAGCCGACGCCGCCTGGGCCAATCATCTCTTCCAGTACGACTCCAACTCCATCAGCGGAGAAGTCCTCTGGCAAACTGGCTACCAGCTTTATATCGTCACTAACGGCAGAGATAAGTGGGTGACCGACGTCAAAGGCAGCCCCAAATTCCGTAGTGCCTTTGCGAACGCGACACCAACTCCTCCGCCGCAGTAACAAATCGAACCCGCTTTTTGCTCGTGTAGGGCGGACATTCCTGTCCGCCGCCTTTGTTTTTTTTGGGTGCCCCGCACCCACCTCCACCACGTTGTTCATTCCGAGACCCGCGCTTTTCATCGCGGGCCGAAGAACCTCGCGCGCAGCTTCACCGCCCTCGCCGCGCCACAACTGCAGCCCCGGGAGGGGCAGAAGATTGCAGCCCACGGCGCAAGCCGTGGGTCACAAATCCAAAAACCCCACGCCCGCAAGGGCGCCATCACTCGCCTGGGTGCCAGTTCCTTCGCGTTCTTTGCGAACGGGAGGGCGCTTGCGCGCATCCTCCCACCCCGCCACTGTGTCATTCCGACTAAGCCGGAGCGCTCGCGATGGCGCATGGAGGAACCTGCTTTTGCCTGTGTGGGGCGGACATTCCTGTCCGCCAACTTTGCGAGACGTGGGGATCACCACCGCCCTAACCACCTTGTCATTCCGAGGAGAGCAGCGACGAGGAATCTGCTTTTGTAAGAGGCGGAAGACGCGGGATGGGATAACACGCCTCGTATCAGGGCATGGCCTCAGCCATGCCGCCCAAGACCCCAGCTCCATCACGCCCCGCAAGGGCGCCGCAAAAAGGCAACGAGTCCCACATCGTCCTGAAATCTTTCGCAGGCCTGACGGCGCAAGGCTAATCGTCAATCACTTCTCCCACAAATTACATCCCTGATTCTTAACTAATTCGATTCTCAGCCGAACCCGCTCCCAGCCCGCTCGTTACTGCGGAGCCCGGGGACGAGGAGCATCCTTATCAACGCTGCAGGCAATACCATCCTTTATGAGCAGGAGAGAACCGTCAGGGATGCTCTCTTCAAATTGTTTGCCACCAATCATTCGCCCCGCTCCGGCGCTGGCAGTCTCCGCGATCTGCTTTGCTGTCTGCCGAAAGTCTGGGCGCCTGACCACATTTCTTACGAAAACGTATTCCGCGTCATCATCATGCAATTCATTGACGCGCATTCTTTCGATGTCCGCTCAGTAAAGAAAACCTGCGTCCACATTGTCCATCCCGACGGCCGCTTGATTCCCTTCGATACCTACAACTTGTTTTATCGTGACAATTTGGAAAAGACGCGATTGGAACCTCTGCGCCAAGCCGTCACCGCAGCAAACTCTCCCATTCTCCAATAGAGAACCTTCGCCCGCGCAAATGGCGATTTCCCGTGTCAGGGCATGGCTTCAGCCATGCCGCCCAAGACCCCGGCTCGATGACGCCACGCAAGGGCCCCAAAATCGCAGGAGTCCCACATCGTCCCGGATTTCTTTCACGGCCCGGCACCGAAATCCCAATTGTCGACTTCTTCTCCCACAAATTACATCCCTGATTCTTAACTAATTCGATTCTGCTGCCCGAGCCTTTACCCCGAAGCCTTACAATGGCAGCCGTCCCCCGTGGCTGATTGACCGTGGTTGGGATTGACCGGTGGTTAAATTTAATGGACCAGATCACCATCGCCAAGCTGCTCGAGCCGTTCCTTGCACAATCCCTCGCTCCGGCTCAGCTGAATAATATATCGACGTACATCAATATGTTATTGCGCTGGAACGCTCGCATCAACCTCACCGCCATCCGCAATCCAGAAGAAATCGTCACCCGTCATTTTGGCGAGTCGCTCTTTTGTGCGCAACAGATCGGCGCAGAAAAGCTTTGCGCACAAAACCTCGACGCCCGCTCGCCTCATGAACGCCAGCCCGTCGTCGATATCGGCTCCGGCGCAGGCTTCCCCGGCCTGCCCATCAAGATCTTCTCCCCCGAAATTTTCCTTACCCTCATCGAATCGAACCAAAAGAAAGTCGCCTTCCTCCGCGAGGTTATTCGGGAGCTTGATCTAAAAGACGCCACGGTCTTCCCTGGCCGCGCCGAGGATTTCGCCCCCACCTCTCCAAACAATGTCGTCACCCTTCGCGCCGTCGAACGCTTCTCTGATATCCTGCCGACCGCGCTTCGCCTCGCCGGCCCTAATGGCTCGCTGGCCTTGCTCATCGGCGAGGATCAAGTCCAATCCACCCGCGATCTTGCACCCGATATTAAATGGCAGGTTCCCGTTCCAATTCCGCTGTCACAGCACCGGGTTATACTTCTCGGAAACGCCATGTTTCC
>Ga0187847_10004568_pt1 | contig 10154 bp, 10 predicted proteins | sample June2016WEW_4_10_FD_132458 | JGI IMG/M metagenome (GOLD analysis project Ga0187847, IMG submission 132458) | Peatland microbial communities from SPRUCE experiment site at the Marcell Experimental Forest, Minnesota, USA - June2016WEW_4_10 | ecosystem: Environmental > Terrestrial > Soil >...
CGAAATCCAAGGGAGAGCCATTGTTATTCAAAGGCAGCGATTTTTTGCGGACGGATGTGAAACCGGCGAGGTGATCATGGGCGTCCAGCGAGACGATGCGCGCAAGATCCCTCGGGCTGCTGGAGAGAACGCAGACCTTCGGGATGACGAGCCTGTTGAGTGTGGCGAGATACGACAGGCAACATCCTGAGCCAGAGCGAAGGCTGGTGGACCCGGAGAGACTCGAACTCCCAACCCCTGCGTTCGAAGCGCAGTGCTCTATCCAGTTGAGCTACGGGTCCGGCCATCCGTAGGCTAGCATAATGTTTCCGCGCGCGTCTTTTTTCAGAAATCGCCATCCAAGAAATCTCTGCCCAAAAAAAAAGCCTTCCCGCTGGTTTGCGGGAAGGCTTCGACACCACACGGACTCATTTTTCCGACAGGGTGAAATTCACGACCGAACTTCCGCTGCCGCTGACGGTGACTGGTTTGTCCCAAGTGCGGGGTTCGGTGAAGACTGGGCGGGCGACCTTGTGCTCGGTCAGAACGTCAAACGAATCCTGATGACCTGCGATGCCCCAGCCTTCGTGCCAGGCTTCAATCTGGTACTGGCCCGGCGGAACATCGGTCAGCTCAAAGCGGCCGCTGGTATCGGTCACGGCGTAGTAGGGATGGTCAATCACATAGATTTCCGCATTCATCCATACGTGGCCGCCGTTGCAGCGCAAGCTGACCAGCCCCGAATTGTTTAAGGGACGGGCGCTGACTTTATCCACGAAAGGGAATGGCAAGTTATAAGTGGCCGCGCCTTCCATGTGAATGGTATGCAGCGTGGCGTCGGAACTCTTCATCTGTAGTTGGGCAGTGCGCGGGACGAGCATGACGTGCGGCTCGTAGCGGCAATGCTTCTGGTCCAGCGTAGGTTTAGCGCTCTCGACATCCAATGCTTTTCCACTGTGAATGTTTTTGAGGAACACGACGGTGTTGGCTACGCCGCCGTCCGATCCGATCACTAAGCGTTCGAGATCAGCCCGTTTCGTGTTATCGGGATCGCAAATCTGCGGGTCTTTGGTGATAGGGAATGAGAGATCTTTAGGGACGGGGCCCGACCACTTGACCGTACCGCGAATTGTGCCACCGTTGCTGACGGTGATGACTTGATAATTGTTGTCTTGCGCGTGGGCTTCGGCCAGGAACCCCAGCGAAGTGAGGAAAGTGAACAAGAGACTTACAGCAATTAAATACATATTGGCCATACTTCGTTTCTGGGGAAATATTCTTGCCAACGTACACTTCAAATTTAGTATGAGGATTTTAATAAGCCAGATACCCGACGGTCACGTCCATTCGATTACCTGTGGTTACTTTGGGCGGATGGTAGTTGTTTGTGAAAATTCAAATTAGTTCTGGCGAAATGATTCAACGCAATGAGGGATTGGAAATGGCGAGATGCAAAGGCGGAATATGGTACGCCGGGTGAGATTCAAACTTGAGGCGTTTGGAGGCGTGAGCCAAGCGAAAGCGCAGGCGGGAGACTCCAGCCGAAATCCCGAGTGGAACGAGGGATCGGGAAGTGTGGTGAAAACGAGGGAGGATATGGTGCGCCCGGAGAGATTCGAACTTGAGGCGTTTGGAGGCGTGAGCCAAGCGAAAGCGCAGGCGGGAGACTCCAGCTGAAATCCCGAGTGGAACGAGGGATCGGGAAGTGTGGTGAAAACGAGGGAGGATATGGTGCGCCCGGAGAGATTCGAACTCCCGACCTAACGGTTCGTAGCCGTTCGCTCTATCCAGCTGAGCTACGGGCGCAAGGGAAGAAAAGCCAAGGACTTCGCGGAAAAATGGATGCGCTGGGTCAGTTTTATCCTATCGAAGGAGGGAGAGCACGTCAACGCGCGACGACATGGTGAGGCACCACGCGAGTGCGAGAGTCACAGCAGCCAAACAACTACGAAGGGCCCGAGGGTTTGTTGCCCGAAGCCCTTTTTGATAATTCTTCGTGTCTTGACGATGAGATTACAACTCGCGTCAACGAATCAAATTGTTTATCACTTGTGTAGTTATTGCGCGGCGGATGAAAAATCTACGCAGCAGCTGCCGATAGCGCTATGTACTTTCAATGACTTGCGGTGGCATGGGAGATGCTAACTCTAAGGGCAGACGAAGTGGCGCGCAACGGGGCGTCCTTGTGAAAGACTTCGGCCAGAGGTTAATCCAAGGCGCCCCTTGCATTTTCTCCGCAGCAGGCGGATCCCAGAACGGCCCTCCCCCAACACCTCTGGGTTCGCAAGCAGAATCTTTGTAACTCCAGCCTCTGTTTAGTTAATCTGCGTTTTCTTTAAATCAGGACAATTGACGCGAAAAGCTTCTTAGGCGGGAACCATATTTAGGCCAAAACCAGCCTTTCGAGCAAGTCGACGCCTGCTCGACGGAGCAGTACAGCCACGACAGGCTCTTTGAAGCGCGAAGCGTCGTACTCCACGCGGACGACACGGTCCTTTTCGTTAAACCCGACACGGCGCACGCCATAAACTTCACGCATGCTGTCGATGGCGCGCATTTCGGCCTCGGTGGGGGCGTTGCCGTAGCGGTAAGCGACTTCCATTTGAGTCATAATTCTGAAGCCTCTGAAGTTCTTTAAGATGGAAAGGTTAAGATACTGCTTTTAAGATACAACAGTCCAAGTAGTTTGCTGCGGAATCTAATCTAACGACTCATCATGGAACCCAACCTGAAACTTGCGCCGGTCGATCCGGCGGCTAACGCTACGGACACAAGCAAAGCCAAAGATTTGGTATGCGGCATGGCCGTAAACCAGGCGACTGCCAAGCACACACTGGAACATGCCGGGACACATTATTACTTCTGCTCCGCCGGATGCGCGGCCAAGTTCGAAAGCGATCCGAAAAAGTACTTGAGCCAGCCGCAAGCCCAATTCGTGACGATTGGCGCGCCTGCAAGCAAGCCCGTCGTGATCGCGTCAGCGATTTCGCCTGCGCCGCAGCCATCATCAACGACTTCATCCGCAGGTTATGTTTGTCCGATGTGTCCCGAAGTGCGGGAGACGAAGCCGGTAGCGTGCCCGAATTGTGGCATGGCATTGGAGCCGGAAATGCCGCAAGCGACAGAACGCATGCAATATGTCTGCCCGATGCACCCGGAGATTGTGCGCGACGAACCGGGGCATTGCCCCATTTGCGGTATGGCACTGGAGCCAAAGACGGTCGCGATTGAGGAAGACAATCCTGAATTGCGCGACATGACGCGACGGTTTTGGGTAAGTGTCGCTTTGACGGTTCCGTTGCTTGTAATTGCGATGGGAAGCATGGCGGTCGAGTCGGGGATGGGGATTCGAGCTACAAAATATAGCGGGTTGCTTCCCTGGCTTGAATTGTTTCTGGCGACGCCGGTCGTCTTATGGGGAGGGTGGCCGTTTTTTCAGCGCGGATGGGCTTCGGTCGTCAATCGCTCAGCCAATATGTTCACCCTCATTGCTATGGGTACCGGCGTGGCCTACGGCTACAGTTTGATCGCGACGGTATTTCCTCGACTCTTTCCAGATTCTTTCCGGGGCATGAGCGGACGGCCTGCGCTCTATTTTGAAGCGGCGGCAGCCATTGTGACGCTGGTTTTGCTGGGGCAGGTTTTGGAACTGCGTGCGAGAAGCCACACCGGGGCGGCGATTCGGGCGTTAATGGATCTCACGCCCAAGATCGCGCGCATCGTGCGTGACGGCGGGGAGCAAGACATTCCGTTGGATGCCGTCCAAAAGGGCGACCGATTGCGAGTTCGCCCGGGAGAAAAAATCCCTGTGGATGGCATTGTGCTGGAAGGCCGGAGCCCGGTGGATGAAGCGATGTTAACCGGGGAGTCCATGCCGGTTGAAAAAGAGCCTGGCGCGAACGTGATTGGTGGCACGGTGAACGGCGCGGGATCGTTTGTGATGCAGGCGGAGCGGGTGGGCCGAGAAACCATGCTGGCGCAGATTGTCCAGATGGTCAGCCAGGCGCAACGGAGCCGAGCGCCGATTCAGCGGGTGGCGGATAAGGTCGCCACGTGGTTTGTGCCAGCAGTCATTTCCTTGGCGGCGCTAACGTTCGTTCTGTGGAGCGTGCTCGGGCCACAGCCACGGCTGGCGCATGCTTTGGTGAATGCGGTCGCGGTGCTGATTATTGCCTGCCCTTGTGCGTTAGGATTGGCAACGCCAATGGCGATCATGGTGGCAACCGGACGGGGTGCGCGATCGGGTGTTCTTATTAAGAATGCGGAAGCGCTGGAAACGCTCGAAAAAGTGGACACGCTGGTGATTGACAAAACCGGGACCCTGACTGAGGGCAAGCCTGCGCTTGAATCGGTCGAAGTTGTGGCGGGCGGAGCGGCGGGAGAGGATGAGAACAATTTGGTGGCCCTGGTGGCGAGTCTGGAGCAGGGAAGTGAACATCCTGTGGGTGCGGCGATTGTGAAGACGGCGAAAGCGAGCGGGATGACGCTGCTGCCAGTGGCGGAATTTCAGGCTGTGGCAGGACGCGGAGTCAGCGGAATCGTCGATGGCAAGAAAATAGCGGCGGGAAATGAAGCGTTCCTTGCCGAACAGGGGATTGCAACGGATGAATTGGCGGACCAGGCCCAGAAGCTAAGAGAAAACGGCCAGACGGTTATTTTCGCGGCAGTTGACGGGCGCGTCCGCGGCGTACTCGGAGTTGCCGATCCGGTGAAGGCGAGCACGGCGCAGGCTCTACAAGAACTTCAGCAACAAAATATCCGCGTGGTCATGCTCACGGGAGACAGTTACGCGACCGCGAAGGCAGTTGCGGAGAAACTTGGAATTCGAGAATTTGAAGCCGGGGTGTTGCCGGGGCAGAAGGCTGAAGTCGTCAAGAAACTGCAATCTCAAGGTCGCGTTGTCGCAATGGCAGGGGATGGAATCAACGATGCGCCTGCGCTGACGCAGGCGCAAGTTGGCATCGCCATGGCGACGGGCACAGACATCGCTATGGAGAGTGCAGGCATCACACTGCTGAAAGGCGACCTACTCGGGATTGTCAGGGCGCGCAAGTTAAGCCGGGCGACGATGCGGAACATCCGGCAGAATCTGTTCTTCGCTTTTGTTTACAACTTACTAGGAGTGCCAGTGGCGGCGGGGATTTTGTATCCCTCGTTCGGGATACTCTTGAGCCCGATTCTGGCGGCGGCGGCGATGAGTTTCAGTTCCGTGTCGGTGATTGGTAACTCGTTGCGGCTGCGGAGCGCGAAGCTGTAACTTCAACCCTGCAATTAGAACGCACCACGCAAGCAATTGACACAAGAAATGGACTGCACAACAATATGTGCACCATAACTGGAGGAGAATGCAAATGGCAGATGATGGGGCAGTAGTGCAGACAGGCTCGGAAGGTACTGCCGGGAAGTGGCTGTTGCTGACTTTGGCGGCGGTGTACGTGGCTGGGTCCGCGTACGGGCTGTTTAATCTGAACTCGAAATTGAACAAGATGGCTCAGGACCAGGTGGCGAGCAGTTCACAGATCGCTGACCTCAGCAAGCGCATGGAATCGGCGGAAGCCGACGATGAGACGCTGGCCAAGCAATTAGGGCTTACAAAGAAAGAATTGGCGGACCGTGCGGCGGAATTGCAACGCGAGCAAGTCGCGGAGAAAGCCGCCCAAGCTCGACTGGCAGAGGAACAGAAAAAGGGCCTGACTCAGGTCAATGGCGATATTGCTAACGTGAAAAGCGATGTGGGCGGGGTGAAGACCGATGTTGCCTCCACCAAGACGGAGCTGGCGGCGGCCGAAGCGAAACTGCAGAGCACTGTGGGCGATTTGGGAGTGCAAAGCGGATTGATTGCGAACACACGGCAAGATCTGGAGGTCCTCAAGCACAAAGGCGACCGCAACTATTACGAATTCACGCTGGTGAAAGGGGCAAAGCCTCAACCTGTGGGGACGATCAGCCTGCAATTGAAAAAGACCGACGAGAAGAAAGGCAAGTTCACCGTGAACGTCACGTCGGATGACCGGACGATCGAAAAGAAGGACCGCAACACCAGCGAGCCGATTCAGTTCTACAGCGGCCGTGACCATCTGCTATATGAAATCGTGGTGTGGTCGGTGACGAAGAAGCAGGCGACGGGCTATCTGAGTACGCCGAAGGGTGCCCCGGTGCCGATTACCACCGGCCAATAATTCATGTATCCCGGCGCGCGGCCCGCCCGGATTCCTCGCTTCGCAAAAAGCGCTCGCTCAGAATGACAAGTGGTTGGTTTCTACTTTGTCAAGGTGAGCGGGACCGGTTCGTCGTATGGCGTGACGGTGACGCTTAACGATTTGCGGGCGGCGAAGGCGTCGGCTTTCACTGGGAACAGGAACATCACGGTGCCTCGAAGCGCACCGCCTGGAGGGATGCGAGCCTCGGGCAGAAGCGGATCGAGAGGAGCTTTCTTGAGATCGGGGAAGGCCTGGTAATAACGTGCGAAATCGGACGCAGAAGCGGGTTGATCGGAGTACTGATTTCCTCCTGCGTCGAGGCTGGCTTGAATGTCATGAATGACGTAGGGAATGGTTCCGTTGTTTTGGATCGTGATGTTCATGGCCAGGAGAGTCGCATCTTGACCGGGGACTTCGACCGAGTTGATGGTGTCAATCGAGCCGCTCGCGAAAGAATGAGGGCGATGGATGAACGAATAAATTGCAATCGCGACCCCGATTACAAGAATGGAAGCGCCGACGATGCGCGCAGGAGGAAGTTTCTTTGACGGCGCGCTGAATTCTTCGCCGATGTTAAAAGGGATGGGCGGTTGAGACGGAGTTTCGTCGGGCATGAGCTTGATTTTATGCCTTTCATCAGGAAAAATATGGAAAGCAAATGCACAAGAACTTATTTCCGTTTGCTCTTATCGTTTTTATCGTCCTCATCATGCTGACGGGCTGTAGCTCGTCCATTTCTTCGAGCAGTTCACGCTTCACCCATGTGGATGTTGATGGTCCCGCGCCGTTTGTTTTCTTCGATCAGGAAACCAAGCAAGTGTGTTGGGGCCTGGGTGAAAGCGCCAAGGGGTCTAAGACGACGGTCACAATCAAGGTGAAGCCCAGCGGAGATCCTGTAGAAATCTCCATGCCCTTCTGCAAGAACCTCAAATAGCGGACTCTACGCCGCGAGCGGCCAAGTGTGTTTCATCGCCTTGGCGAACTGTTTCACCGGCAAGGTATTGAGGACGTCGTCTTTGTTGAGCCAAGCGCGTCGGGCCTGCAAAATTCCATATTGGATTTTCTCCAGATGCGAAGTGTGGTGTGAGTCGGTGTTGATGACAATCTTCACGCCATGCTGTTTAGCCAGGCGCAAATGACGGTCGCAAAGATCGAGGCGATCAGGGTACGCGTTCAATTCCATGGCGACTCTATTTCTTGCTGCCGCCTTGAAGATGGCGTCCACGTCAAACTGAAAGGCTTCACGACGCAACAAGAGGCGACCTGTGGGATGCCCGAGAATCGAAGTGTTGGGATTTTCAATCGCCTTGAGCAAACGTTCGGTCATTTCCGCGGGACTTTGATTGAAATGGGAATGCACGCTGGCGATGACGAGGTCCATTTGTTCGAGAACAGAATCGGAGAGGTCGAGCGTGCCGTCGGCGAGGATGTCCACTTCGATGCCGGCGAAGATTTTGATTTTGTTTTGCGCATCGTTTGCGGCATGAATGCGTTCAATATGAGCGAGGGCGCGCGTGTCGTCGAGGCCGTTGGCGAAGGCGAGATTTTTGGAGTGGTCGGTGATAGCCATGTATCGGTAGCCCCTACTCGAAGCCGCCTCGGCCATCTCTTCGATCGTGTTGCGCCCGTCGGTCTCGATGCTGTGCATGTGAACATCGCCCTGGATGTCGGCTTGGGTAATTAGCTCCGGCAGCGCATGTTTCTCCGCGGCTTCAATTTCGCCGAGGTTCTCGCGCAGTTCGGGCGGGATGAAATCGAGGTTTAGCTTCGCGTAAATCTCTTCTTCGGTTTTGGCGGCGACAATCTTATCGTTGTCGAGCTGCGACAAGCTGTATTCGTTGAGCGTGTATCCCATTTTGAGCGCGCGCTGGCGCAAGGACACGTTGTGGGCTTTTGAGCCGGTGAAATACTGCATGGCAGCGCCGAAAGATGCCGGGGCAATGAGGCGCACATCCACCTGCATCCCGCCACGCAACCGAAAGCTGACTTTGTTATCGCCTTTGGCGATGACGTCGAGTATGCCCGGCAGCTTGAGGATGTGATCGCTCAAAGCCGCGCGACCATCTTCGCTGGTGCAGGCATCACCAGTCACCAGAATGTCGAGATCGCCGACGGTTTCGCGACCACGCCGCAACGATCCGGCGGGAGTGATTTTTTCAACGCCGGGATAGTCTTTAAGATGTGCGATGATTTTCTCGGCCTGAATTTCAGCGGCATCAAGGAGAAACCGTCCGGCAATGCGGCGATAGTCCTCGATGGCTTTGAGCAATTTCTGCTCCTGCTTTTCGCCCATGCGGGGAAGTTCGCGGATTTTCCCTTCGCGCGCTAACTTCTCTACCCCTTCAAGATCGCTAACTTGGTGGGCGCTCCAGATAAGAGCGATGGTCTTTGGCCCCAATCCCTGAATTTTGAGAAGCTCCAGCATGGTGGGCCGGTATTTCTTGAGCAGTTCGGCGTGCTGGCCAAGACGGCCTTCGTTGAAGAGTTCCTGAAGATTTAGCAACATGCCTTTCCCTATGCCGCGAATCTCAAGCACCTTCTTCGGTTCGCTGATAATGTCGGCGATCTGCTGGGGCAGGGCTTCGAGAGCTTCGGCAGCGTTGCGATAGGAGCGGATGCGGAACGAATCTTGCCCGTCGATTTCCATGAGGTCGGCGGTTTCGTAAAGAATGCCTGCGAGGGTTTTGTTGTCCACGATGTAAGAGTAAACAAGAACGGCCGGAAGCGGAAGACGGGTGAGAACACTTGTCACTTGGCCGTGAACGCGCGGAAATTTGGACAACCGGCGATTCACAACTGAACGAAGACCCACTTCTGGATGTTCCGCGACAGTCCTCGCTACTGCGCGGAAGCTAAGAAGCCTTGGTTACGTTTGCAGCTTGCTGGCCTTTGGGACCCTGGGTAATTTCGAACTCGACGGTATCCCCTTCTTGCAAACTCTTGTAGCCTTCAGCGGTCACAGCGCTGTAATGCACAAAGACATCCGGGCCGTCGTCGCGTCCAATGAACCCGTATCCTTTCGCGTTGTTAAACCACTTGACGGTGCCTTTCAGTCGTTCCACTAACCCACCCCCGGGCACGATTCTCATTTTGGCGCGGAAACCGTGCCGTACGATTTTGCACACATTGTGCGTCTGACGTGACGGGCTGTCAAGCCTACAAAGGGGTTAGAAGACCGTTTTTGCACAGGCTTTACCGCCGGGACTGGTCAGCCAGCCAGAGGACGCCGGAGATGGTTTTCGCGTCCTGAATGGTGTTATTGCGGACCATTTTGAGCGCGGCGGCGAGCGAAAAGAAGCGTGAAACAATCATCTCGTCGGCTTCAGGGTGCGCGGTTCCAGGTTTTAATCCTTCGGCAAGGAAGATAGCCATGGTTTCGGCAACAAAGCCGGGACTGGCATAAAACTTCAGGATGCGCTTCCAGCGAAGAGCGCGATAGCCGGTCTCCTCGAGCAATTCGCGTTTAGCGGCGGGCAGCTCTTTCTCACGCTTGTCGATACGTCCGGCGGGCAGTTCCCACATGAATTGCTGGGCCGCATGACGGTACTGGCGTTCCAGGAGAATGTAGGGCACGCGGGCCCGTTGTTCGACGGCAAGTATCACCACGGAGCCGGTGTGATGGACGACATCGCGCCGGGCACGAATGCCATGCGGTTCTTGAACATGATCCGTGGTCACCCAGAAAGCTGGACCACGGTACACCACTTTCGAAGAAAGAAGGCGAGCCTTGGATTGCTTTTTGCTGGGTGGCGTTTTATGAGATTTTGTTTTGCTCGGCTGCGAAGACTTGGGCATAGAAAAACTATAAATGAAGTGCGGTTGGTCATGGCTTGCTGTTTTGTCTGATGAGCGCGGACTGATATTCTCCGACCATGGCAATAGTGAAGAAGCCGTCGGTGGCCATTGTTGGCGTGGGTAGATTGGGTTCGGCGATGCTCCGTGAACTGACGCGAGGGGCTTACGCCGTCAAGGAAA
>Ga0187847_10004569_pt1 | contig 10154 bp, 8 predicted proteins | sample June2016WEW_4_10_FD_132458 | JGI IMG/M metagenome (GOLD analysis project Ga0187847, IMG submission 132458) | Peatland microbial communities from SPRUCE experiment site at the Marcell Experimental Forest, Minnesota, USA - June2016WEW_4_10 | ecosystem: Environmental > Terrestrial > Soil > Wetlands...
CTTTTTTGCGTCTGCGTCCTGGGCGGGTGCGCCGTCGCTGCCGGGCAGGCTCCGGCACCCAATGAAATGACCGCAGGACCACGCAATTCCGGCGTTGAACGGCAGGTGCGTTCACCCGAAGTGGAGCCGGACCGGCGCGTGACCTTCAGATTGCGCGCGCCGCATGCGACGGATGTGACGGTTAGTGGGGAGTTCCAGAGCGGCAGCATTGCCATGTCGAAGGACAGCGGCGGCGTGTGGAGCGTGACCGTCGGCCCGCTCAAGCCGGAGATTTACAACTACAACTTCACCATCGATGGCGTAAAAACCATCGATCCCGGCAACCCGGAGGTCAAGACCGGCTCCACGCCGGGCACCATCGCGAGCATTCTCGAAGTGAAGGGCGACACGCCGGCGTTCTACGACGCGCAACCGGTGCCGCACGGCCAGATTCACACTCTCTGGTACCAGTCGAAGTCCCTTGGCTCAATCAGGCGCGTCACAATTTACACGCCACCGGGCTACGACGGCGCAGCCGAACGGCGCTACCCGGTTCTGTATCTCTTCCACGGCGCCAATGCCGATGAGACGGCGTGGACGCGGCTGGGGCACGTGAATCTGATTCTCGATAACCTGCTTGCCGCGGGAAAGATCAAGCCGTTCATCGTGGTGATGCCATTCGGCTACCCGGCGCCGCCATGGCCGGAAAGCGGCAGCGGGAGCGGCTTCGGTTCCGTCGCGGAAGGATTCAGCCGCGACCTGATCGGCGACGTGATTCCGCTCGTCGAGTCACACTACCGCGTGTACACGGACCGCGAGCACCGCGCCATTGCAGGGCTTTCGATGGGCGGCCTGGAGTCGCTGACCATCGGGCTCAACCATCTTGAGCTGTTCAGTTATGTGGGCGGATTCAGCGCGGCGGTGCGCCCGCAGGAATTCGCAAAGAGTTTTGCCGCGTTGACGGCTGACCCGCAAGCGGCCAACGGCAAACTGCACCTGTTGTGGATCGGCTGCGGAACTGACGACGGCTTGTTCGGCGCGGCGCAGAGTTTTTCCAGTTTTCTCGATGGGGCGCACATCAAGCACACGTTCTACACTATGCCGGGCGCGCATACATGGATCGTGTGGCGGAATTTCCTGGTGCAATTTGCGCCGCAGTTGTTCTAGGCAAACGTTGGTGGTTTCCCGCCCTTTCGCAAAATACGCGAAAGGATGGGGCACGGGGAGTTGATTCGGTAGTTCACTTTCTCGCTTGAGGGGATAAGTCATCGTGAGCAATTCTGTGAAACGCAGAGATTTTCTTTGGACGGCTGCGCGCGGGGCCCTTGCAGTTCCGGTTGCGGCTTCGTTGAGTGACATGGCCTGGGCGCAATCGGCGAAGCCCTCCGCAACGCACCACGCACCAGCGGCAAAACCGGCGACACCAGTGCACGCACGTCCCACGGTCACGTTGAACGTGAAGGACCTGGGCGCCACGGGAGACGGCAAAACCAACGACACACTGGCTCTGCAACTCACCATCGAGCGCTGCTCGGTGCTGGGCGGCGGAGAAGTCATAATTCCCGCAGGTGACTACGCGACCGGTGCGCTCGCCTTGCGCAGCAACGTGACGTTACGTATCGAGGACGGCGCCAGCCTGCTCGGCTCCGGCGACATGGCCGACTATCCAATTTCGCAGGTGCGCTGGGAGGGCCGCTGGATCAAGGGCTACGGCGCGCTAATCTCCGCCACGGACGCAGAAAACATCGGCATCGTCGGGCCGGGAAAGATCATCGCCAGCGATGCTATCAAGGGGCGCGTCGATCGTAAGACCGGCATGCGCCTGCCCGCTCTGCTCGAGTTCACGAATTGCCGCAACGTGCGCGTGGAGAACTGCTTCACCAGCCAGACCGGCATGTGGTCGACACATCCGGTCTATTGCGAAAACGTGACCTTCAAAGATGTCGTGTTCCACAGCGGCGCGGACGGCATCGATGTGGATTCGTGCCGCCACGTGACCATCGACGGCTGTACGTTTGAGACCAGCGACGACTGCATTTCGCTCAAGTCAGGCCGCGGCGAAGAGGCTTACACGATTAACCGGCCGTGCGAGGACGTGCACATCACGAATTGCACCTTCAACGACAAGAACTTTGCCTGCATCGGTATTGGCAGCGAGACTTCGGCGGGCGTTCGCAACGTCGTGATCGAGCACTGCAAGTGCCTGGGCGCGCGCAGTCACGCCATCTACATCAAGAGCCGGCCGGGGCGCGGCGCGTTTATCGAGAACATCACGGTCAGCAACTTCGAAGTCTCAGGTGCGAAGCAGGGATTTTTGCGCCTCAACAATCTGAACAGCGGCAAACAGGACGAATTTCCCGTTCCCGGTGACGCCGGCATTCCGCTCTTCCGCGAATTTCACTTCTCGAATATTCGCGTCACCGACTTGCCTGCGTTGGTGCAAGCTACCGAGATCCATCCGCGCAAGCCGCTGGTGGGTTTCTCGCTCACCAACGTGACGGGAACCGTGAAGAGCGGAATCATGCTCGCGAATATGAAGAACGTGGCGATTCGCAATGTGAAGGTGACCGGCTTCGAGGGTCCGCTGCTCAGCATTGAGAACGTGACGGGCACGGGGCTCACCGGCGCAGCCAAAATCGATCCCGCGAAAATGCCGAAGGTTCCGGATCCGGTGCTCGCACCGGAGAAGCCGTACAAGCTGAAGTGAAAAAAGTGAAGGAATGATGGCCGCGATGAGTCTTGTGCGCAATGGTGTTGCGGTGCTTGCAATGGGCGTGTTGGCGTGCGCGGTGAGTGGGCAGACGGCGGGGTCTGGCGTTTCTGATCGGCCCGATCCCAAAGAGATTCCTGTTCCGCCGATCAAGACGTCGATGGCCGAGATGCCGGGCCTCGAGATGCCGAGTGTCGATCAGTTGCCGAACCGGCCCGAGATGCCCGACGTGATGACGCTCAACAACGGGCGGAAGGTGAAGACACTGAAGCAATGGAACGAGCGGCGCGCAGAGATGAAACGGACGCTCGAATATTACGCTGTGGGCCAGGCGCCACCGCCGCCGGGCAATGTGAAGGGCACTGAAGTGAGTTCGCAGATGCTGATGGACGGCAAGGTGAAGTACCGGCTCGTGCATCTCACCTTCGGGCCGAATGACAGCCTGAGTCTCGATATTGGCATCTTCACGCCGGCGACGGGCGGGCCGTTCCCGGCGCTGGTTTCGTCTTCGGGTACACCGCCGGGAGCCACACCTTTGCCGCGTCTGGCGCAGGGCGCGAATCAGGGCCGCAACGAGGACGTGCTGCTCGTGGTTGGCCCGGCGACGGATCAGGGCGGACGCACACCAGCTCAGGGTGGACCGGTGCGCGCCTTCTCGCAGCGTACTGCCGAGCAGATTGCGGAATCGAATCCCGCTATCGCGCACGGTTTCGCTTTTGTCACCTTCAACAACAACGACTGCGGCGAAGACACCACGCTGCGCCTGCCTGATGGAAGCTGGGACTACCGCACCACGCGTTTCTTTCCCGCATATTCCAATTACGACTGGGGCCTGCTGCGCGCGTGGGCATGGGGTGCGTCGCGCATCGTGGATTATCTCGTCACCGACCCCTCGATCGACAGGAACAAGTTGATCGTCACCGGGGTTTCGCGCACAGGCAAAGCGGCGTTGATCGCTGGCGCGTTCGACGATCGCTGGGCGATGGTGGCTCCGGTGGCGAGCTCCGGCGGGGGAACGCCCGCGTACCGCTATAGTGGCTCAACGCCCGACCGCGGCGGCAAAGAGGGATTGACGGAGATGGTCCGCAAGTATCCCAACTGGTTTTCGCCGCATCTGCATCAGTTCTGGGGACAACCCGACAAGCTGCCCTTCGACGAGCATTGGTTCATCGCGCTGGTGGCGCCACGTCCGCTCATCTCTCTCGAAGGCGACCACGATCAGAATGTGAATCAGAACGGCGTGTATCAATCGATCCTCGCGGCGCGGCCCGCGTACGCCTTCTTCCATGCGACCGATAAGCTGGGCGTGAGTTTCGCCAACCGTCCGCATGGCATGGTGCAGGGCGACTGGGATGCGCTGTCGGCCTTCGCCGATAAGTTCTTGCTCAGAAAGCCGGTGGATCGAACCTTCGATCAGTATCCGCCGGGAGTTCGAAATCAGGGAGTAGCGAGTAGTAAATAGCGAATAGAAAACAGGAACTTCGGAAGTGAGGGAGCGGGATGACGATATTTTCTTCGAAGAGTATTATGTGGCCGGGAATTGGGCTTGTTGCGGTTTTGCCGTTATTCGCTGCGGGGTTTGCGCAGGGGCTGAGTGATTCGCAGTCCACCATCTGGCGGTTCGATAATATCGATTCCATCGGCGGGCATCCCACGCACGTGCTCGGGCACCCGCATCTCATCGATTCGCCCTATGGCAAGGCCGTCGCATTCAACGGCGTCGACGACGCGCTGTTTGTGGATGTGCATCCGCTGGCTGGGGCGAGCCAATACACCTGGGAGGTCGTCTTCCGCCCCGACGCCGATGGCGCGCAGGCGCAGCGCTTCTTCCATCTCTCGGAACTCGACCCGGCGACAGGCAAGGACACTCAGAATCGCATGCTCTTCGAGATTCGCATTGTGAAGGGCCAGTGGTGTCTGGACAGTTTTGCATTTTCAAACGGGTCGGCACGGACACTGTTGAACTGCGACGATCTGCATCCACTCGGAGCGTGGTATCGCGTGACGGCCGTCTACGACGGCAAAATGCTGCGCAATTATGTAAGCGACGAGAAGCAGGGCGAAGGCGAGTTCCATCTAACGCCGCAGGGGCCGGGACATTCGTCCATCGGCACGCGCATCGACCGGCGCGATTACTTCAAAGGCGCGATCTTCGAGGCGCGGTTTACGCCGCGAGCGCTCAAGCCGGAGGAGTTCCTGAAGATGCCGCCGGCGGTGGATACCGGCGCGAAATAGCCTTTGAGCTGCCCCGGCGTATCATGGGATGCGATGCGAGGAAAGGACGCGTGCCATGCGTAAGTGGGGCATCGTCGAACGCATATCGCGATTTCGGTTGCGGTTTCGTCGATGCTTTTCTGCCTTCTGAGTTTTGCCGTTATCCTTTGCGTCGACGCCGCAATCCAGAATGATGCGTTCGGGGACAAGTACCTGGATTACGTCGGAGGCCCTTTCGGTTTCTGGGTAATTCTCTGGGTTCTGTGGGCCGTTGTCTTTTACCTGTACTTCCGAAAGTCCGGCAGTTCCATCGCGCGTGCAATTTCCTGGCTGCTCAAGGGCAGCGTTCTGGAACTGCTGATCGCCGTCCCTTGCCACGTGATCGTGCGGCGGCGCGACGACTGCTCGGCGCCGGTTGCAACCAGCTTCGGTATAGTGACCGGAATCGCCGTAATGCTGCTGTGCTTCGGCCCGAGCGTGCTATTTCTCTTCAAGAAGCGGCTCGACGGCTATTCCGTGAACAAATCGGCCTGAGCGGGCACTCCGGATCGCCTTGTTACTCTAGAGTTTCGGAGGAACTCCCCGCAATGTCTACTGAAACTTCTGCCGCTGCCGCATCCCACGATCTTCACGTGTGGGAGACGGGCGGCGCAACTTCGGCCGAAGCACTCACAGCATGGGTGAGTGCGCGTTTGGCGGCTCACGAGGCCGCATTGGCTACACTACTGGCCGTTCAAGGCGAGCGCACGCCGGAAAACTCTCTACGGCACTTCGATGCGGCCATTGAGCAGTTGAACCTGGCCGGCGCGCAGGCTGGAATTCTCAATTCCGTGGCCGCGGAGAAGGCGGTGCGCGATCAGGCGCAGATGGAAGCACAACGCGTGGCCATGGCGGGCAGTGCGCTGAGCCTCAATCGCGCAGTATTCGATGTGCTCGTCGCGATCAACCTGGACGGCGCGAGTCCGGCGACAAAGCACTATGTGCAACGCACGCTGCTGGGCTACCGGCTCTCCGGTGTGGACAAGGATGAGGCCACGCGCGAACGCCTGCACGCCCTGCATGACAAGGCGACGCAACTCTCGCTCGCCTTCAGCCGCAACATCCAGGAGGGCGGAAAGACGATTGAGGCCGCGCCCGACGAGCTGGAGGGCTTGCCGGCCGATTACATCGCGCGGCATCTGGCGCAAAAGGGCGAAGACGGCAAGGAGTGGGTGACGCTCTCGACCGATCCGCCGGACATGATGCCGGTGATGACGTTCGCCGCGAGTGCGGGGCTGCGCGAGAGGATGTTTCTGGCCTACAACACGCGCGCCTATCCACAGAACCGCCAACTGTTGCTCGACTTGCTGGTTACGCGGCAGGAAATCGCGAACATTCTCGACTTCCGCAGCTGGGCCGATCTTGCGACAGCCGACCAGATGATGAAGTCGGCGGCAAATGTGCGCACATTTTTGGCTAGGCTCGACGAAGCCAGCCGCGAAGGCGCGCGCCTTGAGCATGAGCAGGTGCTCGAGTTTACGCGCCAGCGGCAACCTGAGATCACGGAGATCGACATCACGAGCCGCGGTTATTGGTACGAGCAGTTCCGGCGCACGAAGTACGATTTCGACTCGCAGTCGGTGCGGCCTTATTTTCCGTACGACCGCGTTGAAGCGGGCGTGCTCGAGACGGCGGCCAAACTTTTCAAAGTCGAGTTTCGCCCGTCGAGTGCGTCGGCGTGGCACGAGGCAATCTCGGTCTACGAGGTCTTCGAAGATGGGCGCGTAGTGGGACGGTTCTATCTCGATATGCATCCGCGCGAAGGCAAGAGCAAGTGGTTTTCTGCCGCGCCGGTGGTGACGGGCGTGCGCGGGCGCGTGCTGCCGGAGGCGGCGCTGATTTGCAACTTCCCTCAGCCTGAAGAAGGCGACCCCGGACTGCTCCAATATTCCGATGTGGTCACGTTCTTCCACGAGTTCGGCCACCTGATGCACGCGATTCTCGGCGGGCACACCGAGTGGGTAGGCCTTTCGGGATTTGCTACGGAGGGCGATTTCATCGAGGTGCCGTCGCAGATGCTCGAAGAGTTCTTCCGCGACGAGAAGCTGCTGCAGGCCTTCGCGAAGCACTACCAGACGGGTGAGGTCCTCCCTTCAGAACTGATCCGCACCATGAAGCGAGCGGGAGCATTTGGGAGAGCGGACTGGGTGAGGACGCAGCTTTACTACACGACGCTTTCGCTCGATCTGCACGATCGGGATGCAGCGGGCATCGATCCCGACGCGATTACGCGTGAACTGTATAAGAGCTTTCAGCCCTGGACCTGGCTCGAAGATAGCAAGATGTACGCAAGCTTCGGGCATTTGATAGGCTACTCGTCGAACTACTACACGTATATGTTCGACAAGGTAATCGCCCTTGATTTCTTCGCGCAGTTCGATCCGGAGAATCTGCTGGGCGGCAATGCCGGCGAGCGCTATCGCAAGACCGTTCTGGAGCAGGGCGGTTCGAAGCGGGGAAAAGAATTGGTGCGCGACTTCCTGGGGCGCGACGAGGAATTTGCGGCGTTCGCGAAGTGGCTGAACGAAGAGTTTGAGGAAGACAAGCTTCTAGCCACTAGCTCCTAGCTGCAAGCTTTTTGTCCAAACGTTTCCGCGATAAATCTGCGGAAAGAATGGGCGCCCGCAAAAAAGTGAAGCGCAGGTGAGGTCTTTGGCTCGCTTGGTGCGTCAATAAGATGACAGGCAGGCACGTCGATTATGAAGAGCGCAATTCGTCTCTCGCACAGTTTGGCCGGAGTGGCAGTGGTGATTCTCGCTTGCTCCGTGGCTGTTGCCCAGCAAGCGAGCCAACCAACTCCGCAGCAGAATCAGTCTTCTTCCGAGAACAAGTCTTCTCAGTTGCCGGATGCGCCGGACTCCGCTGTCGCGCCTTCTCCAATGCCAACCGGTAAAGTGACACCGCCGGAAGCTACGTCCTCTTCATCGTCCTCTTCATCGCCGCCCTACTGGAGCGAAACCCACCCCAACGTCCAGGTGACGGTGCTTGAAAACACGCGTCTCAGTGCGATCACAAACTCGCGGATCAATACCACGAGGATTCACGAGGGCGAGACGCTCGAGTTCATGCTCGAAGAGGACGTCCTTGTCGACGATCTACTGGTGATTCCGCGCGGCGCGACGTTGCACGGCTCCGTGGTGCAAGTTAGAAAGGCCGGAAGGTTGACGGGAAGTCCCGAATTGATTCTCAAACTTGTCTCGCTCGATCTCGAAGGACGCAACTATCCGGTGTACAGCTATGAGTTCAAGGTGGAAGGCACGAGCAAGACGCAGCCGACGGAGTCCAAGATTAAGACCGGGACGGTGATTGGCGCGGTTGTGGGAGCAGCGCTCAATGGGAGCGCGCACGGAACACCCAGCGCGGTGGGGACGTTGGCCGGCATGGGCACGGGAGCCGCGGTGGGCGCAGGCACAGGGACGGTAGTTGCAGCGGTGTCGCCGGGCCCCGTGGTCGACATTCCAGCCGAGTCGCAGATCGATTTCTATCTTGCCTCGCCGATTTCGGTAACGCCCGTGAGCCGGCACGAGGCGGAGCGTCTGTCAGAAGGTCTTCACTCAGGCGGCCCAGTGCTCTACGTGCGCGGAGAGCAGCCGTAGCGTTGCAGTTGGATCCCCGCCCGGATTTTCCCCACCCACTGCAAATACACGATCGCGCGGCCGGCCCACTCGGCTGCGGGCAAGAATCTCGCCCGAGATTTTCGCGTCACCAACATTTCTGGACATCCTGATTGCAACCGACATGGTCCCGACGACGCCCTCGGCCAACGTCCCGTGTAATGCAGGCATCTCACGCTTTGTCTCAAGTATCGGAGATAGGAGCAGCGAAGCCGGAACCCAATCGTATGTTGTCCATTTTGGCGTCCTTCCTTTGTGCTCTAGGTACGATCGCCTTTTCAGCGCAACAGGCTCCCGACAACAGCGGGAACAACCAGCAGCAGAACGTGACCGCCGATCAGCAATCGAACGCTGCGGCCGATCGCGCAATTACGCAGAAGATCAGAAAGGCGCTGATCGCCGATAAGTCGCTTTCAACCTATGCGCACAACGTCAAGATCATCACCCAAAATGGCATGGTGACGCTCAAGAGCCCCGTGAAATCGGAAGAGGAGAAGCAAAAGGTAGCTTCAACGGCGGCGGAAATCGTGGACGCAGGCAAGATCGACAATCAACTCACGGTCAAGAGCGAGTAGCAGACGCAGCGGGGCAATTTTCTTTTCACGACCCACAACCCGGAAATGGAGGAATAGATTATGCAAACGAAGAAAACAGCGGTCTTTGGTATCTATAGCAGTCTCGAGAAAGCGGAAGCAGCAGTGGACCATTTGGTAGCAGAGGGCTTTTCCAATTCAGATGTTTCAGTTCTGGTCTCCGACTCGCAAAGCACGCGCGACTTCGCGCATCACAAAGCGACAAAGGCTCCGGAAGGCGCAACGACGGGCGTAACTGCCGGCGGGCTGCTGGGCGGCGGACTCGGATTGCTGGCCGGAATCGGGGCGCTTGCCATCCCCGGCCTGGGGCCCTTGATCGCGGCCGGACCCATTATGGCCACATTGGCTGGAATCGGCGCGGGTGGGGCATTGGGCGGATTAGTGGGAGCTCTCGTCGGTGCGGGAATTCCGGAATACGAGGCGAAACGGTACGAGGGCCGCGTGAAAGACGGAGGAGTGCTGCTGAGCGTCCATTGCGACACGTCCGATGAGATCAAGCGCGCAAAGGATTTTCTGAAAGCAACGGGCGCCGAGGATATCGCGTCCTCCGGCGAGGCTGCGGGTGCGACGCACCAATATGCGGATGCGATCAGGTAAGTATTGAACCGACAAGTCAGCAAATCAACGAAACGCGGGTAAGACAGGGTTGTTGCGATCCCGGGCCCCAAAACAGGGCCCGGGTGCTCTGTGTCTTCTTGCCCACTGCGTTATGGCTGTTTTGCCGCTGTGAACCCCGCCAGAATCTGCGTCATCAGGTCGTTCACCGTGCCGGGTGAGCTGGGCAGCAGGATGGTCGATGACTTGCCCGTGACGCCCACTTCGCGCAAGGTGTCGAAATACTGCGTCATCAAAACCATCGCCATCACGTCCTGCGCGGATGAGCCTTCAACAGCGCGCTTGGAGTCCCCGACCGCGGGCTGGAGTCGCTTTATCATTACCTGGCGCTGCGGGTAGAACATGATTGCACTGCAGACCTCCGGCGAGCGCCTCCAGCGCGCTGTGGAC
>Ga0187847_10004573_pt1 | contig 10151 bp, 9 predicted proteins | sample June2016WEW_4_10_FD_132458 | JGI IMG/M metagenome (GOLD analysis project Ga0187847, IMG submission 132458) | Peatland microbial communities from SPRUCE experiment site at the Marcell Experimental Forest, Minnesota, USA - June2016WEW_4_10 | ecosystem: Environmental > Terrestrial > Soil > Wetlands...
CGATCTCGTCGATGACGCCGATGATCTGGGTGATCTGCTGCGACGACTTCTCGATCGCGCTCATCGCTTCGACCGCCCGGCGGATGACTTCGCCGCCCTTCGCCGCGTCGGCTTGCGCCGCGCTGGCGACCGCACGCGCATGATCGGTGCTCTCGGCGGTGCGACGCACCATCGTCGTCACTTCCTCCAAGGTCGCGGCCGCCTCCTCGAGGCTGGTCGCCTGCTGCTCGGTGCGCCGCGACAGATCGTCCGTCGCCGAGGCGATCTGGCTGGTGCCGACATGGATCGCGTCGCCGCGCGCGGCGACGCTCGCCATCGCCGCCTCGAGTTGGGCGATCGCCGCGTTGAAGTCGGCCTGAAGCTTGCGATAGGCCTCGGGAATGTCGGACGACATGCGGAAGCTCAGGTCCTTCGCCGCCAGCCGCGACAGCCCGGAGCCGACCGAGTCGGCGACGATCGCCCGCTCGCGGGCGATCGCCTCGCGCTGAGCGCGCTCGTTGTCGGCGCGCGTCTCCTCGGTAAGCGAGCGCTGGCGCTCGGCTTCGACTTCCAATCGCGCTTTCTCGATCGCCGCGTCGCGGAACACCGTCACCGCTCGCGCCATTTCGCCGATCTCGTTGCGATCGGCTGCGTGCCTGGGTTCGACGGATAGATTGCCGTTCGCCAGCTCGCGCATGGTGCGGGTGACCTCGACGATCGGCCGACTGATGCTGCGGGTGAAGGCGATCGCCATCAGCGCGCCGAACAGCAGGCCGACGCCGCTGGCGCCGAGAATCGCGCGCTGCGTCAGCGCCGCCGAATCGGAGGCCGCTGCGTAGCTTGTTTCGGCGGCTTCGTGGAATTCCGTCGCCAATTGAGCGCCGAGCGCGGTCATCGAATCCTCGACGCCCGTCGCCTCCGCGGCGCCGGCCTTCATCTTGTCGGCGTCGAGCGACCCGTCCTGCGCCTGCGCAAAGCGCAGGCGATTGGCCAGCTTGCGATACTTGGCGACCAGATCGGCCATCTTCTGCACCTCTTCGGCGCGGGCCGAGTCGACTGTGTTGGTCTGCAGGTCCGCCACCCAGTCGGAAGCGACGGCGAAGCCCTCGGTCGACTTGATCCACTGCTTCGGATCATTGGTCTCCAGGGCGATCCAGAAATGCATGCGCGCCTCGAGAACGCGCTTCTCCAGCCGTTGTTCGAGCGCCTCGGCCGTTTTCAGATGCGCGACGTCGTCGAGCGCCGCGCGGCCGCGCACCATCGCGCCGAAACCCAGCGCGCTGATGCAGGCGACGAGCAAGAGAATCGAGCCGTAGCCGATCAACAATTTTGAGGCGATCTTCAACCTGGAGAACATAGGCGAACCCATGACGATGGCGTTCTGTCGGGGTTGAACGCCCGGCTGCGCGCGAAGGCCGATGATCCGACGCCCCTGTCGCCAATCGGCGACTCGTCGGCGCACGACCGCGCGCCGGCGACGCCGTCCGATCGGTCGGCGCCCCCCAACGCCGACCACAGTAAGGAGCGCGGGTTAACCAATCCTCTGCGGGCGCGGCTCGCGCGCAGGGCGCAGTGACGCAGAACCGGCTCGTTTCATTGACTTTGGCCGGAATTCCACTATATCCACCCCAGGTCAGCGGCGTTACCGAAGCCCCGACCCGGCGCGAACCGTCACCATTGCGCCACGCCAGAGCGCGACCCGGAAAAGCCGCGCCGTCCCCCGTGGGCCCCGAACGCGGCCTGCCCATATCCCTGTTCCTGTGAGACGCAATGCGATTTGATGAACTCGGCCTGAGCGAGAAAGTGCTCGACGCCGTAAAAGCGTCCGGCTACGAAACGCCGACGCCGATCCAAGAACAAGCCATTCCCTACGCCCTGCAAGGGCGCGACGTCCTCGGCATCGCCCAGACCGGCACCGGCAAGACGGCGGCGTTCACGCTGCCGATGCTGTCAGCCCTCGAAAAGGGCCGCGCGCGGGCGCGCATGCCACGCACGCTCATCCTCGAACCGACGCGCGAGCTCGCCGCTCAGGTCGAGGAGGCGTTCGGCAAGTATGGGATCAACCACAAGCTCAACCTGGCATTGCTGATCGGCGGCGTGTCCTTCTCCGAGCAGGAAGCCAAGATCACGCGCGGCGCCGACGTCCTGATTGCGACGCCCGGCCGCCTGCTCGATTTCGCCGATCGCGGCAAGATCCTGCTGAACGGCATCGAGATCCTGGTGATCGACGAAGCCGACCGCATGCTCGACATGGGCTTCATTCCCGACATCGAGCGCATCTGCAAGCTGGTGCCGTCCACCCGCCAGACGCTGTTCTTCTCCGCCACCATGCCGCCGGAAATCACCCGGCTCTCCGAGGCCTTCCTACATAATCCGGTGCGCGTCGAAGTCTCGCGCGCCGCCTCAACCGTAGAGGGCACTACGCAGACGCTGGTCCGCTCCGGCGCTTCGCCGGAAGAGAAGCGGACGACGTTGCGCCGCTTGATCCGCACCGCCAACAATTTCAAGAACGCGCTCATCTTCTGCAACCGCAAGCGCGACGTGCAGGTGGTCTGCCGTTCGCTGGAGAAGCACGGCTTTTCCGTCGGCGCGCTGCACGGCGACCTCGACCAACGCTCGCGCATGGCCGCGCTCGACTCGTTCCGCAATGATTCAGTGCAGTTGCTCGTCTGCTCGGACGTGGCGGCGCGCGGGCTCGACATTCCCGACGTCAGCCACGTCATCAATTACGACACTCCGCATCACGCAGAGGATTATGTCCATCGCATCGGCCGCACCGGGCGCGCCGGCAAACTCGGCGTCGCCTTGACGATCGTCACCCGCGCCGACGCGCGCTCGATCGACGAGATCGAGAAACTGATCGCCCAGAAGATCGAATGGCAGGCCGGCGGGGACGCTCCCGTCGACGAACCCGCGGAAACCGCGGAAGCGCCGCGCGAGCATCGCGGCGGCCGCAGCCGTCGCAGCGGCGGCGATCGCGGTCGCGGCGTCCGTTCGCACGGCGAGCCGGCGCAGCGCGAGGCGCGCGGCGGCGCCGAACGCGCTCACAGCGGCCATTCGCACGACGCGCCGGCGGAGCGCGAAGCGCGCAGCGCCGAACGGGTCCACGGCGACCGCCCGCAAGTCGCGCCGGCGGAGCGCGAAGCGGCTCGCAAGCCGCAACCTCGCCCGGAAGAGCCGCGCCGCCAACCGAGGCCCGAGGCGCCGCGGCGCCCGCGCCGCGACGACGATGGCGAAGCGCGCGTCATCGGGCTCGGCGATCACGTGCCGAGCTTCCTGTTGCGCCCGGTGCGGTTGCCGACCAAGCCGGTTCCCGCCGAAGCGGAAGACTAGTCGCCGAACGCAGTAAGGCGACGTCAAGCATTGGCCCGGATAGTGCGCCGATGCGGCGCCCGGACGGACGTCGCTGACGCGTGGACCGCCGTTGTCGCGGCCCCGGGGCGTTTTCGGCATGAGCAACGAGCGTGACGTCAGCCTCGACGCGATGCGCGGGATCGCCGCGCTCGCCGTGTTCGGCTGGCATTCCATGCTCGCCTTCTATCCGCTCTCGTCCGGCTATCTCGGCGCGACGCCGATCGCGGAGTCCGCTCGCTCGCAATTCTGGTTCGTCGCCGTTCACGGCGCCGGCGCCGTTGCGTTCTTCTTCGTCCTCTCCGGCTTCGTGCTGACGCGCCTCAGCCTCACGACCGGCCGCACCGACATCCTCGTCCGCGGACTGATCAAGCGCTGGCCGCGCCTCGCCGGCCCGGCGCTCGTCGCGGTGCTCGGCTCGTGGCTGTTGTTCGCCGTCGGCGGCTACTTTTACGCACCCGCGGCGGCCCTCAGCGGCTCGTCATGGTTTGCCCGCTTCGGCGGCGCGCTGACCGACTCTTCCTTCCAGCCGAGCTTCGTCGGCGCCTTTCTGCAGGGCGCGGTTCTCACCTTCCTGCGCGGCGACTCGACCTACGACAGCAGCCTGTGGACCATGGCCTATGAGTTCTACGGTAGCCTGATGGTCTACGCGCTCGCTTTCCTGCTCGCCACCCGCCCGGCGCTGCGCGCGCGCCTGATCGTGATCGGCGGCGCGGCCGTCGCCTGCGGCGCGGCCAATCCGGCGCTGATCCCGTTCGTCGCCGGCTTCGCCTTGGCGGCGCTGCTGCCGCGACAGGGGCTCCGCGTGCCGGCGCCGGTCGGCGTCATCGCGACGGCGACTGCGCTGCTCGGCTGCGGCTACACCCAGGGCGCGCTCGGCTTCTACGCGCCGCTCACCGCGATCTGGCCGGCCTGGCTGCCGATCCCTTATCTCTACGCGGCGGCGGCGGCGCTGTTGATCGCCACGGCGGAAGGCTGGACCGGCATGCGCCGCCTGTTGTCGCGCCCGTGGGGCCGCGCCTGCGGCGAACTGTCGTTCCCCTTCTATCTCGTCCATGTGCCGATCCTGTGCTCGGTCGGCGCCTACGCCTTCCTCGCCACGCGATCGGCGCCGGCGGCGATCGCCGCGACGCTTCTCGTCGCGCTCGTCGGCGCGACGGCGCTTGCCGGCTTCAGCCGCTGGTGGCTCGCTAGGCTCAATGTCGCGGTCGGCGTCGTGACGGCGAGCTTCCAGCGCGGCCGCCTGGGTCGGACCGGGCCGATTGCTTCGCCGCCTTGATCGGCCGAGCGCGAGCTTTCTGTCGTTTCGCCGTCCGCTTCGCCGCGGCGCGATGCGCCGCCGCGACGGCCAGCGAGGCCCATCGCCGCAACTCGTCTTCGTCGTCGAAGGCGGTCGGCGGCGCCAGCCAATAGCCGACCCGCACTTCGCGACCGCGCGCCGTGTAGACGAAAGGGCGGGAATCGACGGCGGCGAACGCCGCCTGCGTCTCGGCGTCGACCTTCAGGTAGACGTCGCCGCCAAGCGAAAGGGCGAAGCACAGGCCGTCGAAATAGACGCCGTGGCCACTGAACATGCGGCGAACCGAAACGGCTGCAAAGGGCGCGAACAGCTCTTCGAGCTCTTCGCGATCCACCGTCCGCTTAACCCTCGGCGGCGGCGAGCGCCTCGGGCGAAGCCGGCGTGATCGCCACGCTCTCGCCGCAGCCGCAGGCCGAGGTCTCGTTGGGGTTCCTGAAGACGAAGCTCGCCGCCAGCTTGTCGACCTTGAAATCCATCTCGGAACCGAGCAGGAACAGCAGCGCCTTGGGGTCGATCAGCAGCTTGACCCCCTTGTCTTCGACCACTTCGTCGTTGGCGGCGACGGCCTCGGCGAATTCCATCGTGTAGGACATGCCGGCGCAGCCGCCGTTCTTGACGCCGACCCGGACGCCGACGATCGGCTTGTCGGCGGCGGCGACGATTTCCTTGACCCGCTCCGCGGCGGCGTCGGACACACTCATCGCCTTGAAACGTGAATTTCGCATCGGCGCCTCGTCTTCGACCGGGTTCAAGGCCCGGCGCGCGTCTCTTCATATAGCAATCGCCTGACCATTTCGCCAGCCGCCGTCACGGCCGAATATAGGCGTACCCTTGGGCCTGGAGGTCGGCGAGCAGCGTCACCCCGCCCTTTTCGGCGAGCAGGAACCCCGGCTGCAGGTCGTCGAGCGTCCATTTCAGCGCCGCAAGCGTATTGGCGCAAGCGTAGAACGCGACGCCGTCGGCCAATCGGTCGCGCAGATCCTCGGCCGCGGCGAGGTCGCCGCCCGAGCGGTGGAAGAGCCTCAGCGCCGGACCCAGCACGACGCAGGCGAAGCGCGCGGCGCCGGGGCCGCCGGCGCCGACGACATGGTTGCGCAGGTTTCCCAGCGCGAGCCCAACCCGTTCCGCGTCGACCAGATGATAGACGACCTTCGCCGCCCGCACCGGCTCGGCGCGACCGGGCGCGGCGGCGAGACCGAACCCGGCCAAGAGCGCCGACTTGACCAGCAGCCTTCGCCCCAATGCGCCCATCGCCGCCCCCTGCTTCGTTCAGCGGCCACGCGTCAGCCGCGCGCGCTCGTCCTTGTCGACCGCCAGCGGCAGGCATTCGCCGAGCGCGGCGCGATCGACCCGGAACAGTTTGTCGTCCGGCCCGAAGGCGCCGTGGACATTGTCTTCGGGATTGTCGTCGCCGGGCTTCCACAGCCGCGCGCCGGCGGGAATGCCGATGAGAACATTTCCGTCGGTCTTGAGCGTCACGTCGATCGCGCCGCCGTCGCAATCGACGTTGCAATGGACGGTCGTTGCGCTCGCCGCCGCGTCGCCCTCGCCGCTCAACGTCGCGCAGCCGCCGTTGGTCTCCAGCATGCCCTTGCGCGTGCGGAACGTGACGCCAAAGCGCAATTGCACTTCGTCGGCATTGGCCGGATCGACCACCGCCAGCAGCGTCATCGTCTTGACGTTCTGCTGCGGATGCTGGGCGAGATGGGCGGGATCGTAGATGCGGTTGAAGCAGGCGAAGGCCTCGGCCGTCTTCGATGGTTCGACGCCGAGAAACCGGGCGATGAAGCCGCTCTCCGCCGCTTCTGCCGACCCCGCCGCGAAAAGCCCGGACAACGCGGCCAGACCTATCCATCCGATCGTCCTCATGCGCCCCTCCTCCGCGTCACGCGAAGCTTACGGTCCGCCGATTCCGCCAAGGGTCGGCTGACCGCGCAATCGCGAAGGAGCGGGCCGCGACGGATCGCTTACCCCACGGGGCTCGGCTGCCCCAAGGGGTTATGCCAACGGCTGAGAAACCAGGCCGGCACGCTCCAGATGTTCACCAGCCGCGTGAACGGGAACAGGAGGACGATCGCCAAGCCGTTGACGATGTGCAGCTTGAAGATCACCGGCATGCCCGCAATGTAACCGGCGGCGGCGGCCGGCTTCAGCGTCGCGATGCTTTGCGCCCACCACATGAGCGGCAGGGCCTCGCAGCCGCTACTCATCTTGGCGAGCGCGACAGGGATGGTGCTAAGTCCGAGGCCGAGTTGGACCAGGATCAGCAGCAGAATCGCGACGTCGCCGAACAGCGACGGTGGGCGCGCTCGCGACTCGTTCAGTCGGCTGCACAGCAGCAGAAGGAGGCCGATGAAGGCGACCGTTCCGGCGGTCCCGCCAATGACGTTGGCCATCGACTGCTTGAAGCTGTGGGAAATTCCAACGGACTCGAAGACCTGGATTGGCGTCAGCAGGCCGACGAGATGGCCGACGAACAGGATCAGGACGCCGGCGTGAAAGAGCGTCACGCCGAGCGTCAGTTGCCGGCGGCTAAGCAGGCGGCCCGAGCCGTCGGGCTGAATGTGCGGCTCGCCATCGAAGCGCAACCAACCGCCGAGCAGGAACACCGCGAAGGCGACATACGGATACCCGCCAAAGACGAGATAGTTGGACCAATCGTTCATCGTCGCTTCCTTGCGCAGAGCGAGCGTCGCGGTCGCTCCGAATTGCTACTGAGCGTCCCTTGCGACGAGCCAATCGGAATTGAGATGGGCGAGCGTCAGCTTCTGGTCGGGCGAAAGGCACGGGTAGTTCATCATCATGTGGTTATGAACGACCTCGATTTCGCCGCCGTTGGCGAGCGCGATGAGGTTATGGCAATGGAAGATGCCTTGAGCGTCTGGTTCGCAATTCGTATCCGTCTTGACGACGCCGGAGACGACGGCGCCCACCGCCGGCATGTCGCCCTTGACGAGTTGCAGCACGCGCTGCCCGTCCTTGCCGTTGTCCGCCCATGATGCGAAGTTGGCGCCCGCGGGGATCGCGGGCTCGGCTGACGCGGGCTGTTGGGCGAGTGCGGAGAAACCGACAGCGGCCAACCCGCCAATAGCGGCCAGCGCCAGCGCCCCGATCAGCCAGCGGCGGGGATGGGAAGGCGAGGCCTTCGCACGCGATGTGGTCTTCATTGTCGCTTGTCCTTTTCTGCTGATTGATCGTCGCCTGAATGCTCCCGCGCCGAAACAACTCACGAGTCGTCCTGCCTGTCGACTAGCGGCCGCATCCGTCTCAGGCTGTCGATCAGCGGCATGATCGTCCGCTCGACGACCTCCGCCGTCAGCGGCCCGATGTGCTTGAAGGCGACGCGGCCGTCCGCGTCGATGACGAAGGCTTCGGGCACGCCGTAGACGCCCCAATCGATCGCGACTCGGCCGTCGAGGTCGGCGCCGGTGCGCGTATAGGGGTCGCCAAATGTGTTGAGCCAACGCGCGGCGTCGTCGGGGCGGTTCTTGTAGTTAAGTCCATGGATAGGCGCGACGCCCCGCGACTTCATCTGCATGATCAGCGGATGCTCCAGCTGGCATTCGACGCACCACGACGCGAACACGTTGACGAGCGACGGCTCGCCGACGAGGTTGGCGCTCGCCAACGCGAGGTCAGCAGCTCAATCCAACTTCGCCGATCGCAGCCGCAGCGCGTTGCCGATCACGCTGACCGACGACAGCGCCATCGCCGCCGCGGCGATGATCGGCGACAGCAGAACGCCGAAGACGGGATAGAGGATTCCGGCGGCGATCGGCACGCCGACAGAATTGTAGATGAAGGCGAAGAAAAGGTTCTGGCGGATGTTGCGCATCGTCGCGGCCGACAGTCGCCGCGCGCGCACGAGCGCCTGCAAGTCGCCGTTGAGCAGCGTGACGCCGGCGCTCTCGATCGCGACGTCGGTTCCCGTCCCCATCGCCACGCCGACGTCGGCGGCGGCGAGCGCCGGCGCGTCGTTGACGCCGTCGCCGGCCATCGCGACGATTCGACCCTGTTTACGCAGCCTGGCGACCGCGTCGGCTTTGTTCTGCGGCAGGACTTCCGCCTCGACCTCGGCGATTCCGAGCCTCGCCGCGACCGCCTCAGCGGTCGTGCGGTTGTCGCCGGTCAGCATGACCACGCGCACGCCCACGTCGCGCAACGCCTGCAGCGCGGCCGGCGTCGTCGGCTTGACCGGATCGGCGACGCCGATCACGCCGGCGGCCTTCGCGTCGATTGCGGCGAAGATCGCCGTCGCGCCGTCGCGGCGCAAAGGTTCGGCCTCCGCGACGATCGAGGTCAAGTCGACGCCGCATTCGGCGAGGAAGCCCTCGGTCCCGATCGCCACCGCGCGACCCTCCACCAACCCGCGAACGCCCTTGCCCGCCGGCGCGTCGAAGTTCTCCGCGTCGGCCAAAGCCAGCCCCTTCTCCTTCGCCGCCGCCACGATCGCCGCCGCCAGTGGGTGCTCGCTCGAGCGTTCCAGGCTCGCAGCGAGGCGCAGCACATCCTCGGAAGCGAAGCCCGGCGCGACGCTGAGCGCGACGACGCGCGGCTTGCCCTCGGTCAGCGTGCCGGTCTTGTCGACGACGAGCGTGTCGACCTTCTCCAACCGCTCCAGCGCCTCGGCGTTCTTGATCAGCACCCCTGACCGCGCGCCGCGACCGACGCCAACCATGATCGACATCGGCGTCGCCAGCCCGAGAGCGCAGGGACAGGCGATGATCAGCACCGACACCGCGGCCACGAGCCCGTAGGCGAGGCGCGGCTCGGGACCGAGCGTCGCCCAGGCGACGAAGGCGAGGGCGGCGACGGCGGCGACCAGCGGCACAAACCAGCCTGCCACCTGATCGGCGAGACGCTGGATCGGCGCCCGGCTGCGCTGCGCCTTGGCCACCATCTCGACGATTTGCGCCAGCACGGTGTCGCGACCGACGCGATCGGCGCGCATCACGAAGGCGCCCGTCTGATTGATCGTCCCGCCGACGACGCGGTCGCCGACCGTCTTGGCGACCGGCATCGACTCGCCCGTCACCATGGATTCGTCGATCGCGCTGCCGCCTTCGAGGATTTCGCCGTCGATCGCGACTTTGTCGCCCGGACGCACGCGCAGCCGGTCGCCGACCGCGACGCGCTCGAGCGCGACGTCTTCGTCGCTCCCGTCCGGGCGGACGCGGCGGGCGGTCTTTGGCGCGAGATCGAGCAGAGCGCGAATCGCGCCGCCGGTGCGCTCGCGCGCCCTGAGCTCGAGCACCTGTCCGAGCAGCACGAGCGCGGTGATCGCCGCCGCGGCTTCGAAATAGATCGCGACGGCGCCGTCCATGCCGCGAAAGGCGGCGGGAAACACGCTGGGCGCGACAGTCGCGACGACGCTGTAGGTCCAGGCGACGCCGGTTCCCAATGCGATCAGCGTAAACATGTTGCCGTGTTTGTTTTTCACGGATGCCCAAGCGCGCGCAAAGAAGGGCGCCCCGCCCCATAGAACGACTGGCGTGGCCAGGGCGAACGCAATCAAAGACCC
>Ga0187847_10004575_pt1 | contig 10150 bp, 13 predicted proteins | sample June2016WEW_4_10_FD_132458 | JGI IMG/M metagenome (GOLD analysis project Ga0187847, IMG submission 132458) | Peatland microbial communities from SPRUCE experiment site at the Marcell Experimental Forest, Minnesota, USA - June2016WEW_4_10 | ecosystem: Environmental > Terrestrial > Soil >...
CGAAAAGGGCGCCAATCTGTTTATTGAAGTGGGCCCGGGAAAGGTTCTGTGGGGACTGATGCGGCAAATCGACCGCTCGAAGAGTTGCGCGACGGCGGGGGATGAAGCGTCTCTGCAGAAGACGTTAGCCCAGATTGCTACGATGGCGGCGTAGACGGCAAGCGAAAGCGGCGGGAAACTCAAGCTGGACTGGGCAAAGAATATAGAGTGTGGGGATCTGCGCGTACCGCCCGAGCCCAGCTCGGCAGCTGCTTAGTACGGGTACACCGTCAGGGTCTTATCGGATTTCTGCACGAACATGCGGGCGTGCTCAGAGCGCGCATTCACGATGACCTCGACCACAACCCCTCCGCCGCCAAAACCTTTTGTGTTCGCCGATCCGTAAATCTTGTGGGATTTAATGAGACCCCACTCGCCGCCCGGCCCCCAGTCGCGATAGAAGTCCGCATAAGTGTATTGCGAATATTTCTCCCGATGCTGAAGCCAGCCGGGATCGTTGAAGTAAATGCCGTAGGCCGTTTCGTATTGCTGCTGCTGCAATGCAGTGAAGAACTTGTCGACCGCGTGCTCCTCGGGCCAGTTGCGGTACATCCAGGCCAGCGCGGCAAAAACGACGATCGCCACCACGGCCACCAGGATCTGGATCTTCCGGCGGCGTCCTTTCGCCGGGTCATAGGTTTGGGCGTCGAGCAGGGTCATAAAGTATGCATCAAGAATAACGGACAAAGACAGATTGAGTCATGGAATCATTGAGGGTTGCGGCCAAATCATAGGACGATCGCAAATCACGGTCAAACATCTCCTTCTGCAGCGGGGGCCTGCGTCCCACGCTCATTGCTCAGTTTTGCAATTGAAGGCAAACGGTGATCGGCGCATCTTCAAACAAGAGAACGGTTCCGATGGAGCGGCCCTCGGCCATCGAATGGAAGCTGTATTCTTCGCCGCTGATGACGGTGGGCACGCTCAGCAGGCACCGTTCGTCCGTGCCCGCGAGCTTATTCTTGAAGTTTCCCGCGATCATGTTGCAGATTTCTCCGAGCGCGTCCGCCACCTGGGCTTGCGAGTCGGCCACGTCCCCCAACATGCTCTTCGCAATCTGGGCGGCGGTTTTCGCGTCGCAGCAGACCGTGAGAATTCCGCAGAGAGACCCGGCCAAACCGACCATCGCGGTGAATTCCCTGCTCGGAACCTGCTCGGACTGCGCCATCGGCTTCACCCGGCAGCCCAGCATGATTTCGAAGACTTCTTCGACCGCGAGTTCGAGAACCGGAAGCCAATTCTCCTCGTGGGAACGCGTGACGAACGAGGTATCTGTGCTCATGGTTTCCTCCCAAGAACGGGTAACACGTGCTCCTTTACCTGATCGGGAGTGAACGGTTTGCGAATGTAACCACGGGCGCCGGCGGTGAGCGCCTGCACCACATGCGACTCGCTGCCTTCGGTAGTGATCATGACTATCGGAACGTTCTTGGCGCTTTCCACATGGGCGGCCGCGCGCACAAATTCCAAGCCGTCCATGACCGGCATGTTGATGTCGCACAGGATGAGGTCGACCATGTTGTCGTGCAACGCGTTTAGGGCTTCGGACCCGTTTGAGGCTTCCACGACTTTTTCCAGTTCGATACCCGCCTGCCGCAGCGATCGTTCGACAATCTTGCGCATCACCGAGGAGTCATCCACGATGAGCGCTCGTATTTTGCTCATGGGTTTTTCACCGATCTGACTTAACTTACATCGGCATTTCGATCTGGCTCTTTAGCCGCGAACAGGATGCCTCGAAAGGAACTAGGAGAACTTTCGCCGAATCAAACCAAGCGGCGGAACTGCACCATCATGAAGGGAGGACTAGTTACCGCTCTGAGACCTGAAAAACATGAGGCTGCACATTCTTGCCGGGCAGAGTTTTCCCCTGCGGCCCAATTCTTAGACGCTTCCAACTTTTCTTGCCCGCCCGTCGCTCCTAAGCGGTTCAGAACAAAGTCATTCGTGAAAACGTTCCCATCCTCGGTCATGGCTACTGGCTTGCTTCTGTCTTCCACAAGGAGCCAAAGTGGACAGTGGATTTTATGCAGCATGCGCGGGCCTACGAGCACAGAGCCAGGCGCTAGAAGTGGTGGCCCATAATCTGGCCAATCTGAATACCACGGGGTTTCGAGGAGAACAGACGACCTTTCAGTCGCTCGTGGCCGCGTCCGGTCCCGCGGTTCCGAATCTTCTCAATCTGGCCACTAACAATTTTGGCGTGCTAGAGGGTGCGCACCTCGATAGGACTTCTGGCAATGTGGAGGCAACCGGCAATCCGCTCGATGTGGCAATTGAAGGCAGTGGTTTTTTTGCCATTCAGACCGCACGCGGCACGCGCTACACCCGCAACGGAAGCTTTCAGGTGTCGAGCGGCGGACAACTGGTGACGGCTGCCGGCGATCTCGTGCTCAGCAACCCCGCGCTCAAAGAGAAAGGTGCGATCAGCGTTCCTCCGGGCCCCGTTTCCATCGCATCGGATGGGACGCTCTCGGTGAACGGCGCGGTCGCTGGCACGATCGCGCTGGTGGACTTCGCTCCCGGCACTCCACTTACGTCCGAAGGTGGAAGTTTGCTCGCCGCTCCCGAAGGCAGTGCCAAACCGGCGCCACAGTCGCAACTCAAGCAGGATGCACTCGAATCTTCGAACGTGAATTCCATCAGTTCGGTAGTGACCCTGATTGGGGTCCAGCGCCAGGCCGAAATGATGCAGCGCGCCATGTCACTGTTTGACAGCGAATTCAACCAGATTGCCAGCACGCAATTGGGAAAAGTTTAGAAGAGCCGCTGTTCGCTGTTCGCTCGTGGCTTTTAGCCACGAGCCAAAGCTAAAGGCTAAGAGCTGAGAGCTAAGAGCTGAGAAACCGAGAGCTAAGTTGACGGGGAGGAAACAATGTTCCGCGCACTCTACACCGCCGCCACCGGAATGCAGGCGCAGCAAACGAATCTCGATACCGTTGCCAATAACCTGGCCAACTCGAGCACCAGCGGTTTTCAGAGCCGCCGCATGCAGTTCCAGGATCTGATCTACCAGAATCTCGTGATGCCGGGCGCCGCCGCCTCGCAGCAAACCACCGTGGCCACCGGTCTGCAGGTAGGCCTCGGCACGCGCTCGTCGGCGTCGGAAATCCTGCAGACCCAGGGCGACCTCAGTCAGACGAGCAACCCGCTCGATCTGGCCATCGAAGGGCAGGGATTGTTTCAGGTGCTCCTGCCGACCGGTCAGATCGCTTACACCCGCAGCGGCCAATTCCATCAGGATGCGCAAGGCAACGTCGTGACAGCCGACGGAAATCCGCTGCAGCCCGCCGTGGCGATCCCGAATGGCGCCACCTCGATCACCATTGCATCGGACGGCACCGTGTCAGTCACTCTTGCCGGACAAACCGAGGCGCAGCAGGTGGGCAGCATCCAACTCGCGCTGTTCCCGAATCCCGGAGGATTAAACAGCGTGGGACAGAATCTGTATCTCCAGACCACCGCATCGGGCGATCCCGTCATCGGCACACCGGGCGGCAGCGCTGGCATCGGACAGATCGAGCAAGGCTACCTGGAGCAGTCGAACGTCAGCGTGGTCGACGAGTTCATCAACATGATCGTGGCCCAGCGTTCCTACGAAGCTAGTTCGCGCGTCGTGCAGGCCGCCGACGAAATGTTTCAGCTGGTCAATCAGCTGGGAAAGTAGCGTGAGCGAGTGACTGCTCGAGTAACTGCGCGAATGATGACCCGATGGATTCGCAGCGGATTCCTCTCGGTTTTCGGGTTGGCGCTTTCGCTGCTCGCCGCCGAAGACCTGGTGACGGTGCCTCAATTGCGGCAAACTCCGGTGACGCGGCGGGAAGTGTGGCAGGCGATCGTGGCCGATCTCCACGAACGAGGGCTCTCCGAAGCACAGCTGCCGAAAATCGAGGATCTCGATCTGCCAGTCGCTCTTTCGGCATCTGCCGGCCGCCAGTTGCGGGTCGCGTCGGCCTGCTGGGATGACGGGGCCGCACGCACCCAGTTTCGTCTGGAATGCGCCGCACCCGGGCAATGTTTGCCGTTCCTGGCATACGTGCACGTTCGTATCGACGGCGAGAGCAATTTCAACTCGCGCCCCGGGTTCTGCCGGCTCGACTCGGCGCGGCGCCCGGCGCCGAGGACTTTTTCGAACGCCCTCGCGAAACCGACGGTGCGCCCCGGAGACCGGGCAACCGCAAGGTTCGTTTCCGCCCGTTTGCGGATTACCGCCAGTGTGACGTGTCTCGACCGTGGCCGCGAGGGTGAAGTCATCCGCGTGCGCGGCCAGGATGGACAGGTGTTTCGGGCGCGAGTTTCCGGCCCCGCCCAACTCGAAGCGGTGCCGCAGTAGGTAGTGTGGTGTGAAGCCCGTCTCTACACGAGCAGAGGAGGTCAGCCAGTGAAAACGTTGCTCTGTTGCCTGCTCGCGCTGACGACGAGTTGGCTGAACGCCTCGAAAAAAGATGCGCAGAAGGACAATCTGGCGAAATATCTGGCTCGTGTTCAGATGGCGCAACCGGCCGCGGCCGCGCTCTCTTCGGGCAGCATCTGGGTGGATTCGGGACCGATGGCTTCTTTGGGCTCTGATTACAAGGCCCGCATGGTCGGCGACACAATCGAGATCGTCGTCGTTCAAGGTTTGACCTCGTCGAACGCCAACACCGTGAATACGGCGCGCACGCTCACGACCAGCGGAGGCATCGATTCCGTGCCCGTTCTGGGCAGTGGAGCCGCGCAGAATCTGCTTGGGTTGCATTCCTCCGAAGCCTTGGCTGGCAAAGGCGCGGCGTCGACCGCGACCAGCGTTTCCACCAATCTGTCAGGCCAGGTGGTCGCGGTTCTCCCGAGTGGCAACCTCGTCGTCGAGGCCAAACGCGTCATCAATATGAACAACGAGAAACAGACCATCCTGTTGCGCGGCGTGGTGCGCCGCGGCGATATCGGACCCAACAATACGGTCGCCTCCGACAGCATTGGCGATCTGGAACTGGAGATCAAGGGCAAAGGCGTGATCTCCGACAGCGTCCGGCCGCCGCACAAAGTGCTGCGCTTCCTCATGCGCCTGTTCGATTTTTAGAAAATCGTCTTAGAAAGTTCGTTCTAGGAGAACTATGAAAGCCGCTTGGGCCGCCGGGTTCCTGTTATTCGCGCTTTCCGCGGCGCTGACTCGGAGCGAACCGCTCGCCGTCAAAATCCGCGATCTCACGAGCGTCGAAGGCGTGCGCGAAAATTCCCTGATCGGCTACGGCATGGTGGTGGGCCTCACCCAAACCGGTGACAGCCAGCAGACCGTCTTCACTACCCAGACCTTGGCCAACATTATGCAGCGCATGGGCGCGCAGATTCCGCCGGCCACAGCGATCGTAAAAAATGTTGCGGCGGTATTTGTGACCGCGAGCTTGCCGGCGTTTGCGCGGCCCGGCACGCAAGTTGATGTGACCGTCTCCTCGATCGGCGATGCCAAGAGCCTCGAGGGTGGCGTTCTTCTGATGACCCCGCTCTACGGCGCGGACGGGCAGGTCTATGCCGCCGCCCAGGGCCCGGTCGCGGTCGGCGGTTTTGCCGCTGGCGGCCAGGGCGCGACCAAGCAGATGAACCGCCCGACGACGGGAAGAGTTCCATCGGGAGGCCGGGTGGAGCGCAGTGTGACCTTCGATTTCAACCACCTATCTCCGGTTTCGCTGCTCCTGCGCGAGTCGGATTTCTCGACCGCCGGAGAGATCTCCGACGCCATCAACCGCGAATTCGGACACACGGTGGCGAGCGCGCGCGATGGCGGACGCGTCGAAGTCGATCCGGGCGCAACCGGCGTGGCCAACCTGACGGTGATGCTCGCCCGCATAGAAAACCTCGCCGTACCCGTACATCGCCGCGCCCGCGTCGTGCTGAGCGAACGTACGGGAACCATCGTCATGGGAAAAGACGTGCGACTCGGAGCCGTCTCCATTCTGCACGGCGGGTTCTCGGTGCAGATTACGACGGAGTATTCCGTTTCCCAGCCCGCGCCGCTCTCAGCGGGAAAGACTGAGGTGGTGGGCAACACCGAAGTGCAGGCCAAGGACGCGCCCGCAAAAAGCCTCGAAATCGGCGAAGGCGCGAGCATTGACGAGTTAGTTGGCGGATTGCACAACATGGGCGCGACGGCGCGCGACGTGATCTCGATTTTGCAGGCAATCAAAGCGGCCGGAGCGCTCGATGCCGATTTAGAAGTGATCTGAGTTTCGCTGTTCGTCGTTCGCTGTTCGCCGTTTGCACGCGACGCGAGCGGTTTTGGAAATCGCGAATAGCGAACGACGGTCCAGACGCAACTACCATGAACATTCCACTCGCTTCCACTTCCGCTCGACCGCCCGAGGCTAATCCGCCGGACGCGCAAACACTCGCCAAAAACATCGCAAAAAATGAAAAGGCTGCGCGCGATTTTGAAGCTCTGCTGCTCACCCCGGTGCTCGACTCCTTGCAGAAAACGTTTGCCGGTGATTCCAAGGATTCGAAGACTCCCGGGGCGAGCGATTATCGCCAAATGGGAAGCCAGGCTCTCGGGCAGGCGATCGCCGACCGGGGCGGGATTGGCATCGCTCAGCTTGTCTTGCGCCATTTGCAGCCACCAAAGGTATCGGGTGGGGGCTGAACGTGGGTTTTGACCCGACGCTAAAGTTTTTCGCAACCCTGCCGATCTTGAATTTGAGGGCCTATGGGTCTCGCGACCAGCACACCCGCATTAAGATTTGCTAAGAATTTGCCGATAGAAACGGCAGCAGGGGATTGGAGAACTTTATGCGAGTCGATTTCACAACATTCGGAACGGAGCCGCGGGAGCAAGTCATGACGGGCCGCGGCGGACAAACCGGGGCTGCGAAAACTGGCGGGGGTAGCACGTCGAGCAGCACATCGATCAATCCAACGATCAATGCGCCGAACACCGCCTCGGGGCTCGATCAAATCCGCCTCTCGTTCGACGAGACGCGGGTACGGTCGCTCGCAGCCCAAGTGCTGGCGCAGCCTGAAATTCGCCAAGCCAAGGTGGATGCACTGCAGCAGGCGATCGGCAACGGCGAATATTCGGTTGTTCCGAGCCAGGTTGCCAGTTCGCTGGTCAGCGATCTTGGTGGCGAGGCGCAGGGCTAGCGGAGTGAGTGATGGACCCGTTGATCACGAACGGCATCGATCCGGCCCTGCTGCGCGTGCTCGAGAAGCGGGGACATGACCGCGACGCGACTGCCCGGCGCAAGCGGCCGGCGCATCCCGGGACACCCCGAGAAGAAGAAAATGTCGCAGCCGAGCCTGAGAACAACCTTGAGGACAACGACGATCCGGACACTCTGAAGCACACGCTGGATGACTTGGCATGACCTTGAAACCTCGGGTTTAACCATTTGCCCCGAAACACCGTGGAACCTAAACGTAGAGCCGCACCGTTATGGACAAGCGTGACACCCCGCTTCCCGAAATCGCCAAACTGGCCCACTTGATTGACCAGAGGCTCGCGCTGCTGCGCAGCCTGGCGAACAGTTTGGAGTCGGGCACGCCCGCGCTGGCGCGCAATGATGCGGAAGCGATCGCGCGCGGTGCGGCACATCAGGCAGAGCTCTGCCGCCAATGGAGCCGTCTCGAAGACGAGTTTCGCCGCGAGGCCGCGAAGCGCCCGCGCCCGCGATCGCATGACGCACCGGGCATTTCGCCCGAATCCGAGCACTCGGCGCAGCTCAAAGCCGAGTGGGAAACTCTCGGAGCCCGCATCCGTTATCTCACGCGTGTCCACTGGTCGCTCCTGCGTCACCTCGAACGCAGTCTCGCTGTCCTCAATCGCGTGGTCGACAGTTGCGGGTCTACCTACAGCCCTGATCCCGGCTTGCTCCGGACTGACGTCCGGCTCAGATCCGGAGAATGCGCGGGAGAATAATCATGTCAGGTCTTTTCGGGTCGCTTTCCATAGCGTTGAGTTCCCTCTCGGTCAGCCAGCAGGAGATGGAAACCACCTCCAACAACGTCGCCAACGCGAACACTCCCGGATACACCCGCGAAGTTTCAGACATATCGGCAGGCGATCCGGTAGAGGTCGGATCTCTTAGCCTTGGCACCGGTGTCGTTCTCCAGAAAATTGAGAGTTTACGCAACTCCATGCTGCAAATTCAAATCAACCAAGCCACCGAGCAGAACAGCTCGCTCAATGCCTCGTTGACGCAAATGCAACAGATGCAAACTCAATTTGCGAGTTCCACTTCGGGTATCGGTGCGGACATCAGCAATTTCTTTAACAGTATCGAGCAGCTTTCTCCCGATCCTTCCGACTTGACTTTGCGGCAAGGCGTGCTCACCGCGGCCAACACCATGGCCACTGACTTCAACACCGCCGCCCAGAACCTCGAGACGCAGCGCACCAACGTCGACCAGAACATCGTGCAGACCGTAACCCAGGTCAATAGCCTGACCTCGCAGATTGCCAGTGTGAACGCGCAGATCAGCAATCTCCAGAGCACCAACCCCGACCCCGGCACTTTGATAGACCAGCGCGACAATCTTGTCCAGCAACTTTCCGGACTGATCGGTGTGCAGGTCATACCCACGAATCAAGGCATCACGCTGGCTACTGCGAACGGCACGACCCTGGTGTCCGGATGGCAGAGTTTCGCGCTCACTACCCAAGTCCAAAACGATGGCATGCATGACATCATGGCCGGAACCGACAACATTACAAGTTCGCTCACCGGTGGAAGTCTCGCCGGTTTGATCCAGGTTCGCGACCAGGAAATTCCAAGCATCGGCTCAAATCTCGATCAGCTGGCAGCAGGCCTAGCCACGGCCCTCAACAGCGCCAATGCGCAGGGCTATGATCTGGAAGTCCCGCCCGTAAAGGGTGGCAACATCTTTGCAGCTCCGCCAGCGAGCGGGGTGGGTGCCGCGGCGGCAATGGCCGTCACCATGACCGACCCCTCGCTGCTCGCTGCCAGTTCTGACGGCTCAACCGGCAGCAACGGAAATCTGGCCAATCTCTCGGCCGTCGCCAATCAAAATATTGTCAATGGCCAAACGCCGATCGATGCTTACTCCAACCTCGTCGGCCAAGTCGGAAGTACGACCTCCAACACTTCCGCCGATGCCGACGCCTCTAGTTTGATCCTGCAACAGTTGCAGGATCAGAACGGCAGCGTCTCCGGAGTGTCGCTCGATGAAGAAGCGTCCAACCTGATCCAGTATCAGTCCGCCTATCAGGCCGCTGCCCGAGTCGTTTCCACCGTCAACCTCTTGCTGCTCGATGCCGTAAATCTCGGTATGGATCAGGCCGAGGAATAGGAAGCAATGACCAAAACCAACGACTAACAATCGACGACCGCGACGAAACGTCGAAGCATTTGAGGTGAAATCCATGCGCGTCAATCCGAATCCGATGCCCGATCTGATGGCGGCGCTCAACCAGACCGAACTGGAGGAGCAACAAGCCGAGCTCCAGATTTCGACCGGCAAAAGCGTGAACCAGCCCTCCGACAATCCGACCGCGGCTGCCCTGCTGGTCCAAAATAACGACCAGGCCACTTTCACTGCCGGCTATCTGCAAAGCATCAGCGTAGTTCAAGGACAGCTCTCGACCGCCAGTTCAACGCTGAGCTCGGTCAGCACTGCGCTGCAGCAGGCGATTAGCCTCGGCGTAGAGGCCGCCGGTGGCACGCTCTCCCCCAGCGACCAGGCTGCCATCGCCAATCAACTGCAGGGCATTCAGACCCAGCTTGTGTCCCTTGCCAACACCACTTACGAGGGCAACTACATCTTCGCCGGTACCGCGACCAATACCGCGCCATATGTAATCGACAATGACTCACCATCGGGTGTCGGTTATGTGGGTAACAGCGACGTCAATGAGGTTTTGATCGGCAATGGCTACAAGCTCGCCGTCAACCAGCCCGGCTCACAGCTGTTTTCTGCTACCGGTAATGACGTTTTTCTCGCCATCCACAACCTCATCCAAGCTGTGCAATCGAATACTGGCATCGGCACTACTGTCACCGCACTCAGTTCCGCTGCAACCTATCTTTCGGGGCAAAGCGTGTTCTACGGCAACGCCACCGACCAGACGCAGTCCGAAACCACTTACCTCAATGCCGCCAAGCTGCAAATTAGCGAGCAGCAGAAC
>Ga0187847_10004577_pt1 | contig 10148 bp, 8 predicted proteins | sample June2016WEW_4_10_FD_132458 | JGI IMG/M metagenome (GOLD analysis project Ga0187847, IMG submission 132458) | Peatland microbial communities from SPRUCE experiment site at the Marcell Experimental Forest, Minnesota, USA - June2016WEW_4_10 | ecosystem: Environmental > Terrestrial > Soil > Wetlands...
ACCGACTGCGGCTGTCGAGTTCGCGGCAGGCTGATTCGCAGGAGTTGCCTGCGCCGCTTGCGCAGCCGCGGCGCGCGCGGCGCGATTCGCGGCAAACTGGTAGCCGCCCACGGAGCCCGCCGCGGATGCGGCAACAAGCAGCAGGCACACAGCCACGGGCGCGGCCTGCAAGCTGGCAAAACTGTTCATCGCGCGCTGGCCGAGACGCTCAAACCAGCGCATGGGAGGCAGGGCGTCGAGCGCCTCTTCCAACCGCATCCGGGAGCGCGCCACCAGGTTGGCGTCCGGCTCGATCACGGGATTGGCGCCGGCAAGCACCTTGAGCGCCAGCAATTGCTCCCGCTCCTTGGGACACTCCGGGCAGGCGGCCATGTGCCGCTCCAGTTCGTGCGTCTGCTCGTCGGCCAGCTCCCCATAGGCCGCTGTCACAATCCGTTCGTGTGCAAGTTCGCAATTCATATCGCTACGTCCTTCCAGCCTCAAAAACATTCACGCACCCGGAAAAAATCCGCATCCCCTGGGGGGATTGCCACCGGCCGCCTAGCGCAACCCCGCCAACTGCGTTCTCAACTTCTTGGTCGCCCGGAAGAGCGTATTCTTGGCAGTCTCTTCCGTGGTTTTGAGCATCTCGCCGATGGTGCGCAAGCGGAGCCCCTGATAATGCTTCAGTTCAAAAACCATGCGCTCGCGCGGCGTCAGCTTCTCGAGCGCCGCCTGAATCCGCTCTCCCAGCACCTTGCGATCCAACTCCTTGCCAGGGTTGGAGAACGAACGGTCGTCGGAGACCGAGGCCAGTATGTCGATCTCGTCCCCGGAGTGGCTCACGACCACGGCATGGTCTTCGCGCCGGGTCTTGCGCCGCCGCAACTGGTCCAGGCAGAGATTGGTCACGATCCGGTAAATCCACGTATAAAACGAGCACTCGAAGCGGAAATTGCCGATATACCGGTAAGCCTTGAGAAACGCCTCCTGGTAAATGTCTTCGGCGTCGTGCTCGGACCCGGTCAAGTGCAACGCCAGCCGGAGCACCTGCTGCTCATACTGCCGCACCAGCGCATCGAAGGCCGCCCGCGAACCAGCCTGCGCCTCGCGGATCAGCTCCATCTCGGGCGCACGGGCCTGCATCCGCTCCTCAGCGGTCTTGGGGGCGGTCTTCGGCCGGTCGATTGTCCTGGTCTCAGCCATGCCTGAGGAGGATTGTACCCTCCCGGCTATAGGCCAAGGAAAACCCGCCGCTCGCTGAGCCGGAGAAGTGGGATAAACGACCGCGTCCGTTGCCATAAAATCCGCTCCGGGAGAAGAGATCTGTCCGCATTTTGATAGACGCGGAAAGCCCGCGCAGGTGAGCGGCCCGTTACAAGGGTTAACGCCTGCGAGTTTAACCCCGGCCCGGTACACTGAAGAAGAATGAACGGAAATCTCTTTGCCGGCCCCGAACCCGCCGCCGCCGAGGCCTCCGGCGAGCGATTCACGGCGCACTGCGACGGCGGCTCGCGCGGCAATCCCGGACCCTCCGGCTACGGCGCCGTGGTGGAAGACGCGCGCGGCCGCGTGGTGGCCCGGCTGAGCGAGTACGTCGGCATCCAGACCAACAACTACGCCGAGTACGCGGGCCTGCTGGGGGTATTGCGCTGGGCGATTCAGAACGGCGTCAAGCAGTTGCGCGTGGTCTCCGACTCGGAACTGATGGTCAAGCAGATGCAGGGCAAGTACGCGGTGAAAAGCCCTGTTCTGCGTCCGCTGTATGAAGAGGCTCGCCGGCTGTCTCGCAGTATTGCCAGCTTCGAGATGCGGCATACGCTGCGCGGCGGGAATCAGGAAGCCGACCGGCTTGCCAACGAAGCCATGGATAAAGGCATGGGCAAATCGGCCATCCCCAAGGCCGGCAAGCCGGATGATTTCGAAGCAGCCCGTCGGCCAGTCAGCCAACCAGCCCCCAAGCCCACCCGCCAGATCCTGGAGGGTTACGTAAAAGGCGGCGTAGTCCACCTCCTAGAAGGCGAACTGCCGGACGGGATCTTCGTTAAGGTGATCCGAGAGTAGGTGGGATCCCCGGCTTCGCGGCGGATGCGCTCTTGCCGGTGGGGTGGTCCCTCAGGGGCTAAAGCCCGGCTCATTTTGCGGCACTTGCGGCACGCCTGAAGTCGTGCCCTTTCAAAACATCTGCACTTAAATACATCTACTGAATCAAGATTTCTTTGTCGTGCATGGACCAGATTTAGGTCAGGGCGCTGGCGACGGGGCTGGCGCTTGGGCGTAGGTGTAAGACTCGTAGCCGTCGAAGAAGACGGCCAGCGGAATGGCGAAGACGCCATCCGGATCGGGCTTGGCGGCCCAGGGATTGCGCAGGGTCACGGTCTGGGCGGCATCGTCGTAGTCCATCACTGTGTAAGAGTGCCCCGGAACCCACCAATTGGACTTGGCAGTCGCATCGCTCTCGCCCGTCTCCCAGGTTCCGGCCACCATGGCCAGATGGCCCGCGCGCATGTTTTTCAACTGCTCGACAACCAGTTTCTTGTCGGCCACGAGTCCCGTCATTCCCGTACCGAGAAAGGACTCGAAGACCCGCTCCGGAACGCCCCCCTGGCCCAGAGCCTTGTAAGCCCCGAAGGCCTCGCCGTTCTGCTGGACATCAAGCGCCAGCGTATCGAAGAAACCCTGCGAGTCAAGAAAGCCGTCGAGGAGTTGCGCCTCGGTAGCCGGCACGCCGAGCACGGCCAACTGGGCTGCCAGCCTGGTCTTGAGCATGGCTTTGTCGAGCGCGCCGTCCTGCTGCACGACTGAGCGGACGGCGCGGTCGTAGGCCACCAGCGGCAGATCGGATTGGTCGAGCAGCAACAAGGCAATCGGCTTGGTGAAGGCGGGAATGGTCTCCGATTTCTGGATGGCGGCGACCAGGCTCAGCCGCAGAGTGCGCTGCGCATAGGCCCGCATCAGCACCGCGACCCATGTGCCATCGGAGCGGTCGTAGCTGTGCGTCCGGCCAAAGTCCACATCCTCGGGAAAGACAACCTCCTCCGGTCCATCGAAGAAATGGACGCGGTATCCTCCGCCGGGGTTCTCGTGGATGGCGCCGCGCAGAGCCTCGGGCGCGGCATAGGCGAGCGCGGCGATCGAAGCGTGAAAGAAACAACTGCCGAGAAGCCCCTGCTTGACCGCCTCCGGGGCGACCCCGCGCGGTCCGTAAAGCGGAGTTGCTTTCACGGCTGCCTGCGCTTTGGCTGCCGGTTTCTCGGCCGCCAGAGCCGTGCCCGCGGTGACGGCCAGCAGCGCTGCCGCGGCAAGAGAGATGCCGGGAAGACCGCGCCGGCTGAAGAATGTTCCGATCATGGCTGTTCTTGCCTTTCCTGCATCCTGGATCGAATGTACTGGATCGCGTAGGCTAGGACCGCACGCACGGGATCAAGCCCACACCAATATAGACTACAGCCGCCCCAGCGCGAACGCTTGTATAGAAACTGACCAAATTGAAACCGATTGCGGAATATCCATCGATTCTGAATCTTTTTTGCCCCGATTGCAGGAGGGCATTATCATGCTGGTATGCGACCGTGCTACAGTGTGAGCACCCCCGGAATCGCCGATATCTTATGTTGAGAGATGAGTTCAGGCCGAAGGCTGCATGGGTGATCGGGCGCGGGCAGGACTGCGACCTGGTGGTGCCGGAGGCCGCTGTCTCCTCGCGCCATTGCCGGCTGGTCCACCAGGGTGACGGCTTCACCCTGGAAGATCTCGGTTCGAAAAACGGCACCTATGTGAACGGGGTCAAGATCGCGCCAGGCGAAACGGTGCGGATTCCGCATGGAGCGAAGGTGACTCTGGGCATGATGGTGCCGATGCCCTGGCCTGTCGCCAATGGCGTCTCGGACTCGGGGAAGGTCGCCCGTCCGATCGTCAGCGCTCCCGGCGCCCGCCAGATCACCATCGGCCGCTCTCCGGAATCCGATGTCCAGATCGACCTTCCCATCGTCAGTTGGAATCACGCCGTCATCGTCGAAGAGAACGGCAAATACATTCTCGACGACCGCAACTCGCGCAACGGAACCTCCATCGGAGAGTTGAGCAATCGCATTCAGCGAGCGGTTCTGGATCCCTCCGACGAGGTTTACCTGGGATCGTACAAGATCTCCGCGGCGCAGCTTCTCTCGCTTGAGACAAAGGTGGAGATCGGCGAGGCCGCCTTTCAGAAAGTCGCCTTCCGCGGCGAATCGATGGAGGTTGGCCGCGACCCCAAATGCGATATTCCACTCGATCTGCCCATGGTCTCGTGGCGCCACGCCCGGCTCACCAAGACCGCCGAGGGCATCCTGGTGGAGGATCTGGGCTCGCGCAACGGCACTTACGTCAATGGCGTGCGCGCCATCGGCAAGGTGCTGGCCAAGCCAGGCCAGGAGATCGGCCTGGGCAGCGTGCGCTTTCAACTGCTGGAAAGCGGCGAGCTGGCGCAGAGAGACTATAACGGCAAGGTCACCATCGAGGCCAAGGACATCGTAGTGAACGCGCCCAACGGAAAGCGCCTGCTGGACGCGGTCTCGCTGACGGTCTTTCCGTATGAGCTGGTGGCGCTGATGGGCCCGGCCGGCGCCGGAAAAACCACCTTGCTGAAGGCCTTGAACGGCTACACGCGGCCGGTGCAGGGAACGGTGCTCTTCCGCGGCCAGAGCCTCTACGACTACTACGACCTTTATCGCCATATGATGGGCTACGTGCCCCAGGACGACATCGTCCATCCCCAGTTGACGGTGCGCCAAGCGCTGTATTTTTCAGCCCGCCTGCGCACCGACCTCACCGACGGCGAGATCACAACCCGCACCGAAAAGGTGCTTTACGACCTGGGCATCCCGGACAAGATCGACACCGTGATCGGCTCGCCGGAGAAGAAGACCCTGAGCGGAGGCCAGCGCAAGCGCGTCAACATCGCCCTGGAGCTGATCACCGACACGCCGGTGCTGTTTTTGGACGAGCCGACCTCCGGCCTCTCTTCTTACGACGCAGAGTCGGTGGTGGACCTGCTGAAGAATCTGTCCAAGACGGGCAAGACCATCCTCACCACGATCCACCAGCCCAGCCTCAAGGTCTACAAGCAATTCGACGATCTGCTGATGGTCTCGCGCGACAAGGGAGAGAAGCCGGGAGCGGTGGTTTTCTTCGGGCCGGCCTATCCGGATTCGATCCAGTTCTTCAATCCGCCCATCACCGGCGCGCCGATCAAGCAGGTGGAGCTGAATCCGGAGATGCTCTTCACCGGAATGAACCTGGTTCCGGAGGCCAACCGGACCGACACATGGCGGCAGCGCTACCTCTCCTCCCGCTACCGGCAGGAGTTCGTGGCCAATCGCAGCGGCAAGCAGCCGGCCGCCGCCGACAAGACCGGAGAAGAGAAGCCGCGCCGCGAGTTCGGCCTGGGGCAATGGATGGCGCTGGTCAAGCGCAACATTATCGTCAGGCTCCAGGACCGATGGCAGACCGCCATTCTGCTCTTGCAGGCGCCGTTCCTGGCGTTGCTGGTGGCGCTGGTGAACTACCCGCTGCTGGCCGACCATTTCGACGAAATCTCAGAGAAGCTGCCTATCGTCCATTTCCTGCTGGTGGTGGCCGCTATCTGGTTCGGCTGCAACAACGCCGCGCGCGACATCGTCGGCGAGTGGACGATCTATAAGCGCGAGCGCATGGTCACGCTCAAGCTCTTGCCGTATGTCTTCTCGAAGCTCGCGGTGCTGCTGGCGCTGTGCATCTTCCAGTGCGGTTCGATGCTGGCCATTGTCTATTTCATCTGCGGGCTGCACAGCAACTTCGGATGGGACTTTCTCGTCCTGCTACTCTCGGCGATGATCGGCGCGGGGCTGGGGCTGGCGATCTCGGCGCTCTCCAAAACCAACGAGAGCGCCATCGCGATGCTGCCCGTGGTGCTGCTGCCCATCATCATTCTGGGCGGCAGCATGAGGCCCATCTACCTGATGCCCAAGGTCGGCCAGATCATCAGCGCGGCGATTCCTTCGCGCTGGTCGTTTGAGGCCAACCTGCTGCATGAGGCCGAGGCGAAGGAGTGGGGAGCGAAGCAGCCGGTTCCCGACCTTACCTGCAACATAAAGCCGCAGCCGAGTCCCGTCGCCAGCCAGTCGCTTGTCATCGTCGATCCCGCCGACTCCAACCCTTCGCTCAACGTCAAGGGAGATGCGGCCGAGGCCAGCATTCCTGAATACCTGATCACCTTCACAGATCCTGCCGGAACCGAGCACACCTGCCGCGCCTCAGCCGGCGAACAGTACCCGCGCATCAACCCCTCGGCCCACGCCATTGCCTATCGCAATCGCTTTCTGAAGTCGATGGCCGTGCTGGCTGCAATGCTGCTGGCGCTGGTGGCAGCGGTCATCGTCATCCTGCGCAGGCGCGACAACGATCCGCAGTAAAGGCAGGGGTCAGGGATCGGGAAGCCGGAACCTTACTCATAAACTTCTCGTACTGCCACCCGACTGTTCATTTCGTCAAAACTCAATCATGTCGAGGTCTTTGGCCATGGAATCACGCTCTTCAGAGGATCAAACAGCGGGTGCGCCATCCGGCCGCCTTCTGTGCTGGGTGGAGTCTGTGATGCTCGGCCTCGGAGTGCCCGCTGCCATCTGGCTTGTCTCCAAGCTCATCACACTTTCCGTTCCCGCGGCGGTTCATGGCTCCCGTGAGCAGCGCTTCTTGCTTTGGATTATGGCCGGGCTGATCGTCGAGTGCTCCTTCGTCCTTCTGCTTTGGTTTGTACTGCGGGCTCGCGGATCGTCCTTCAAAGACCTTGGCGTTTGGCGCGTGGGAACCTGGCCCGCCTGGGCTTTGGCGCTCACGATTGCGGCTCTTTCCATCGGCAGCAGCCTTCGATTCCTGCCCAGAATGCACATTCCTATCGCCGATGCATTCATGCCGCCCGGATTCCACCTTGTTGCCGCCCTTATGATGGGAACCACAGCCGGCTTCTGCGAAGAAGTGCTGTTTCGCGCCTTCCTCATGACCGAATTCGCCAGGGCTGGATATGGCAAAGCTATGCAGATCCTGATGCCCGGGCTTGCCTTTGGGCTGGCGCACGCGGGCTACCTGAATCTTGGCTTTCTTCCTTGGCTGGGGATTGTCGTCCCCACCGCCTTCATCGGCATGATGTGGGGCGTTGCGTATCTGCTGGGACGGCGCGGCCTGGTTCCGGCGGTTGTTGCTCACTTTTTGAACGACGCAACGGCGCTGCCCTGGATCACTTTCTTTATGGTGACTGGCCATTAGGTCATTGTTGCTGTTGCTGCCGTGCGGGCATTGTCGTCATTCTTCGAATTCGCGCCGGAGATCGACAGTGAGGGAGAAGAAGCGCCGCTATGTCTGCTTTTTGACTCGCTTGTAGAACGGCGCCGGCACCTGTCTGGCCCGCACACGATTGGCGCGAACCTGCACCAGTACATCCGCGCCAGCGGCAGCGACAGCTGCGGGCATAAACGCAAAGGCAATATTGGTCTTCAGAAAAGGCGCGGGGCTGCCGGAGGTGACCACCCCGATCTCGTTGCCGTCGAGGTCAAGTACAGGGTAGCCGTCGCGGGCGATGCCGCGCTCCACCATTTCCAGAGCTACCAGCTTGCGCGCCGGCCCGCCAGAGGCTGCAACCGCTTGCAAGGCCTCGCGTCCAATAAAAGCACCCTTGTCGAGCTTGAGCCAGCGCTCCAGACCGGCCTCGAAGGGATTGATCGAGTCGGAGATTTCGTGCTCGTAGAGCGGCATTCCAGCCTCGAGCCGCAGGGTGTTGCGCGCGCCCAGGCCGCAAGGGCGAATGTCGAACTCCGCGCCAGCCTCCAGCAGCGCGGCCCACATTTTCTCACTCGTCGCCACGTCCGCAGGCAGGTAGACCTCGAAGCCGTCTTCGCCTGTGTAGCCGCTGCGCGCAATCAGCACATTGGCGACGCCGGCCACAGCGCCCCAGGTGAACCAGTAATTCTTGATCGCCGCCAGATCCACCTTGGTCAGCTTTTGCAGCGTCTCCAGAGCCCGCGGCCCCTGCACGGCCAGTTGCGAGTAGTAATCGGAATAGTCGCTGATATGGATGCCGGGCCATGCGCCCACCTGGCGGCGAATCCAGGCGTAGTCCTTGTCTTTAGTGCCGGCGTTGACCACCAGCAGGTAGTCGTTCGCACTGAGCCGGTGGACCAGAATGTCATCGACATAGGTTCCTTCGGGCGTCAGCAGCGCGGAGTATTGCGCCTGCCCATCCTTGAGCAGCGCGGCGTCGTTCATGGTGATGTGCTGGACGGCGGCCAGCGCGCCCGGCCCGCGAAATTGGATCTCGCCCATGTGACTCACATCGAAGAGGCCCACGCCGGCGCGCACGGCGATGTGCTCGGCAATGAGGCCGCCGCCGGGACCAGGGCCCCCGGCGACGGGTCCTTGTCGCTGGGGTGTGAAACAGGGATATTCGACCGGCATATCCCACCCGCCAAAGTCCACCATCTTCGCCTTCAGCGCGCGGTGGGCGGCGTTGAGGGGGGTCTTCTTGAGCGGGGAGGCAATGGGCGCGTCGGAATCTGGCTGCGTGGAGAGCGACATTCGGTCTTCCTTTCGGCGTTGCTGCCGTACACTCTTCACGATAGGGATTGAGCCGCGACAGGGTCAAAGCTGCCCTCGCGGCTGATGATCAAGGGGACGAATCCGAGCCGTGGATGAGACCTGAATCCAGCCGACTACCTCACTTTTTCCGCGCCCGCCAGAACGAACTGATGCTCAGGTAAAGAAAGACTGCCATCACCCCGGCTGTCACCAGGAACAGCCGGTGATCGGGGCCGTGGGCCCAGTTGGCCCTGACGCGCCAAAGCGTGGGCGCAAAGACCGCGACGGGCAGCAGGAAGAAGGCGCCGGTCACTTCGAGCCACAAAATGCCGCCAACGCGGCGAAAGGGACGCAAGAATCCGCCCACGCCGCGGGCCACGCCCCCGGCTGTCCGGCCCGCGGCGCGCCCGTCCGCCTGACTTGCGGCTTGTACGCGCGCTGCTGTGCCTCCAACCGCTTGAGCAGCGGACGCGGCCTGGGCGGACTGAGATTCGGCATTTTGCGCACCGCCGGCGATGCGCTGGCCGGCAATCCGCCCCGCGACCCGCAACCCGATGCCGAGCGCGCGTCCTACTCTCTGAGGTCTCATTTCGTTATGATGGTAGCAGCGGCGGTTACCTTGGCGTTTTTTTCCGGATTCCCGCCGATTCGCACTTGCTCCCGGAGGGCAACGGAAGTAAGGTAGATGAATCCCATGACGACCCGCGCCAATCGCTTTGCGCCGGCCGCAGCCTGCGGAGGTAAACGTGACAACCCGTCTGCGCGAACTTATTCAGCAATTGGGCGAGGCCATCCATGAGTCGGTCATCGAGAGCGAGCATATCGCCGGCGTGGTCCAGGACATTCGCAAGCACGGCTTCGACGTGCTGCTCATGCTGGAGGCCACCATCGGACTCAACGACGTGGCCAAAGAGACTGAAGAGGTCGAAGTGACTGCCGGCCAGAGCGGCGACGCGGAGTCGTTCACCGCAAACGACCTCAATTTCCTCCACTCCCTGCGCATCTCGATCGCCGGCGACAAGGAAAACCCAGACGGGAATTAGCTTCCGGCCCCGGTCGCCCGAGGATTCACCAATTCGTGCCCCTGGTGACGGATTGCTTCTGCGTTTGTTGCGGAAAGAGCGGGATACCGCGAATCCGAGCGAGGTCTTGTTCCCTATTCCCTATTCCCTATTCCCTGTTTTTTCACACAGCCTTGCCAGCCGCCACTCCCGAAGCCCAGGCCCACTGAAAGTTGAACCCTCCCAGTTGTCCGGTCACATCCACAGCCTCGCCGACAAAGTAGAGTCCGGGCACGGCGCGCGCCTCCATGATACGCGCCTGCAACCCGGATGTGTCCACGCCCCCGGCTGTCACTTCGGCCTTCTCGAATCCTTCGGTCCCGATAGGATGTAGCGCCCAGCGATGCAGCTCGCGCTCACAGGCTTCCAATGCCGCGTTCGACCAGCCCTGCGGCGCGCCGGAGGATGTCCCGGCTGTAGTTGAAAGTTGAGCGGCGGTTCAGCCTGATTCTGAAAGAATCGGGTTGTCACACCTTGAAGGGAGAACCGCCGTGAAGAAACCGTACCATACGATAGGCACGC
>Ga0187847_10004578_pt1 | contig 10147 bp, 6 predicted proteins | sample June2016WEW_4_10_FD_132458 | JGI IMG/M metagenome (GOLD analysis project Ga0187847, IMG submission 132458) | Peatland microbial communities from SPRUCE experiment site at the Marcell Experimental Forest, Minnesota, USA - June2016WEW_4_10 | ecosystem: Environmental > Terrestrial > Soil > Wetlands...
CCAGATCCCGCTTCATCGGCCCCTCGATATCGGGCAGCAGATCGTTGATATTCGAGAAATCGGGATTCCGTTCCGGGTACACCAGGTTCGCCACCAGAAAACGCGTCCAGGTATTGCCCGACTTGGGATAGGAAACCAGAAACAGATCGTCGGGAAAAATTCCTACCCGCCGCCCGGGAGGATACATCCCGATGAAATATTTCCCGCCGGCGATCAAACGCTTGATCATCTTACCTACCTTGCCTTTTCCACCCTTGCTAGTCCCAAACCCCGCAAGTCGAACTCGCTACTCATTCCGCGTTTTTCGCCGCCGTCCAATAGGACATCAGCTTCGCGGTGACCTGCGGCGCCACGCTCAAACCAAACACCACCAAACCCAGCGACGAACGGTGGAAACGCCGGTTTGCCTCGGAAATCAGCTTCCGAGCATCCGCAAAATTTCCTTCCTGAGCCTTGCGCTTTCCCTCTTCCAGCAGATACCGCGCCTTGATTTCCGCCGCCCGCGACTCGACCACGGCGCGATCCGTTGCCGACAGCGGCAACGTGTTCCTGAATTTCTCCAGGATGCTCCAGTACGCCTCTACCATTTTGACTCGCGACAGGCTCAGCGAACCGGGACGGTCGGCGAAAATCGTGCCCCCCAGCTCGGGGCTGTACCCGATCTTTGCGCCGCAAAAAGCCGTTCGGACCCACATGTCATAGTCGTCGCAGCGTGGCAACTTTTCATCAAACAGGCCCGCTCGTTCGAGCGCCGCCTTGCGCGCCACCACCGTCGAAATCGGAATCTGGCAGCGTTCCTCCACCAGCGCGGCAAACGTGGCCTCGCCAGCGGAAGGATTTTTATCCGTAAATTTCCGTTGCTGCCCGCCATCCAGCAGCATCAGCCCGTCGCTATAGGTCAGGTCGAGCGTAGGATCGTCCGCAAACAGCTTCATCTGCGTGCCCAGATGCTCGGGATACCACGTATCATCGCTATCGAGAAACGCGACGAATCCGCCCCGCGCCTGCCGGATCGCGTTGTTCCGCGCTCCCGCCGCCCGCTTGTTCTCCTGCTTGATGTAAATAATCCGGTCCAGGTACGGCGCCAGCACTTTTTCCAGTTCCGGAGTATCCGGAGAGCCGTCATTGACCACGATCGTCTCGAAATTCGTATAGGTCTGCGCGAACACCGTGTCCAGGCAGTTCGCGATCAGATGGGCCGTCTTGTAGGCCGGAATAATCACGCTCACCGCCGGCGTCGCCACCACCCGCGCCCCGCGCACGGTCGCCTGCCGCTCTGTCAGTAGATCGGTAGCCATAAATTTGTAGCCGCGACGCGAAAGCTCCGCCTCACGCGCTGTGGAACACTGCCTCTCTCTCCCCGGCGACAATGTTGTTGACCGCTTCCACGCCCATCATCACCGAGTGATCCATGTTTCCAATCTCGTACCGCCACGCGCCAAATCGCCCGCGCGAGTAAATTCCCTTTTCCAGCAACGCCGGCTGCAGCACCTCGAGCGCGCGGTCGCGGCCCAGTGTGGGGATCGGGTAGGAATACCCGACTATCCGATGATAGCGCGAGATGACCTGGCTACGGTCCGATTCATCCAACATTTTTGCCCGGATTAACCCGGTCGTAACCTGGTCCAAAACCCTCTCCGGATCGGGCTTTTCGCCCACCCGGAACGACATTTCGCACATCAGCGAACTGTACTTCTCCGTATCCCCGTTCGGGACGTTGTTGGGTGAATAGTGCGAAAAATAAGTTGCCCGGTAGCAGGGCATGTCCGCATCGGTGAAATAAATCCAGCACCGCCCCGTCTCGATCTTTTTCTTCAGGCCCAGCCCAACCACCAGCAGGTTGTTATGCACCAGCCCGGTCGCGGCCTCCTGCAACTTGCCGTCCGCCGGCTTCATCATCCCGACCAGCAGGTCCAGAGGCGCGGTCGAAATCAGCACGTCGTAGTCGTCGCCCGTGCCGTCCGCAAACGAAATGCGGCGCCGCACCGGATCGATTTCCGCCAGTTTTTTCCCGGTTTTCACCTTCTCCGGAAAGTGCTTGGCGATCCGCCGGTAGATCTCTCCCGTCCCGCCGTGCAGCGGAAACTTGAATTTGTTATTCGGACCCCAGCTCACATCGTCGCGCTCGTACAGCACGTTCTCCAGCAGCCGCTTGAAGTCCATGACCGCGACCCGGTCCGCAATCCACGACTTCGACATCTGCTCGAGCGGCGTCGTCCACACTTTGGAGTTGTAGGGAAACATAAAAGCTTCCGCCACGCCCTCCCCCATCGTCGCCAGAATCCAGTCGCGGAAATTTCCTGCTTCGCGCCCGCCCCCGTTCGCCGCCGCCTTCGCCGCCCCCACCAGGCAACTCACCTGTACATCTTTCGGCAGGTAGCGCAGGTTGCTTTGAAAGGGATACGGCACCCAGTGCTCTCCCTTGACGATCCAGCTCTCGCGGATGCGCTCGTGCTGCTCTTTGCCCAGCACCTTGTCGATCAGATTGTCGAAGTACTTGTAGTGCGAGAAGATAACGTGCCCACCCTCATCCCACACAAACCCGTTCTTGTCGACGTGCGAGGTGGCGTGCCCGCCCACATCGTCCGACTTCTCGTACATCACCCAGTTGTCATAGCCCAGCTCGTGCAAACGGTAGCCCGCGCCCAGCCCGGTCGGCCCTGCTCCGATGATGGCGATCTTCTTATGACTCATTCGTGCAACTCATGATTTGGATTGGAGGATAGTTCCGGCCGCGAGGTAACCGGCAATTGACCAACAGCCCATGGAAATCCCTGACTTGGCCCCGAGGACACGTCCGCCATCACCTCAATACTACAATCTCTTATCTCTATGACAATTTTGGGGGTGAACAGCGGATTGCACCAGTCCCTTTGTGGGCGGTGATGTTCCCTAAGTAACCAGCATTGCCGCCCCCGGCGCTACAATTATTTCCGCCCATGGACAACAAAGCCATCGCCGGAATTCTCTACGAAACCGCCGATCTGCTCGAAATCGACGGCCAGGATTCCTTCCGCGTCCGCTCCTACCGCAATGCCGCCGAGGCCATCGAGGCCCTCCCCCATCAGATCTCCAACCTGATCGAGGACCCCAAAAAGATTCTCGCCATCCCCGGCATCGGCAAGGGCATGCTCGCCAACCTCCAACACCTTTTTCAGGAGGGAAACGTCGAAATCCACTCCGAGCTGCTGAAAAAATACCGCCCCTCCATGCTCGAACTCCTCAAAATTCAGGGCCTCGGCCCCAAAACCATCGCCCTCATCTGGAGCGCCTACCAGGTCAGCGACCTCGACGGCGTCGAAAAGCTCGCCCGCGAAGGCAAGATCCGCGAACTCCCCCGCCTGGGCGAAAAGCACGAGCAGAAGCTCCTGAAGGCCATCGAAGACTACCGCCGCATCGGCGGACGCTTCCTCATCGATACCGCCGAGCAGCTTGCCACCAAACTCGTTGCCCATCTTCTCGAAGCGCCCGGCGTAGAAAAAGTCACTCCCGCCGGCTCCCTCCGCCGCGGCCGCGAGACCGTTGGCGACCTCGACATTCTCGTCACCGGAAAAGGCTGCTGCGCCGACGAATCCCGCGAGACGATCGCCCAGCATCTCCTCCGCTTCCCCGGCCTCATGGAGATCATCGCCAAAGGTGAAAACAAGGTCAGCTTCCGCCAGCGCAACGGCATGCAGGTCGATGTCCGCCTGCTCCCGCCCGAATCCTTCGGCGCCGCCATGCAGTACTTCACCGGCTCCAAAGCCCACAACGTCGCCCTCCGCCAGCGCGCCCTGAAGATGGGCTACACGTTAAGCGAGTACAGCCTCGCCACCCTCGAGGACGAAAAGCCCGTCGCCGGACGCAGCGAAGAAGAAATCTACGCCAGGCTGAAGCTCGACTTCATCCCTCCCGAGCTTCGTGAAAATCTCGGCGAACTCGAAGCCGCCGCCAAACACGAACTGCCACAATTGCTCGAACTCTCAGACATCCGCGGCGACGTCCACATGCACACCATCGAAACCGATGGCCGCAATACCATCGAAGAGATGGCCGAAGCCGCCCGCGCCCGCGGCTATCAATACATGGCCATCACCGATCACTCGAAAAATCTCGCCTTCGCCAACGGCTTGACCGACGAACGCGCGCTTCAGCATATCGAGCGCATCCGCGCCGCCGACAAAAAGTTTTCCGCTGACAAGAAGAAGCCTCTCCGCATCTTCGCCGGCATCGAAGTCGATATCCTCGCCGACGGCACCCTCGACCTCTCCGACTCCGTCCTCGAACAAATGGATATCGTCATCGCCAGCGTCCATTCCCACTTCAATCAGGACCGCGCCACCATGACGGAGCGTCTGCTGGAGGCGATCTCGAATCCGAATACTTCCCTCCTCGGCCATCCCACCGGACGCCAGTTGCTGCGCCGCGATGCCTACCCGTTCGATGTCGATGCCGTCCTCGCCTCCGCCGCCCGGCACAAAGTCGCCATGGAGCTGAACTCCTATCCCGACCGCCTCGACCTCTCCGACGTTCACCTCCGCATGGCCAAACAGCACGGCGTGAAAATCGTGGTCAACACCGATTCCCACCACACCTCGCATCTGGAGAAGATTCGCTACGGGGTTAAACAAGCTCGCCGAGCCTGGCTGACCAAAGGAGATGTCCTGAACACGTTACCCGCCTCAGATTTCGCGAAAGCAATGAAGCACAAATGGTGACGCCGGGCGGCGCAGGACGCCCATTGTCCCTCAAACCCGGCTTCCCGCCTAGCTCCCAGTAGTAACCTTGACACCAGATGCCACGCCGCTCTTAACTGTTACCAGAGGGATGAAAAGAAGTCCCAATGTGGCAGATCAAGCCCCAACGGGCGCAGAATGTTACAATCTTTTGCACACTCTCGATCAGCACCTGACAAAAATCAGCGGTTTTTTGCACTTTCAACGTCTTGCACTGAGATTTCCCGTGCCATGGTGATTTGGATGGCTCGATTGCAGTTACACTGACTTCACATTACTGTCGTACAAATTAACAGAAGACTCCGCCTTCAGGATCAATCCTCGCCAAACCCCCAGCGAGAATTCGGGGCGTGTCGAGGAGCTTACATTGACTCACAGCGATACAAAAATCACGGAAAAACTGGGTGTGCATTCCGGGAGGATCAACGACTTGACCGCTTCGAACAGCCATCTTATCGCCCCGCACGGGGGAGAACTGGTTCAACTGCTGGCGCACGCCGAACTCGCCGCCGAACTGAAAGGCCATTCCAAAGAGTGGCCGTCGTGGGATCTGACTCCTCGTCAGCTCTGCGACCTCGAACTCCTCATGAATGGCGGCTTCTCGCCCCTGCGCGGTTTCATGAACCGCAAGGATTACGAGGGCGTCTGCCATGACATGCGCCTCGCCAATGGCACCCTCTGGCCCATGCCCATCACCCTCGATGTCACCGAGGAATTCGCCAAAAAGCTCACGCCCGGCCGCAGCAAGATCGCCCTGCGCGACGCCGAAGGTGTCATGCTCGCCGTCGTTAACGTCGGCGATGTCTGGCAGGCCGATCGCACCGCCGAAGCCAAGGCCGTCTTCAATTCGACCAGTTCCGCGCATCCCGGCTCCGACTTTGCCATCAACAAGTCGAACCCCTGGTATGTGGGCGGCGACGTTCAAGGCGTGCAGTCTCCTTCGCACTACGATTTCCGCTCCCTGCGCCTCAACCCTGCCGAATTGCGCGAGGAATTCAAGCGCCTCGGCTGGACCCGCGTGGTCGCTTTCCAGACCCGGAATCCCATGCACCGCGCTCACGTCGAACTCACCATGCGCGCCGCCAAGCAGGTCGCGGCTAATCTCCTCATTCATCCTTCCGTCGGCCTCACCAAGCCCGGCGATGTGGACTACTTTGTCCGCACCCGCTGCTATGAATTGCTGCTCGCGAAATATCCGCACGGCACCGTAAAGCTCTCCATGCTGCCACTGGCCATGCGCATGGGCGGACCGCGCGAAGCCATCTGGCACGGCCTGATCCGCAAGAACCACGGCTGCACCCACTTCATCGTGGGCCGCGATCACGCCGGACCGGGAAAAGATACCGACGGCAAGAATTTCTACGGCCCCTACGACGCGCAGGAACTCTTCAAGAAGCACGAAGCCGAAATGGGCGTCGCCATGGTTCCTTTCCAGATGATGGTCTATCTGGAGAACGAAGACCGTTACGTCCCGGCCGACGAAGTTCCCAAGGGAGCGAAGGTGCTTGACATTTCCGGCACCGAACTCCGCGCCCGCCTGAACGAAGGCCGCGACATCCCGGCCTGGTTCACCTACCCCGAAGTCGTGAAGGAGTTGCGCCGCAGCTATCCGCCCCGCAACAAGCAAGGCGTCACTATCTTCTTCACCGGACTTTCCGGATCGGGCAAATCGACCATCGCCAACGCGCTGATCACGAAGTTCCTCGAAACGGGCGGCCGTCCGGTCACCCTGCTCGACGGCGACCTGGTGCGCAAGCACCTGTCGTCCGAACTCGGATTCTCCAAGGAGCATCGCGACATCAACATCCGCCGCATTGGCTACGTCGCTTCGGAAATTACCAAAAACGGCGGTATCGCCATCTGCGCTCCTATCGCTCCCTATGAAGCGACTCGGAAACACGTGCGCCAGATGATCGAGCCCGTCGGTGGATTCATCCTCGTCCACGTCGCTACCTCGATCGATGTCTGCGAACAGCGGGACCGCAAGGGCTTGTACGCCAAGGCACGCGCTGGCATCGTGAAGGAATTCACGGGTATTTCCGATCCCTACGAAGCGCCCAGCGACGCGGAAGTGGTCATCGATACCGCGCAACTCAGCCCCGAGGAAGCGGCGCAGTCGATTATTCTGCATCTCGAGCGCGAGGGCTTTATCGGCGTCAACGGCAACAGCTAGCACGGCAGTTCCCGGGGTAGCACCGGCCCCCGCCCGCATCGGCGGGGTGCCGGTCCCGGTTCTCATTTCTCGGATTCCTGCAGCTTGTTACTGAGAACTGGGAACTGGGAACCGGAACTCTGTACGGAACACGGCATGGACTTATTGCTGGCAAAGATCCTGATCGGCTTTGTGGTCGGAACGCTGATCGGACTCACGGGACTGGGCGGCGGCGTTCTGCTGCTGCCCATGCTCATCTTTGGCCTGCACATTCCTCCCATTATTGCCGTCGGCAGCGATGCCATGTGTAACTTCTTTACCAAGATTCCTGCCACCATTATCCACCTTTCCAAAGGCACCGTGCGGCGCAAAGTCGTGCTCGCCATGGCGGTCGGCAGTATTCCCGGCTCCTTTCTCGGCGTGCGGTTGCTGGTGCATCTGCGCGAAATCCACGGCGCCGGAGTTAACGACTTCATCAAGTCCGCCGTCGGACTTCTGCTCGTCATCATTCCCGCCCTGCTCATGTTCCAGAAGAGAATTGAAGACCGCCTGGTCGGGCGCGCTCCCACCATGAAGTCGTTCGCCTTCATGAGCGTCATCGGCCTGGTGGGCGGATTTCTGGTGGGCATCACTTCGGTCGGCTCGGGCAGCATCATTATGATGTTGCTTCTGTTGTTTTATTCATTCCCCCCCAAAATCATGGTCGGCACCGACATTGCGCACGCTGTCATCCTGACCGGTGTCACCGGTCTGCTCCACCTGCTCGCGCACAATGTCGACGGACATCTGGTGGCCGCCATCCTGGTCGGCTCTATCCCCGGCGGCATTCTCGGCTCCTACCTGGCCACGCGCGTCCCCGTGCTGTGGCTGCGCAGGATCCTCTGTGCTGTCCTGTTAATGACCGGAGCCAGAATGTTGTGGGCGTAACACCAGTTCCCGGTTCTCAGTTCCCAGTTCTCAGTTGAGACCGGAATCCTTAGAACTTCGTGCCCGGTAGGCGGCGCTTTGACTGGGAACCACCAACCAGCAACTGGGAACTGGGAACTGGGAACTTGAACTGGCAACTGAGAACTGGCAACTAGCAACTGGGAACTGAGAACAAATCACCGGAGTTACTACATGCACTCATCCAAAGAAACTCTCGAACGCATCCACGCCGCCCTCGAAGAGGCCCGCACCGTGCTCAACACCTTCACTCCCGGAGCCATCGAAGCCCAATATAAGGTGGGCACCGATCCCGTCACCGCAGCCGACCATGCCGTCGATGCCGTCTTAAAGAAAAATCTGCTCCGCCCCGGAGAAGGCTGGCTCTCCGAAGAAACCGTCGATGATTTCACTCGCCTCGACAAACAACGCGTCTGGGTCGTCGATCCGCTCGATGGCACCCGCGAATTCGTCCAGGGCATTCCCGAATTCTGCGTTTCCATCGCAATGGTAGAGAACGGCGTCCCCGTCGCCGGCGGAATCTGCAATCCCGCCACCAACGAACTCATTCTCGGCTCCCGCGACACCGGCGTCACCTACAACGGCAAGCCCGCTCAGCCCAGCCAGCGCAAAGACCTGCACGGCGCCCTCGTCCTCGCCAGCCGCAGCGAAGTCAAGCGCGGCGAGTGGAAGCAGTTCGAATCCGCCGAATTCAATATCCGTCCCATGGGCTCGGTTGCCTACAAACTTGGACTCGTCTCCGTCGGCCTCGCCGACCTCACCTTCACTCTCGTTCCCAAGAATGAATGGGACGTCGCCGCCGGCGCCGCGTTAGTCGAAAGCGCCGGAGGTTGGACGCTGAAGCTCGACCACACCCCGCTGCGCTGCAATCAGAAGAATCCCCTCATCTCCGGATTGCTTGCTGGCGGCCCCTTCCTGCGTGATCCCCTCCTCGCCCTTCTCGATCACCACTCCCAAACCGTCGGTAACCCGCAATCCTGAACCGCCCGCGCAGGCGGGTGGGCAGCGCAGTTTTTCTTCGGTTCCGAACGGATACTCTCCGTTCGGACTAATTCCACAGCCTCCAAACCTCCCGTCCGGCGCTCGTTTTGGCGGCACATCCCAATATTTATTTTTCATAAAATGTGACGGAACCGTTTGCGCATTCCGCAAATCCGCGGCTACAATTCACCCCGCCACAACCTCGGGCATCCAGCTGGTAACGTGACGTTCGTCATTTGGTACCTCGAACGTAGGCCCGCTTTCGTAGACTTCGCGCTTTCATATCATCGCTCAAGGAGGCTAAATCGCCCGTCCCCAGCCAGTTTTCATCGATTCCGACTTTTACCCCAGAGAACAATGCCCCGCGCGAATTCGTACATGTCGGGTTTGCATGCACTAACGCGTTGCGCGGTGAACTTGTGGCATCTGGGAAGCCCCGCGCTCTCTCGGTAGATTCGTGGTGTCGGACTCGCTCGACTAAGTCCCCCATTTTTGCAGGTCGAGGTTTCATAATGTTGTTAACTGATATCGTTTTTTCCGGTAATCATGAAACGTCTTTCCGGCAGCATGCCGAGCGGATCGCCGCTCTTCTGCTTTTGCTGCTGATCGTGGTTTTTTCTATCTCGTGTGGAAACAAGGCGCAGGCAGCCGGCTCCCCAGGTGCAGCTCACACTCTCGCTCTCTCGTCCCCTCTACCTTCCGGTACGATGAACCAGCCTTACAACACGGTGCTCTCGGTAAGTGGTGGCGCTTCACCCTACAACTTCTCCATCACTGCCGGCTGGCTGCCCCCGGGCATCACTCTGAACCCCACGACCGGATCCTTAACGGGCAAGCCTTCCTCCGTTGGCTCTTACGCGTTTGACGTTTTGGTCACCGACACTCCCGGCCCCGATCAGGGCCAGCAGTCCTATGTCATCCAGATCGGTCATGCGGATGGTGGTGGTGGTGGTGGAGGCGCTGTCGCTGTCTCCGTTACTCCTGCTTCCGCGACCTTGCTCTCCGGAGCCACCCAGCAGTTCACCGCCGCCGTCACCGGAACCGCCAACACCGCCGTCACCTGGACCGCGTCCGCTGGCTTGATCAACGGCAGCGGCTTCTACACTGCGCCGTCGGTTACGACTACCATCAGCGCCACCATCACCGCGACCAGCCAGGCGGATACCTCCAAGTCATCCACCGCCGTCGTCACCATCAATCCCGCCCAGGCACAAGCTCTTCAGATCACGACCTCCGGTCTTCCGCAGGGTCAGCAGGGAGAAACCTACGCCGGCGCTTTTACCGCTTCCGGCGGATCTCAGCCCTATAGCTGGACCATTACCGCCGGCAATCCTCCGGCGGGAGTCGCGCTCAA
>Ga0187847_10004579_pt1 | contig 10146 bp, 5 predicted proteins | sample June2016WEW_4_10_FD_132458 | JGI IMG/M metagenome (GOLD analysis project Ga0187847, IMG submission 132458) | Peatland microbial communities from SPRUCE experiment site at the Marcell Experimental Forest, Minnesota, USA - June2016WEW_4_10 | ecosystem: Environmental > Terrestrial > Soil > Wetlands...
GACTCACCGGAACGGTGGAGTTGATGACTCTGCGTAAGACTACCGTGCGCGGCGGCGACGGGACGATCTACGTGATTCCCAACTCGCAGATCACCACGGTTGCCAATCAAAGCGTGGACTTTTCAGTGGCGACGATCAATGTGAGTGTGGACTTCTCCGCGAACCCCGACAAAGTGATGGAATTGTTGACGCGCATTGCGACCGACATCCGCACCAGCAAGGAATATCGAGACTTGTTTGTGGCGGATCCGCAGGTTCTCGGCGTCGATTCAATGAGGGGATCGCAGCTCATCTTTCCCGTGGTCTTCAAGACCAGGGCCACGCAGCAGTACGGACCAGTGCGGGAGTTTCAAAGGCGCGTGCGCATTGCGCTCGAGGAAAATCACATGCTGCCGGGCGATCCGAACCGGGTCTTCAATTCATTCTTCGACCGAGTCGGAGGACCGCACAGCGCGGCGCCCATGATGGCGACGGAACTGGGAGCTGAGCCCGCACGCGACCCGACCACGATCAAGCCGCAAGAGACAAATCCTTTCAGCGTCGAGTCGAGCTGAGAGCTAAGTTCAATCGCCGTTGGTTAACGCATCAAGCAGCGTGTCAGCATCGGTAATCGGTGGCAGGCAAGTGCGTCCATGGCAAACCATCGCCCACGCTGCCGCACCTGCCGGAACGGGCATGTGCAGCAGTGTTTCAGCCAATGCATCGGGGAGATTCCCAGCCACGAGTTGTGTGGGCGCAAGGCGGACTACGGTCTTGTTCACTGCGAATCCGGAGACTGCGGTTGCTTCGAGGCGGTCGGCTCCTTCGCCTGTTCCGACGATGACAATTTGTATTGGATCGAGAAGCAGCCTTTCCAGAGCAAGCCCGTAGCTGCCGGCATACAGGCCGAAGTGTTCGACGATGCCCGCGAATGAACCGAGCGTGTCTTCGGCGATTTCGCGATATTCAGCGCGGCCCGATAGCACTTCGAGCCGCAACAGGGCGGCAGCAGCCGTCGGATTGCCCGCGGGGGTCGGGGAATCCTGCAGCGGCTTGCGCCGCGCGCCTAATGCGCCGAGTGGAGTGCTTCCCTTCTCGGGGGTCGCGGCATCGTAGAACGCACCGGCAGTGCGGTCGTAAAAGCGGGCGATCATGGCATCGGCAAGCTTGACGGCGGAATGGAAGAATTTCATCTCTCCACCGGCAAGCCAGCCGTCAATGGCGGCGTGCACGGTGAATGCGTAATCGTCGAGCGTGCCGGGGACTCGGTCTGCCAAGGCGGGGCCTTCAGGATAGGCAATGACGTGGTAGAGCGAAGCATCCCCATCCCATGCTTGAGCAAGGAGGCGTGACAGCGTGAGCAAGGCAAAGTCGCGCGCGGCATCGATGCGGAGAACCCGCGCCGCTTCAAGATAGGCGGTGACAGCCATTGCGTTCCAACCGGTGTAGAGCGTCCGGTCGATAAAGGGGGTGGGACGCTGGATACGCGCGGCCAGCAACTTGCCCCTTGCCGATTCGATCAACGATTGCAATTCCGCAGCGGGCCTATGGGCCTCGGCAGCCAGTTCGTTGAGCGTGTATTTGCGGTGGAGAACATTGCGCGCCGGATTGTGGTGCATGTCGCCCAGTTCACCGATGTCCCAGTAGAGTGTGGCTACATTCAGCTCTTCCGGGCTCAACACAGTGCGCGCCTCATCGAGCGTCCAGGTGAAGTAGTCGCCATCGTCGTCGAGATTGATGTCGGCGTCCTGCGAGGCATAAAAGCCGCCCCGCTCGCGGTCGGTCATTACGGCATCGAGCCACGCGATGATCTCGCGCGCCGTTTGCCGGAAATCTTCGCGAACGAAGCTCTGGAAGCCATGAGTGTAATTGCGCAGCAGCTCGGTGTTGTCATAGAGCATTTTCTCGAAATGAGGAACAACCCAGCGCTCATCGGTACTGTAGCGATGGAATCCGCCGGCGATCTGGTCATAGACTCCGCCGCGCGCCATCTTTTCGAGCGTCACATTAAAAGCTTCGCGGGCCGCAGTATTGCCGCGATTGAAGGCCAATTGCAGGAGCAGGTCGAGGGCCGCTGGGTGCGGAAATTTGGGCTGCGAACCAAAACCGCCGTTGCGCGGATCGAACTGGGCGATCGCCGAATTGGCAAGCTTGTCGACAAGAGCCAGCGTCAGTTCGCCGCCACGGCCGGAGAAGCTCTCATTATGCTCGATCGCTGCCATGACACTTGTAGCGGATTCGAGGGCCTCGTCGCGGCGGTCATGCCAAACCTGCGCCATGGTGAGCAGCACGCGGCCAAAGCCGGGGCGGCCATAGCGGTCGTCGCGCGGAAAATATGTCCCGCCGAAGTACGGCCTGCCGTCGGGGGTAAGAAAGCCGGTAAGCGGCCATCCGCCCTGGCCCGAGATCGCCGAAACGGCAGCCTGGTAGCGTGCGTCCACATCGGGCCGCTCATCGCGGTCGACCTTCACGGCGACATAGTGCTCGTTGATGATGCGAGCCAGTTCCGGATCTTCGTAGGACTCGCGATCCATGACGTGGCACCAATGGCACCACACCGCGCCAATGTCGAGCAGAATGGGCTTGTTTTCGGCCTGGGCTCGGGCAAACGCAGCTTCGCCCCACGGATGCCACTGGACCGGCTGATGGCGCGCCGAGCGCAGGTAAGAGGAGGAGGCGTGCTCAAGCTGGTTGGCTGTCCCGATGGTGGTAGCAGGTTCCTGCATGCGGTGAGGATACATCCGACCATGGCACCCATGCAGTTTTCGGGGAATGTACCGGTCATCGAACGGGTAATTGGTTGGGAAAATACAACTTAGAAACGCCGCCTTGCATCGAACTAGATCGGTACTCTCCGATACAAAGAGTCTCTCTGCTCTTCGACGTGCAACAGATTTGCAAGAATCGACCCGGATAGAAATCAATTCCGCAGGTCGCGGACCTCGCTGTGATTGGGAGCGAAGCGTCAATGGAACAAATGAACGCGGGAACCATTGGCCCTGACATGACAAAGCCGGACGCGCTTCTATCTCCGCGAATGTCCGATCTCGTCCGCAGCTTTGATTGGGCGACGACCCCTCTGGGACGCATGGAAGAATGGCCCGACGGACTCAAGAACACTGTCCGCATCCTGCTTACCTCCCGATTCTCGATGTGGATGGCCTGGGGCCCGGAGCTGACGTTCCTCTATAACGATTCCTACGCCAGGACGACGTTGGGCAAAAAGCATCCCTGGGCTTTAGGGAAGCCTGCGTCGGAGGTATGGAGCGAGATCTGGAAAGATATCGGGCCGCGCATCCATCGGGTGATGGAAACCGGCGAAGCCTCCTGGGAGGAAACGCTGATGCTGATTCTTGAGCGCAGCGGCTTTCCGGAAGAGACCTATCACACGTTTTCATATAGCCCTCTCGATGGCCCCGACGGCAAGATTGCGGGCATGCTTTGTGTGGTGATTGAGAACACCACTCGAGTGATTGGCGAGCGACAGCTTGCAGGTCTGAGCGCGTTGGCAGCCGAGTTGGCGAGTGCGATTTCGAAGCAGGACGTATTTGCGGCCGTTGAAGGCGGGCTCTCGAACCAGAAGGACATGCCGTGGACGCTCACTTATCTTCTCAATGAAGAGGGAACGCATCTCCACCTGGTTGCGCGGACTGGCATGGACGCCGATCACCCAGCCACGGCGACCACGATCGACCTGGGGATGGAACCGGCAGCCTGGCCGATTTATGACGCTCTCGAGACCGATCGGGCAATCACCGTCGAAAACCTGTTCGAGCAGTTCCCCGACTTACCCACGGGATGCTGGGACAGGCCACCCTCGCGCGCGAGGCTGGTTCCGATCGCGCGACAGGGTCAAGAGAAGCCTGTCGGCGTTTTCATCGCTGCGCTCAATCCCTATCGGGATTTCGATTCGTTCTACAGCGAGTTCGTGGATCTTGTTGCCGGCCAGATTGCCGCGAGCATCACCAACGCCCAGGCCTACGAAGAAGAGCGAAAGCGCGCGGAGAGCCTGGCGGCGCTCGATCGCGCAAAAACGGCTTTTTTCAGTAATGTGAGCCACGAACTGCGCACGCCTCTCACGCTGATTCTTGGCCCAATCGAGGACGCATTGACTTCGCGGACGCAGCCATCTCTCACTGCGGTTGAGATGATGCAGCGGAACGCGCAGCGGCTGCTCAAGCTGGTAAACGGTCTGCTCGACTTTGTTCGCATCGAAGTGGGCCGGGCACACGCATCGTTTGAACCGACCGATCTTTCCCTGTTGACCGCGAACATTGCGAGCGTTTTCCGCTCCGCGGTGGAACGCGCCGGGCTACGACTCATCGTGGAATGTTCGCCGCTGCAAGAGCCCGTTTTCGTCGACCGCGAGATGTGGGAGAAGATCGAGCTCAACCTGCTATCGAATGCGCTGAAATCGACGTTCGAAGGCGAGATTCGTGTTGGCCTTGCCGAGTTCGATGGCGAGGTGCACTTCACGGTGACCGACACGGGGACCGGAATCTCGGAAAGCGACCAGGCGCACCTGTTCGAGCGATTTCAGCGAATTGAAGGAGCACGCCGCCGGAGCCATGAAGGCAGTGGCATCGGCCTGGCGCTGGTGCGTGAACTGGTGGAAATGCACGGCGGCACCATCCGCGTGGACAGCGAGCTGGGACGGGGAACGACATTCACCGTAGTGCTTCCTCAGGGGCACGAACACTTGCCACAAAATCAACTGGGCACCCCGACTCCGAAGCCGGCGGCTGTTCAGGGCTCTACGATGGCCCACGTACAGGAGGCGCTTGGATGGCTGCCGAGGCAGGAGCCACTCGATAAGCTCAAGCGCAATGTCACGGGCGAAGCGAGTGGAGAGCCAGCGGAAGCTTCCGATACGGCGGAGCAAAAGCCGCTGATCGTATTTGCCGATGACAACCCTGACATGCGCGAGTATGTCATGAGTCTGCTTGGCTGGCGTTATCACGTTGTGACCACGGGCACCGGGAAGCTGGCGCTGGAAGAGGCTACTCGGCGACGCCCTGACCTGGTGCTGACAGACGTGATGATGCCCGATATGGACGGATTCGCATTGCTCGAGGCCTTGCGAAAGAATCCGGCAACGCGAACAGTGCCTGTCATCATGTTGTCGGCGAGAGCCGGCGAGGAGGCGAGCATTGAAGGCCTCGACGCCGGCGCCGATGATTATCTGACGAAGCCGTTTTCCTCCCGCGAGCTGATTGCACGCGTCGAAGCGCAATTGAAGATGGCGCATCTGCGCCAGCAAGCGCACGAACAGGAGATAGCGCTCACACGCGAAATCAATAAGGCGAAGCAGTTCGCCTGGGAAGCGCTGGAATATATTCCGGACGCCTTCTGCACATTCGACCGGGAATTCCGTGTGACCTTTATGAACCGCGCGGCGAACGAGATTGCGGAGCGCTCGGGAATGCCGCATCTCGGCAAGACTCTGTGGGAACTGTATCCGATGCTGCTTGGAACCGTGGTGGAAACGAATTTCCGCAAGGCGATGGACGAGCGGGTACCAGTCGAATTTGAGCAGTATTTTTCCGGCGATGGAGCCGAGGCATGGTTCAAATTCTGCATCTACCCGCAGCCTGGCGAAGGGGTGATTCTCTATCTGCGCGAAACAACGAGCACGCAAAGAACGGAGCAGGCGCTTCGGGGCTCAGAGCAGTTAGCTGCAGTAGGACGGCTGGCCGCAAGCATTGCCCACGAGATCAACAATCCGCTCGAGGCGGTGACGAACCTGCTATTCCTGGCGAAGATGGACGATACAGTGGGCGGCAGCACGCGAAGCCTTTTGGAAGTGGCCGATCGCGAGTTGCAGCGCTTGTCGCACATTGCGGCGCGCAGCCTGAAGTTTTACCGGCAACGCACCGCTCCAGCCCTGACATCGCTCGAAGAACTGATCGAGTCCGTACTCTTCTTTAACGAACCGGATCTGAAGGTGCGGAACATCCGACTGGAGCGACGGCACAGGCAGGCGCCGCCGATACTTTGCCTCCCCGGCGAGATACAGCAGGTGATGACCAACCTTGTCAGTAATGCGCTGGATGCACTGCCGCAAAATGGCCGGATGATTGTGGCTGTCCGTCCGGCAACCGACAGCAGCGGCCGTAAAGGCGTGAGCGTGACGGTGGCCGACAGCGGACAAGGGATCGACCGCGCCACGCTGGACCGCCTTTTCCACCCCTTTGTGACGACAAAAGGAGAAGCGGGGACGGGATTGGGCTTGTGGGTTTCGAAAGGAATCCTCGACAAGCACCAATCGAAAATCATGATCCGGAGCAAGGTCGGATACGGTACGGTGTTTCGGCTATTTCTTCCTTTAGACACGACGGTCGGGCCAATCGGGTCGCAGAATCTCTGAGCGAATCTATCTATTCTTTCGCAAGTTCAGCTTTGATGGCCTCCACGAATTCGGGGGCGTCCGGAGGTGTGTCGGGCGAGAAGCGTTTTACGACTTCGCCGGACCGGCTGACGAGAAACTTCTCGAAGTTCCAGAGAATCTCGGGCTCCTGATTCGTCTCGATTCCATACCCGTTCAGCTTCTTGGCAAACGGAACCTCGCTGAGGCTGATCGCTTTCGGCTGGGCAGCAATCAAGGTTGCGTAGAGCGGGTGTTTGTCCGGACCGACGACATTGATCTTGCTAAACATGGGGAACTTGACGCCGAAGTTGGCGGTGCAGAAGGTCTGAATCTCCTCGTCGGTGCCGGGCTCCTGGCTTTTGAAGTTGTTGGCGGGGAATCCGGCGATTACGAACCCCTGGCCTTTGTATTGCTCGTAGAGATTCTCGAGGCCCTCGTACTGCGGCGTGAGCCCGCACTTGGAAGCCACGTTCACGACCAGGAGAACTTTTCCTTTGAATTCGGCGAGGGAAGCCTCGTCGCCTGAGATTTTGCGAACCGGGATGTCATAGATAGAAGCGGTCATGAAGTCTCCTTGGTTGGGGATGAGAATGGGTTTTTTACGGAAGCCGATCGATCAAGCCAACAACTGCATGGCTACTTTGATGTAAAGTTCGACGGCTTGTCGCAGTTCAGATTTCGCAAGTTTTTCAAACGGGGTGTGGGCTACATGGATGGAGCCGGGACCGAGCAGCAGAGGCTCACCCCAGTTGGAAAGTTGAGGAATGTCGGTGGTGAACTTAGCAATCATGGTGGGCAGGCCATCGACCGCGCGCAGGCGAACGAAGGGAATTTCCAGGGTGAAATCCACTTCCGCGAGACCGGCAGCAGCATTGAGGACCGCGGCTCGAACCGGCCCCGAATCGCCAACCAGGCGAATAAGCACCTGAGCTTCGGCCTTGTCGGCGATGACGTTGGGAGCGTGGCCTCCTTGAATCTGACCGATGTTCAGGGTGCTGGGCCCTACGTCTTCCGTGACGGGCAGTTCCATGGACAGCAGCTTCCCCAGCACCTCGACCAGCTTGTGCACCGCGCTCTCTCCGAGCTCGGGATAGGCGGAATGGGCCATCTTGCCCGTCGATTTGAGGACCGCACGGAGCGCCCCCTTTGAGGCCAACGCAAGACGATTGTCGGTTGGTTCCCCATTGATGAGGAAGCGGCTCCCTTTGGGCGCCTCGTTTGCGACTTTCGCTCCGGCTGAATCCCGTTCTTCACCGGAAACGAAGAGGAGGCCGATTCGAAACCCGGCTGCCCGCAGCGATTCAGCGGCGGCAATTTGTGCAGCAATTATGCCCTTTGCGTCGGAAACGCCACGACCGTACATGAAGTCCGCATCTTCAGTGAAAGGGATGTAGGGGGGGACGGTGTCCAGATGGGTTGAGAAAACCAGGTCGGGGGAAACGCCTGAAGGACCCGCGTAGACGTTCCATCGCGGACCCACGGTAGCGCTCTCAGACGGCTGCGGAACGGGCGTTTTTTCCACACTCCATCCGCACTCGGCAAGAAACCCCGCCAAAAAATCCCCCACTCGTCCCTCGTTGTAGGTCGTCGATTCGATCTCGACTAATGCGCGGGTAAGCCGTATTGGATCAACCTGGTCTGGCACGGACATGTTGCTGCAAGAATACCTTACGGGTGAAGTCCGTAACCTAGATGTGAACCTTTTCGGGGCCCGAGCCTCATGCCCTTTACGCAATCACTAGAACGATTTACTCCTCAATTAAAGCGAGATGTATAGAAGATCAATCTGCGCGTAGAATGGTGTGTGGAATGACCTCCACATCCACCCCCGCGGCCCCGGCCAAAACAGCCGGGAATGCGACAGTGCGGAGCTTCACGATCAAGGGCCCTGCCGGCAGGCTGGAGGCGCTTCTGAACCAGGGAGCCGCCGACGCGCCTTATGGTGCCGTGGTCTGCCATCCCCATCCCAAGGGCGGCGGCAATCTGCATAACAAGGTGGTCTATCACGCTATGAAGGCGCTTAACGCGCCGGAGTTTGGACTGGAGTGGCCGGTGTTGCGATTCAACTTTCGCGGCACTGGGATCAGCGAAGGTTTGCACGATGGCGAGGTAGAAACTGGAGATGTTCAGGCGGCGATCGAGTGGATTGAAAACGAATTCAAACGACCCATCGTCGTGGTCGGTTTCAGTTTTGGAGCGGCCATGGCGCTGCTTGCTTGTTGCAATACCGCCAGCTCGAAAGCGCGCACGAACCTCCGCGCTTTAGTAGCTCTCGGCCTTCCGATGCGTGCAGAAGGCCGGACCTACAGCTATTCATTCTTATCCGATTGTTCCCTTCCCAAATTGTTTCTGAGCGGTGACCGCGACCAGTTCGCCCCTGCCGCAGATTTACAACGTGTGGCCGCCACCACGGTCGAACCCAAAAAGTTGGTGCTCTTACCGGGCGCTGATCACTTTTTTGAAGGCCAGCTTGAAGCGATGCAAAACGAACTCGCCGGCTGGCTCAAGGAGCAATTGCAGTGACTCCTGTGAGTGACACCGCGCTTGATTCATTACACGCTGAGGCCGCAGAAATCTTTACCGGAGCATTGGAGGCTTGCAATATCGAATCAGCCTTCGACCGGCGGCTTCGGTTCGAAGGGAAAACGGTCAGACGCCTGATTCCCGATGGCAGCGGTCCCGAGACGATTAATCTTTCCGATTACAAGCGTGTGTTCGTGATCGCGCTGGGCAAAGCCGCGGCCCCCATGCTTGAGGTCCTGATGGACCGGATGAAACGGCGCAACGGATTGCGTGGCATTTGTTGTTCGAAGTACTTGCCGAAGAAGCGCAACTGGCGCTTTCGCTACTTCGAAGGTGGGCATCCGGTGCCGAATGAAGAGTCGTTTGACGCGGCGCGTGCGACCCTGGCAATGGTGAAGAAGGCGAAGAAAGACACGTTGATTTTCTTTCTGATCTCCGGCGGCGGTTCAGCAATGTTCGACCTTCCGCTTGATCCGCAGATCGGCCTGAATGACACCATCGCGTTTAACGAGGCCCTCCTGGCCTCCGGAGCACCGATCAACGAAATCAACACGCTGCGTAAGCATTTTTCCGCGGTCAAAGGCGGGCGGCTGGCGATTGCCGCACCGGAGGCAACGAAGGTTTCTCTGCTCCTGCCGGACGTACCATTGCGAACGCTCGATGCGTTGTCTTCGGGGCCAACATCGCCTGATCACTCGACGGTTTCAGATGTCCGCGAGGTTTTGACCAAGTATGACCTGGCGCGAAAATTTCCCGCTCCGGTAAGGGCATTTTTTGAACGCGGAGACTTGCCTGAATCGCCCGGAGATAAAGGCTGGCGCCAGAACTTTCTCCCCAAGCTACCGCGCCTGATCGCATCCAACTCGCGCACATTTACGGGTGCGGCAGCGATGTCAAGCGAACTGGAAGCATTTCGCGATTCAGTTTTCGAACTCCTGCTCTCGAGCCACGATTTGGTTGAGTCGGCGCGAATGCTCGCCGAGAGAGCCGGTTTCCTAGTGGCAGTAGATAACTCCTGCGACGATTGGGATTATGCCGATGCGGCCCGTTACCTGTTGCAGCGATTTCATGAGATGCGTTCGGCCCACAAGCGCTTTTGTCTCGTTTCGGTCGGCGAGGTGACCGTCACGATGGACCGCACGCCGGGAGCGGGGGGCCGGAATCAGCAGTTTGCCCTGCAGTGCGCGTTGGAATTGGCGAAACACCCTGGCGAGTTGCTCACAGTTTTGAGTGCGGGGTCTGATGGCATCGATGGAAACACACAGAGCGCGGGAGCC
>Ga0187847_10004580_pt1 | contig 10145 bp, 6 predicted proteins | sample June2016WEW_4_10_FD_132458 | JGI IMG/M metagenome (GOLD analysis project Ga0187847, IMG submission 132458) | Peatland microbial communities from SPRUCE experiment site at the Marcell Experimental Forest, Minnesota, USA - June2016WEW_4_10 | ecosystem: Environmental > Terrestrial > Soil > Wetlands...
CCCGGAACCTGGTGGCCATCCTGTTCGAAGTGGGCTAAGTCGCCCAGGATGAAAATCTCCGGCATGCCGGGAGGGTTAAGCCGGTCATCGACAAGCACGCATCCACGTTTATCGACCGGGGCCCCAATCATTTTGCCCAGCGGGGATGCCTGCACGCCTGCGGCCCACAAAGTCACCGCCGCATCAATGCGCTGCCCGCTTGCCTCTACCCACCCTGCCCCAACCCCGGTGACGTTCGTGCCGGTATGAACCTCGACGCCTAGATTCTTCAACTCTGCCTCAGCCTTGGCAGAAAGATCGGGCGGATAAGCGGCCAGAATGCGGGGGCCATTATCGAGCAACATTACGCGAGCTTTCGTTGGATCGATATGACGAAAATCGTGACGCATGTAAAGCTTTGCGATGTCGCTGATCGCGCCTGCCAGCTCCACTCCGGTCGGCCCGCCGCCAATCACCACAAAATTCAGCGGCGGATGCCACCCACGCTCCTGCTTCTGGCGCTCGGCCAGTTCGAAGGCCAGCAGCACCCGGCGTCGAATCTCGGTTGCGTCTTCAATGGTCTTGAGGCCGGGAGCCAGCGGAGCCCAGTCGTTGTGGCCGAAGTAGGAATGCGTTGCCCCTGTGGCCAGCACCAGGTAGTCAAACGGCAGCCGCGCGCCCGAGCCAAGCGAGATCTCCCGCGCGCTTGCGTCGATGGCGACAACCTCGTCCATCAGCACTTCCGTGTTGCTCTGGTGTCGCAGAATCGTTCGAATGGGCTGCGCTATGTCAGCCGGGGACAACACCGCCAACGCCACTTGATAGAGCAAGGGCTGAAACGTATGGTGGTTGCGCCGATCCACCAGCGTAACGTCGACCGGCAGGTGCGCCAACGCCTTTGCTGCATGCAGCCCTGCAAAGCCCCCACCGACAATCACCACCCGCGGGCAACGCACAGGTTCGCCGAATTCGACCGATTTCACAGAATCTACCATTCGCCCTCTCTCTAAATGGATGCTCGCACGTGCCATTTAGCAACAGTTAAAAGTAGTCGAGGTCTTTCACAAGAGGGAGCGCAGACATGCGAGTTTCGAAGCAACCCTGCTGGGCTGTGCAAATGTTGCCAGCAGTACTTGTGTCTCAGTCCAATTTCTTTGCGGGTGCTGTTCGATGGCCACGCTCACAGTGCTCGTCGAACCGGTGGTCGCCAGCCCCACGAGATGAATCGGTACGCCTGGCAGTGAAGCCGGCGTAAAAATGACAGCGCCGTCGATCGCTGAAATAGCGGTGGAGGCTTGGGTCGCAAGAAGCTGAGACGCCGCACAGCGTCCATGAGGCGGGCAGGGAGGAACCCACGCGTACAAAGCCTGGTAGAGCGTGACCGTGCCGCCCGCCATTGGATTCCCATTCATGTCGCGCAGCCGTAGAACGATTTCGTTTGGCACTTGAGATAGGCTGAGGTCCTGCATAGTCCCCGACACCGCTTCGACGTAAGCGTATTCGGGACGTGCACCGTTGGCGGTGAAGTCGGCACACTGGGAGGTCCCATTGACACAGGCAGCAGAGACGGCCTGTTGGCCTTCCGCAAGCGGTCCCACCGTCAGAATCCTCGTCGCGATCCCATTGCCATTTGAAGTAGATGGACCGTTGCCTGATGTCGAGATTCCGCCCACTGTCTGCCATGCCACCGACTGCCCGCTCATCGGCGAGCCGTTGTTCAACACCAGAGCTTCTGCTGTCCAATTCACGGTCGACCCGGCTGCGACAAAAACCGTGGGAGTCAATGCGTTCAGTGTTGGCGCTATGCCACCCGCGAAATGCGCTTGCAGGCTTGCTCCGTTTGTCAATGACGCGGTGACCACGGTGGGAGTAGAGTCGACCGCAGAAACCGCCATGGTGGCAATGCCATCGCCAGTTGAGGTGACCATGCAAGTGGGCTGCCCGCATCCCAGCATTGCTGAGCCGCTCGTCACCTTATAGGCCACCGTAACCCCACCGGCGGGGCCAAGGTTCGCTGCCATTGTCGAAACGGTGAAGGGAATTGGCACAGCGATCGGCACCGTGTTGCCTGGCGCGGTGACAAGACCGAGCGAATCGCCCGTGCCTGCGTCGTAGCTGATGCTGCCCCCGATGACCGTCGCGGCAGAGTAAATCGACAGATCATCCACTTCCACGTCGACGGAGCCCGTGACGTTTCTTGCTGCCGCCGGCGCCATCGCCGTGATCTCGTTCGGCGAGATGCTTGTGACCACTGCGGCGCGGCCTCCGACCAGCACCGTGTCCGAAGTGCGAAATCCCATGCCGTGAATCACCATTGGACCGCCCGAATCCGGCAGCCTTGCTGGCGCGACCGTATCGGCGTAAAGCACCCACCCGATGTATGAATAGTCGGGACGTCCGTCCCTGCGCATGTCGGCGATCCCGAGCCGCACAAGGTCATCCGACGGGCTCAGGATTTCGAGATACGTTTCGCCCGTCGCGTCTCCATTGAGCGCCAGTCCCCAAATTCGAGCGGCAGATCCAACCGGATCAATTCCGCTCCACACGCCCACTGCCGGCAAGGCCTTCGATTTCGTCGTTGCGCCAATTTCATCCAAGGCCTGCGTGACCACGGTGAACGTCCGCCCCGCGCGCACTGGAAAAACGAACCAGTCGGCCTGGCCAACTTGGCCCAATCGGCCGCACCATTGGCCACTCGGCGACAGCATGCGCGGAGAGGCTTCGCTCGCAATCGCATCATCTCCGCTGTCCACGGCAGAGTCGAGAATGTTGACCGTCAAGGTCTGCGAAGCCCCGGATGCCATCCCCGGCACCGGCAACGCAGGCATCGTGCCTGAAGGGGACGGCGAGCCGTCCCCGTACGGCCCCACGGAGTCCTCCAGCATGTAAAGCGGATTGATCGCCTCAAACGTGATCTCGTAATTCGCGGCACTCACCCCTGGTGGAAGCGGCATGAAACGCAAATCGAAATAGCCCTGCAGCCCCGGGTCCCCCGATCCCCATCTCGCGAGTAGATCGCCATTCGAATCGGTCCAGCCCGAGACAGAATTCCCGTGCTCTCCGTTGAAGTACCTGCCAGAAACTGCCGACACGGTGTACTGGTAAAGCGGATTGCCGTTCGCATCAAGCGGCCGTGCCACCACATTCACAACTTGCATCCCCGCGCCCGACCGAAACGTCAGCGACCCATCAATCGACACCGTATTCTCAGCAGTCAGTTCCTTGCCGGGAAAACTCGCGAGATTCGCCGCCGTAATTGGATATATCCGATTGAGCGTAGCGATATCGTCGAAGCGCAACACATTTGGCGCCGGAATGCACGCACCGCCTGATGCCCCACACGCTCCGCTCAGAGGCTGCATCACCGGCGTCCCCAAATCCTGGTTAGGATCGCCGCTCGTCAACGCGTTCGGATTCACCTGCGAAAAATCGAGCCCCAGAATCAGCCCAAACGCGCGCTCCAACTGGAAGCTCATCATCTCGATTTGGTTCGCTGTATTCGCGCAAAGACCGTTCAGAAGAATGACTGCGTGAGCGATCGTTGCGTCGGAACCGATATTGTCGATCCAGCTCCACACCCCATTGTTCTGGCAACCCGACGCATCGCTCGCGCCCTCCCCAAAAACCGCGTTGATCGCCGTTCCGTCGGTGTCAAAAATGACGCCGACCGGGTAACCTGTGGCCGACGGCGCCACATCGGCAGGCTGCGAAAAGACTCCATTGCTGGCAACTACGTTGCTTCCATTTACGTCCTCATTCAGCCCGCCGGCATTGACCAGGTTCACGCCAGCCGTCGGGACAGCACTCCACAATGCCGCTGCCGCATCGACCATCACAGTAGCTTGCAGGTTGCTTACTGAATCATTCAACGGTCCCTGGTCGACGAAGTATCGTACCTGCCCGCCAAGCCAATGGACCGGCTGACCCACGACCGCCGGATCGAAGAAGCTGGTCCCTGCCACTCGTCTAGGCCCACCCGCCACCAGCGACCCAGAAGCAAACAGACCAAGCAGCAACAATGCCGCTTTTCGCACCATTCTCGGGCCCATGAGACCCAAGTGCGCCTGAACGGACCCCGCAGAGCTGGAAGTGAAGAACTCCACGATGTGGGTTCAATGCTCGCGCGGAACCACCTTCGACGTCGATTTCTAAAAAAGCTCTCATCCTTGAAAAACGCCGTCCGCAGTCGGTAAACAATTTAAGTGTCGCACTTCCGGACGCACTTCGCCCAGGTAATCAGCAAGTTCCAGCGAACCCCACCCGCGACATTACCTAAGTTCCTCCAACGCACGTATTCTTCCGTAAAATATGCGCTTAGACGCGACATCATTTACTAGAAATAGTGTTACCTCTGGCCGAAATAGTCCTTAACGATCAGGCCGCATATGGGGATTGCTAGCCGGGTTTCTTTCGGGAGGGCGTCATCGGCACACGACTGCGTTTAGGGGATCTGTTGGTCAGCGCAAAGTTCGTCACAGACGACGACATTGCGAAAGCACTGGTGCGGCTGACCGAGCACGGCGGCCGGCTCGGCGACAACCTCATTGCCATCGGCGCCATTACCCAGGAAAAGCTCAGCGCCTTCATGCATCGAATCCCCACGGAGCCTGCTGACATCCGCTCGATGGGCATCGACGAAGTCGACATGATGGCCCTGCTGCTCAAACTCATCTATCGCGATCGTCTCGAGACCACACGCCAGTTCATTGAAGCCATCAAACTGCCTTACCACATTGTTCTCGATCTCGTCCGCATGGCCGTCGAGCGCCAGCTGCTCCAAACCCTGGGTTCGCGCTATTCCGATAACCCGATCGATTTGAGCTATTCCTTCACTGAAGAAGGCCGGCGCTGGACTCTCGATGCTTTGACTCGTCTCCGCTACACCGGTCCCTGCCCCGTTACCCTCGAGGAATTCAACTTCCGGGTCAACATGCAGAAGCTCACCAACGAGCTCATCACCTTCGACCGCATTCGAAAGGCCCTCAGCGATCTTACCTTTGACGACAGCATGATCGAGCAGACCGGCCCTGCCTTGAACTCCGGCCGCGCCATTCTCCTCTATGGCCCGCCAGGCAACGGCAAGACCTCCACCGCTCTCCGGCTCAGCAGCGCCTTCCAGGACGTGATTTACGTGCCCTACTCGATCATCGTCGAAGGCCAGATCATTCGTGTCCACGACCCCAGCATCCACGTCCAGCTCGATCCACCCAAAGTCGAGGACGAAGGCGAAATCTCCGTGGTTCGGCGCGAGCAATTCGACGCGCGTTGGGTGCCCTGCCGGCGTCCTTTCGTCGTCACCGGCGGCGAGCTCACACTCGACATGCTCGACCTCCGCTACGACACCGTAGGCAACTACTACGAGGCGCCCCTGCATGTGAAGGCCCTTGGCGGCTGCTTCATCATCGATGACTTTGGCCGCCAGCTCGTCAGCCCCACGCACCTGCTCAACCGCTGGATCGTACCGCTCGAAAGCCGCGTCGACTACCTCAAGCTGCACACCGGTAAAAGCTTCAGCATCCCGTTTGAAGAACTGATCATGTTCTCCACCAACCTCGAGCCCGAAGACCTGATGGACCCTGCATTTCTCCGCCGTCTTCCCTACAAGATCGAAGTCGGCGCACCAACCCTGGAGAACTTCAAAACCATCTTCAAAAAAGAGAGCGAGAAGCAGGGAATGATTCTCCCCGACGAAGTCTTCCGATCGATCGTGCGCAAAATCCGCGACGAGAAGGAGATGGAATTCGCCGCCTACCAGCCCAAGTTCATCATTGACCAGATCGTGGCTACCTGCCGGTTTATGGGTCAGCCGTCGCACTTTGAGCCGCGCTACATCGACTACGCCCTCGACAATCTCCGCGTGAAACGTAGCGATGCCGCCAAGAAAGAGCTCACCATGGCCAGCATTTTGGACTACTAGAGCCGCGAACGGTTAATCCCGCACGACCCTGGGTGCCCCATGTCTCGCTTTTGAGACATGGGAAACCTCGAACCTCAATTCATCGAATACCAAGGAACTGGACCCGTTCAAATCTCCGGATAAAAGTCAAAGAACGCATCGAGGCTCTGCTTGAGCTGGGTCTCGATCTGCTCCCTCGATCCCTCCAGAACATGCATCGTCACATGCGCCTCGTGCCCATTCGCCAGCTTGAGCGTAGCGTCGTGAATCTCCTTCACTTCGCCCTCCGGCAGCAGCCGCATTCCATACACAAGAGTCAAATTCGCCATGTCCGTCATCTTTACATAGGATTGTGAAATTGTGGGAATCCCGTCCGGAACCGGCTCCTCGCCCGAGCCGAATCGGTCGGCGCGCCCATCTACAATCACTTAGGAAACCTCATGACAGACACTCGCGATACCGTAATCCTTGGCTCCGGCTGTGCAGGCCTTACTGCGGCAATCTATACCGCGCGCGCCGGTTTGAATCCGCTCGTTCTCGAAGGCCACGAACCGGGCGGCCAGCTTTCCATCACTACTCTGGTGGAGAACTTTCCGGGGTGGCCCGAAGGCATCCAGGGACCGGAACTGATCGAAAACATGAAGAAGCAGGCATTTCGCTTCGGTGCCACGTTCCAGCTGGCGCATCTCAATTCGGTCGAGCTCAAAGCGCGCCCCTTCCGGTTGAACACGACAGCAGGCGACATTCATGCACGCACCCTGATCATCGCCTCCGGTGCAAGCGCACGCTGGCTTGGCCTTCCGAGTGAGCAAGCTCTCATCGGGCACGGAGTCTCCAGTTGCGCCACTTGCGACGGATTCTTCTTTCGCGGCAAGCCCATCGCCGTCATCGGTGGCGGCGATTCCGCCATGGAAGAAGCGCTCTTCCTCACCCGTTTCGCATCGAAGGTGACATTGCTGCACCGGCGCGATGCCTTCCGCGCTTCGAAGATCATGCTGGAACGCGCCATAGCGCACCCGAATATCGAACTGCGCACCAACACCGTCGTCGACGAGGTCCTCGGCGTCGAAGACCTCACCGTGAAAGGCCTGCGCTTACGCGACGTGACCAACGGAGCCACCAGCGAGCTTGAAGTCGAAGGCATGTTCCTCGGTATCGGCCACGTGCCCAACGCCAAAATGTTTACCGGCCAGCTCGACCTCGACGAAGAAGGCTACATTCGCACTCGGAACAACGTCTTTACCACACATCATGGTGTCGACCTTCCCGGCATCTACGCTTGCGGCGATGTGCAGGACCGACGCTACCGCCAGGCCATCACGGCTGCAGGCACCGGCTGCATGGCCGCCCTCGAGGTGGAAAAATATCTCGAAGGACACGGGCGGTGAATGCCTGCCGACGAAGGAGGACAATGGCCAAAGTATTTCCGGGTCGCTTCACCGCACAATACGACGAGCCGTTTGTCGTCTTCCTCATCGGCATGCGCGTCAACCGAATTTATGACCTGCGCTGGCTGCGCGTCGCCCGCGCCATGCCGCCCATGCTGGCCGACCTCAAGCGGACCCCAGACCTGGGCCTGCTGCATTTCGAGCCAGTCCTCTATTGGCGCGGTGTGGGCATACTCCAGTACTGGCGCACCTTCGATCACCTCCACGCCTATGCGCATGCTCGTAATGCAAACCATCTCCCCGCCTGGGCGGAGTTCAATCGCCGCATCGGCGCCGATGGCTCCGTGGGCATCTGGCATGAAACCTACCTCGTGGCCCGAGGACAGTTTGAGGCCATCTATGCCAACATGCCTCACTTTGGCCGTGCGACAGAACACGTCGGAGTGACCGGCCGCCTCGAAAGCGCGCGCTCCCGCATCAGCCAATCGCAATGACAGCGCTGAAAGAAAACCTCGAAAAACTCGAAGAAGCAATCCACCAAGCCTGCCGCCGCGCCGGCCGCGCGCGCAAAACCGTCGAGCTGATGGCCGTCTCCAAGACCTATCCGGCTTGGATCATTGCAGAGGCCGCTGCGCTCGGCCTCAAGGTCTTCGGCGAAAATCGCGTGCAGGAGTTCGCGGCCAAGGCTCCCGAATTGGCTCCCCTCCGCGTCGACGGCGCCCTTGCCGCCTCCGACACGCCCATCCTCGTTCACCTCATCGGCCATCTGCAATCGAACAAAGCTGCCCGCGCCGTGGAGCTTTTTGACGCTATCGATTCCGTCGATTCCCTGCGCCTCGCCGAGCGCCTGAATGAGGCGGCCGGCAAACTCCGCAAGCACCTGCCCGTGTTGCTCGAGGTCAAGCTGAGCCCCGAAGAGACCAAGGCAGGCTTGGACCCCGAGTCCGCCGAAGCAGCCCAGCTGCTCGAAGCCCTCCCGGGCTTCCACCACCTCGAGGTCCGTGGGTTGATGACCATCGCCCCGTGGGGTGTGGCCGAAGACGTAACCCGCGCCTGCTTCCGCAGCCTGCGCACATGGCGCGACAAATGGGCCGCAGCGTATCCAAAACTGAACCTCGGCACGCTGTCGATGGGCATGAGCGGCGATTTTCCCTTGGCCATCGAAGAAGGCGCCACCCGCATCCGCATCGGCACTGCCCTTTTCGGTAAGCGCGCTCCCTACACCGGCCCTCCGGAATAAACCCCGCAAGGCGCGGAGGGAGCAGGCCGTCAGGCCCCTGAATTCCAGGCACACAGGGAGAATAGGGCTTCAGCCCCAGCAGGTCACGCTCATATGTCGCGAATGCGGGTTCAAGCCACGAACAAACTGTGTCAGGACACGACTTCAGTCGTGCCGCAAGAATCGCAAAATGATCGGGGCTTCAGCCCCTTGAATGCGCATGCCGAAACTGCACAAAATGATCAGCGGTTCTTCACAAGCTGCAGATACTGAGGAGCGGATCGCCGATGGTCCGTGAACGATAATCCTGGTCGCATGGGCGTTTTTCAGGACCGATCCGTCCTTCGCGGGGATAACCCATCTTGGATGTGCGCATCGGGCAGCAGGTAATCGTGTATACGCGGGTTCGAAAGAACAGCCGGATGTCGCGCGATTTATGGCGCCTGGTGAGACATTGTCAGCCAGTTACCTATGAAGAAACCCGTTTGCTGAGCAACCGGCGGATCCATATTAGACAGCACGACAAAGATGTAACGGGAGTCGAGACATAGCTCAAGATCACCATTGACTCCAGGAAAATCTCCTGCGTGCCCCATGCACCGAGAGCCATTTAGCGGGTGAACGATGAACCCATACGCGTACTGTCCATCGTGGGGCATGTCAACCTTGCCGGTCGTTAGTAACTCTGTGTAGTGCGCGTCGAGCAGTCTGTTATCCCGAATGGCAGTCGCAAATGCCAAAAGGTCCCGAACGGTGGAATAGCCGCCGCCCGCAGAGGCTCCGCGATACGGCAGCAGGTCCGTATCCGGATGCAAGTCGCCTCCGCCGAATCTCGTGTAACCGACACTCAGGTCAGCGATCTTCCCTTCCGGATCAGAACCGGTCGACGCCATACCAGCGGGCTCATAAACGTGTTTCTGAACGTAGTCGTAATAATTTTCACCGCTGACTTTCTCGATGATGCGCCCCAGTAAAATGTAGCCGTAATTGCTGTACTCGAAACGACTGCCGGGTTCGAATCTGAGCCCCCTAATTCCGTATAGATTGATGTAATCCTGGAGGGACCGCAGTTCGAGTCGATGAGTCATGAACAACGGACCGAAAGGATGCCCGGGTGTCCCATCGAAAATATCTCCCGTTCCGCCGGTATGACTGAGCAACTCACGGATGGTCACCTTTTCAGCCACTTCTCTATTTGGATAGTCGTTCAAGACTTTTCCGACCGGATCGTCGAGACTTAGCTTGTCAGCCTGCGCAAGCTGCAAGACTGCCACGGCCGTAAACATCTTGTTCATTGACCCTATGCGGAAACGCGTTCCGAGAGTGTTGGAGATGTGACCTTCCCGGTCTGCAAGTCCGTAAGCTTGCTCAAAGATAGGCTTGCCGTCCTTGGCAATAAGGACATCTCCGGAGAATTTTTGGGCGTCGGTGAAATCGTTAAGACGCTTGCGTACAGCAGCAACGAGTTCGTCGTCAGTGCCATGTGTTGGGGTCGCGTCTGAAGGCGGCGGTGCTTGAGCTACGGATGAGGCAGACACCAAAAATGCGAGACCGATAGATCGGATGACACGCGCGATCCTCCATGACTTTTGCCCACGTGAGTAGTACCGTCTGCGGCCTGATCCAGTCTTCTGCGGGAGGGTGAACATCAGGGCTGCCAGCA
>Ga0187847_10004582_pt1 | contig 10137 bp, 14 predicted proteins | sample June2016WEW_4_10_FD_132458 | JGI IMG/M metagenome (GOLD analysis project Ga0187847, IMG submission 132458) | Peatland microbial communities from SPRUCE experiment site at the Marcell Experimental Forest, Minnesota, USA - June2016WEW_4_10 | ecosystem: Environmental > Terrestrial > Soil >...
GCCGCGCGGCCAAGAAGGCGTAGACCCAGATCACGACGACCTGGGCCGACGAACCGACGAGGATCGCTCCGGACATCGAGCTGGCGAAGGTGCCACCGTGCTGGAGGGCGACGAGCCACAGCAACGGCAGGCTCGTGAGCGGCAGGCCAATCACCAGTCCACTGATGGCGTTGCCGAAGCGGCGCTGCACGAGCGTGCCGCCGACGACGATGAGGGGGGCGATCGAGACTCGCAGAAGCAGGAGGAACATGCCTCCAGAATACGGGCATACCGCCCTCAAAAGACTCGGACTATTGGCACATAGTGGCTTATTGGCCTCAAGAAACGAGAGCAGAATTAATTATTGCATTAATCTAGGAGGCAACTAAATCCGAAGGGAATTGCCATGGACGATATCGACCGCGCCCTCCTGGTCGCGCTGGTGGACGACGCACGACTGAGCTACCAACAACTGGCGGCTCAGGTGCACCTCAGTTCGAACAGCACGGCCGACCGTGTTCGCCGCCTGCGCCAGTCCGGTGTCCTCGCCGGCTACCACGCCGAACTCAACCTCGCCGCACTCGGCTACACCCTGCACTCGCTGACCGACGCGAAGTTGAAGGAGGCGGTGGACCGGCGCGACTTCGAGGACCAGCTGCGCGGTGTGCCGCAACTACTCAGCGCCGTGCACACCACCGGGGAGTTCGACTATCAGCTGCGCATCGTGAGCACGAGCACCAACGAACTCGAGACCGTCGGGGACACCCTGCGCCAGCTCGGGGCGCGCGACATCCAGAGTCGAATCGTGCTGGGCGAGGTGCGCTACAACTCGGCCCGCCTGCTCTGATTCAGCGGATCAGAAGGATGTGGCGGTGGCGAATCCCCTAGAGGGTGGGGGTGCGGACCGTCGTGCCGACCGGTAACTGCTCGCGACCGTCCGGGGTGAGGCGCCAGACCGATTGACGGCCCTGCACGGTCCACTCGAGCGGCCCACCGACCAGGGCCGTCTCCTCGTCGACCCCGAGCACCGTGATCGCCGGATCATGGGGCAGCAGGAAGCGTGTCACCAGGTCCGGGACGCGCTTGGTGAAGAAGTCGAAATGGGGGATGACGCGCACGTGGGGCAACAGCGCCAGGCCGTTGGTGCCCCCTTGACGGGGGTGGCGAAGTGAGGGGACCCACGAGGTCATGGCCATCGCCCCGGCGCTGCAGCCGGCCAGGGCCGCGCCGCCCTGCCAGGCGGCCACGATCGCGGCCCACACCGCGGTCTCACGCAAGGTGTCGGCGAGGAACCCGGGGTTGCCACCGGAGAGGTAGATGAGTCCGGCTCCGGCGACCTGATCGGCAATGGCCGTACTGTCAGCGTCGGTCCGGTCGTTGACGTCGAGGATCACGGCCTCGACACCCAGGCGCTCGGCCTGCTCGGTGCCGAGCTTGTGCCAACGCTCGACGACGGGCGGGCCGTCAGGGACGGCGGCGGTGGCTAGCTGGACGTAGCGTGGCGGTCGACCGGACAGCAGGCCAGCCTCGATCTCGGCCATCACGGGCAGGTATTCGCCTGATCCCACCAACGCCAGCGGGCCGGAGCCCGAAACGCTCATCGTGACCTGCCCTTCACCGTCTATCTCTTCCCGTCCCCACGTGCTCGAGGCGCCTGCGTGGCACCATCAACAACTCGAAGCACCTTACTGGTTCGAAGTACCGGCATTTCCGATGGGCCGACCGGTGACACCGGCCAGGGAAGTGACGCAAACGTGGCCGCGGGCCTCGACGCCACGCGTCGGGTCGGATCTGGTCGTGGCGAACCGACGTCGTCGACGACGGCCACTAGTGGACCAGGTGCATCAAGTTCTCTCGAACGTCGCTCAGGTGATGTTCGCATTCGTGCACGGCTTGAGCCGCGGCCCACAGGATCGTCACCTTGTTCGCCGTCAGCGGGCTGTAGGTGAGCTGGCGGCGCCCGAAGTCGGGGGGCAGCGCCTCGAAGGTCCGCACGAAGAGTCCCGACATCGCGCGCAGTTCGGTGGCGACGTCGGCGGGGGTGTCCAGCTTGTAGAGGCCGAGCGAGACGCGCTCGTCGCGGTGCATCGGTTGGCCGATCGGCTCGTCCACGACCGACGCGGTGACGATGCGCTCGCGAATCGAGATGAGGACGTCACGCAGGTGAGCCCCGTACTCGAGGATCGACCAACGCTCGCTCGCGGGACGAACGTGCCCGAGTTGGCCCGCCTCCTTGATGACGGCGATGAAGGCCTCGGTCGCGAAACCCAGGCGGTCGCGGATCTGGTCGGACGTGACGGCACTCCATCGGAATCCGCACTGCTCGCACGTCGCGTCCTGCGCCATTGGACCAATGTACCGGCGGGTGCGCACGCGTACGTCTTCGAGCCCTCGCACGATTCTGCTGGCCTCCAGCAGTTACGTTGGACTGATGCCCGACCCGCACATCGTGGAAGCGACGATCTACACTCAGCGACTCGAACTCCATCACCTGGCCGGCGACCGTCTCGTCACGCTCTTCGAGGAGCCCGAAAGCCAGTTGCCCTACGAAGGACGTGACTATTCCAATCCCCACCGGGTCCTGGTCGACGATCAGTTCCCCCTGCACTGGCGCGTCACCCAGGTGAATCAGGACGTCGCGTCCAACAAATGGTTTCTGCGTTGGATGGTGCTACGAAGTTCGCGCGAGATCGTGGGCAGCACCAGCTTCCACAATCCCCCCAACGACGTGGGCATGCTCGAGATCGGTCTGGGCGTGCACCCGGACTTCCAGGGACGGGGCTACGCGAAGGAGGCCCTGCTCGGCATGTGGAGCTGGGCCGTCGAGCAGCCGGGGGTGAGCGTGCTGCGCTACACGGTGAGCACGACGAACGTCGCATCGACGGCCATCATCACCGGATTCGGGTTCGCGCACGTCGGCGTCCAGGTCGACGAGAAGGACGGACCGGAGGAGATCTTCGAGATGACGGCCCGCGAGTTCACGCAACGTCTCAAGACTGAGTGGCGCACGCCGTGATGTTCCTTTCCCTCTCCGCCCCACGGGCGGCGGCGTTCCCGTGAGGACCCTCGAGTTCACGGCGCGAATAGAGATCACGGGGATCAACCCCTACATCCGGGTGCGGTCGCAGCAAGCGGCGGCGCTCCGTCGCAACTGGCGGCGGCCGATGCCGGTGTTGGTGCGGATCGAGGGAGGGTCGAACACGCCATGGCGCACCAACATGATGCCGACCGGCGACGGCGACTTCCTGCTCTATTTGCATGGTGAGATGCGTAAGGATTCGCAAACCGCCGTGGGCGACGAGGTGTCGATCCGACTGTCCTTCGACGCCGCGTACCGCGGCGGACCGGTGCACGACCTCCCGGAGGCGCTCCGGTCGGCCCTCGACGGCGACGTGACGGCCCGGTCGAACTGGGACCAACTATCGCCCAGTCGCCGCAAGGAGGTCCTTCGCTACCTCGCGAATCTGCGAAGCGACAACGCCGTGCGGCGCAACGTGGAACGCTTGATGTTGATGCTCGGCGGCGAGGACGGTCGCTACATGGGTCGAGACTGGCGAGACGGCGCCTGAATCGTCGCCGTAGTCCCGCCGACCGATTTCGGCGAGCCCGCTACGACAGATCAATGGCGTCGAGCAGCGCCTGCACGCACTCGGCCGGACCATCGACGCTGAGCGCCGAGAGCGGCGCGCGCCCGTTCAAAAGAAGCACGAGCTGCGAGGCCGAACCCGTCACCGTCACGGGCGGATCGCTGTCGTGGCCCACGTGCCAGGTCCCGTTCGTGTTGGTCGACGTGAAGGTGATGTACGCGTTCGTGTCGTCGATGAGCTCGTGGCGGTGCACGTAGAGGAACTCTGAGATGCCGTCGTGCGCGATCGACGAGGCGAGCGGTCGGGCGATGCCGAGGGCCAGTTTGGCGTCCCAGTTGTGTATCGCCGCCTCCTGCACCTGGTGGCGCGCGACCGCGCCGGAGGTGAGCGGCTCGCCCCACCACGTCCAACACGGTGCGTCGTCGCCCACCTCTCGCAGGGCCGACGCCAGTGACGTTGTGCCCGCTCGGAACCAGTCGATCGGCTCGTCGTCGCCAGGGTCATCGACGCCTTCGGGCGTCACACGGGCGCCGCTGTCACGGGCTAGGAGGTTGGCCGCCCAGAACCGATGGACTCCGCCCAGGTGAACCACCAAGTCGCCGAGGGTCCATTCGGGGCACGACGGCACGGCGAGGTCGAGATTGGCGCCGCCCGCCCGCGTGGCGATGTCGTCGCTGTAGTTCTCGATGGCCTCGATCCACTTCGCCATTGGCTCCCCCTTGCGCGTGAGAAGAGTGTAGGTGTGAACGTCGCTCGTCACCGGGTCGACGCTCGGGTCGTCGAGCCGTCTCACCTGGCGCGGTTCCTATACTTTTCGCCATGCTCGCCCTCAGTGATGAAGTGCAACGGGCCCTCACCGGCGGACGGCTGGCCCACCTCACCACGATCAATCCTGACGGCAGCCCCCAGATGAGTGTGGTGTGGATCGGCCTGGAAGATGGCGATATCGTCATCGGTCACTTGATGGGCGGACGCAAAGTGGAGAACATCCGCCGCGATCCCCGAGTGGCGCTGTCGGTCGAGGCCGAAGGGGCCAATCCGGTGGGCATGCGCAACTACCTCGTCGCCTACGGCCGCGCCCGCCTGGTGCCGGGAGGGGCCCCGGAGCTGCTGCAGCGACTGGCCCGGGTGTACCTCGGGCCGGACGTGACGTTCCCGCCGATGGACGATCCGCCACGGGGACACGTCATCCACGTCACGCTCGAACGACTGGCCGGCGTCGGCCCCTGGGCCCCCTGACGCCACGTCGGGCGCCGATCGGTGGCCGCCTCGCCATACTGGTGTCATGAAGGACTCGGTCTTCAGCCCGTCTGAACCAATGGCCTCGCGCAACGAGGTGTTCAGCTGATACCTCGACTACTTCCGCGCCCGACTGGTCGGACACATCGAGAAACTGCCCGAGAGCGAACTTCGCCGCAGCCGCCTGGCGTCAGGGTGGACGCCGCTCGAGTTGACGAAGCACCTGACCTACGTCGAACGGCGCTGGCTGGTGTGGGGCTTCGAGGGTCAGGACGTTCTCGATCCGTGGGGCGACCGTCGTGACGATCGATGGTTCGTGGACGAGACGGAGTCGAAGGCCGACGTCATCGCCGCGCTCGACGCCCAGGCGCGGCGCAGTCGCGCGATCATCGCGTCGAACGACCTCGCGACGCCGGCCCAGCCCGGCCCGCGCTTCAAGGATGGTGAGGTGCCGTCCCTGGAGCGCATCCTTTTCCACGTGCTCCAGGAGTACGCCCACCACCTCGGACACCTCGACGTCGTGGTGGAGATCGCGCTGGCCGATCCCCTGGCGCAGGACTAGGGCCGTCGAGACGCGAACCCGTCGCGGACGACTCGGCGAAGGGATCAGCCTCGCTGCTTGAGCCGTACTTTGAAGAGGCTGCCGAGGTGCGTGTTCTTGAAGCTGGTGTCGTACTTGAGCCCGTAGCCCGCGAAGCGGTCGAAGCCCACGTGACCGAGCCAGATGATGCCGATCGCGAGCACGAGGATGTGGTGGAAGTGCCAGCCGTAGAGGATGGTCAGCGAGGGCAGCAGGTAGGTGTGGCCCAGGTTGTAGAACAGGGCCCCGACGGTGGTGTTGCGCAGGTACCCCAGCATGAAGACGTCGGGCACGAACAGCAAGACCGGGTAGATCCACCAGTGCTGGTGGGTGAGTCGAAAGAGCAGTATCGAGGCGACGAAGAGGACGGCGCCGTCGAGACGTAGCCAGCGTCGCGGCTTGCCGGTGACGAAGGTTGGCTCCACCCACTCAACTTACGGGTTACGGCGAAGGCAACCGGGCATGTCGGCGCCATACGTCGTCGCGGAGCGTCGACCGTAGACTTGGGTGTCGGGCGCGTCGACGTGTCCGGTGCGGTAGAGAGGATCGTCATTCCCTTTCGTACGTATCTCGTCGCCACGCTTCTCGCCGCCTCCTCTGTGGTCGCATTCGCACCTCGCGGCGACGCGGCTTCGCTCCCGGGTCAGGTCGTGACCGTGCAGGCGGCGTCGTCCCGCTCGCTGGTGGCGGTGCTGCGCACGTGGCGCCTTAACGGCGACGGTCATTACGTGCGCGTGAGCGGTCCGTTCGTTGCCTTCGTGGGTTGGCACGGCGTCGGTCGTACCAGGGAAGGTGCCGAACGGACGCCCAGCGGTGTGTTCACGCTCACCCAAGCGTTCGGCAACGAGGCGAACAACGGGACCCGACTGGCCTACTTCCGCGCCGGGCCCGACGACTGGTGGGACGAGGACCCGGACTCCGCGCACTACAACCGCCACGTCATCAGTCGATCTTCGCCCGGGGGGAACTCCGAGAACCTCTTCTACTCGGGCCCGGTGTACGCGCACGCCGTCGTGATCAACTACAACATGAACCCGGTCGTCAAGGGCGCCGGCTCGGGGTTCTTCCTGCACGTGAGTGACGGTCTGCCGACCGAGGGGTGTGTGGCCATCCCCGCCGACGACCTGAACGTCGTGATGCGCTGGCTCGATCCGGCCCAACATCCGGTGATCAGCATCGGTGTGGGCTCGCAGGCGTTGGCGGTCCTCGGCCGCTAGCGGTGTGGGCCGCCGGTGCGATTCCCTAGGCTTGGCCCGTGAGGCTTCGCTCGTGGGTGATCCTGTTCTTGGCCCTGGACACTCTCTTCATCGTCGTCAAGATGGTGCGCCGGATCCAGGGCTTCGACGAAGGGGGAGCTCTCGTTCGAGCACAGCGCGAGAGTGCGGGCGACGCCGAACCTGATGAGGGTGAGCCGACGGACGCCTCCTCTAGCTCATGGCGCTCGCACGGGTCGCTCGGTAGTGCGAGGTCCATCGGCTCCATCGGCTCGTTCTGTTCGATTGGCTCGATCGGGAGCTCGTTTTCCATCGGCTCCATCGGCAGTTCCTGTTCGATTGGTTCGATCGGCTCCTTCGCCAGCGTCGGGTCGATCCTCTCGGTCGGTTCGCTGTGCTCAGTGGCTTCGGTCGGGGGACGCTTCTCGTCGCACGCGGTTAACTCGCCCGGTGACGACGGACGCTGAGCCGCGACGCTGGAAAGGATGGACGGTCGTTGTCGAGTTGTCCATCGAGATGACGTCTGGCGTCGGTCGAGTCGTGGCCTATCGCTTCTTCTTGGCCGCGACGACGCCGTAGTTGATCATCGAGTCGGCCATCGAGACCGTCATCTCGTGAAGGTCCCTCGGTTCGAGGGCTAGCACCCGCTTGATCTTTGTATTGTCGATCCTCAGGGGCTGGCCGACGTCGGGCAGGATGAGCCGTACCTGCTTGTCCCAGAGCGCGATGATCGGCACGACGAAACTGGGCAGGCGGCCGGTGGGGATCTTGAAGCCCATTGGGGCCAAGTGTTCGGCGAGGATGAGTGCCATCTCGCGCACGCTGTGGCTCTCGATGGAGCAGAGCAGCCGCTGGCCCGAGGCCTGCGGCGTCGTCATGGCGCGCACGTGCGACCACGCCACGTCGCGTACGTCGATCGGCGCGATACGCAGGTCGGGGATGGCCGGCACCGAGCGTTCCATGAGCTTCTTGACCGCCTCGGCCGAGAGGCTCCATTCGTTGGTGAGCAGCGGGCCCAGCACGATGCCGGGGCAGATGACGGCGAGGTCCATGGTCGAGGCGCTGGGCAGCGACGCCATGAAGTCCCAGGCCGCGCGCTCGGCGAGCGTCTTGGACTTCTCGTAGGCCGCGGCCTTGGGGCTCGTCACGTCCGACCAGTCCTCTTCGGTGAAGACGTGGTCCTTGTCGCGACAGTGGGTCACCGCACCGACGGACGACGTGAGCACGACCCGCTCGACGCCCGAGCGACTCGCGGCACGAAGCACGCGAAGCGCGCCCTCGCGGGCCGGGACGATCAGCTCATCGTCGTTCTTCGGGCTGACCGACGGGAAGGGGCTCGCCACGTGCAGCACGAATCGACAACCGGTCACCGCGTCGTCCCATCCGACGTCGCTCGTGAGGTCGGCCTTGGTCAGCGAGAACGATGTCGAGAGCCGTTCGCGCGCCGGAGCCGAGAGATGGGGCGCGAGGATCGTCGCCACGTCGTGCGTGCGACCGTCGGCCCGGGCGGTGCCGCGCACGGCGTAGCCGGCCTCAAGCAGTTGCAGGATGCAGTGCTGGGCGATCCAGCCGGTGGCGCCGGTGACGAGCACGGTGTCGGACATTCGATCTCACAGTCGACGGTGGGTGTGGAATCGACACTACCGACTGGGTCGAAGCGGCCCCAGTGGCGCTACCCGCGCACGGCCTCGAGGATGCGGGCCCGGGACTCCTCGCGGGGCCATGCGCCCAGGATCATGGTCGTGAGGCACGTCGGGCGCCAGCGCCGTTCGATCTCCTCGACGATCTTGTCGAGCGGTCCGATCAGCGCCACGTCGTTGACCATCGCGGTCGGGACGAGCGCGATCGCGTCGTCGCGGCGCCCGTCGAGGTAGGCGTCCTGGATGGCGTTGCACTCCTCGCCCCACCCCATGCGCGCGAAGACATCGAAGTGGAAGTTGGCGCCCCGGGCGCCCATGCCCCCGACGTAGAGGGCGATCATCGGCTTGATGAAGGAGGCCGCGACCTCGACGTCGTCGTGCTCGATCACCATCACGTTGCAGGCGACCTCGAAGGTCTCGGGCCCCGAGTGCGCGCCCGGGCGCGCGAAGCCCTCGGCGAGCGCCGCGCGGTAGAAGTCGTCGGACTTTGGGGAGAACCAGAAGGGCAACCACCCGTCACCGATCTCCGCCGCCAGGGCGACGTTCTTCGGTCCCTCGGCGGCGAGCAGGATCGGGATGGAGGGTCGCCACGGGTGGATGGTCGACCTGAGGGCCTTGCCCAGGTGCGTGCCGGCGTCCAGGGGCAGTTGGTAGTGGCGTCCGTCGTAGGTGACGGGCACGTCGCGCGCCATCACCCGGCGCATGATGTCCACGTACTCACGCGTGCGCTCGAGCGGCTTGGGGTAGGGCTGGCCGTACCAGCCCTCGACGACCTGGGGCCCCGACGCGCCGATGCCGAGCAGGACCCGTCCGCCCGAGAGGTGGTCGAGGGTCATCGCGGCCATGGCCAGGGCCGTGGGCGTGCGGGCCGACATCTGGCAGATCGAGGTGCCGAGTTTGATCGAGGTGGTCGCCGAACCCCACCAGGCCAGTGGGGTCAACGCGTCGGACCCGTAGGCCTCGGCCGTCCAGAAGCTGTCGACGCCCCAAAGCTCGGCGTCGCGCAGCAGCTCGACGACACCGCTCGGGGGACCGGCACCCCAATAGCCCGCTCCGACACCGACGTTCATGGCCCCTCCTCCGTCGGACAAATCATGACACCCGTTGGCAAATTGACCCTTGACTTTCGAGATACCTAGACCTATAGTTAACTAGATAACTAGTGAAATAGAGGCGAGATGATCGAGTTCTACTTGGATACGCGCTCCGGCGTGGCTCCCTATCTCCAGCTGGTGCAGCAGGTGCGCCGGGCGCAAAAGCTCGGCCTGCTACGCGAGGGCGATCAGTTGCCGACCGTGAAGGAGGTCGTGGCCAAGGTCGCGATCAATCCCAACACGGTGCAAAAGGCCTACCGCGAGCTCGAGCACGAGGGTCTCGCGACCGCTCGCCCGGGCGTGGGCACCTTCATCACCAAGTCGCTCAGCGAGGCGCTGCTCAACGCGCACGAACCGCTGCGCCACAGCCTGCAGGGCTGGCTGGTCGACGCGCGAACGGCCGGTCTCGATGACGAGAGTATCGAGGCACTCTTCCGGGAATGCTTTCGGTCGACCTCCTTGGCGGGTGTAGCGTGACCGCCGTTCTGGAGGCCGATGGACTGTCCAAGCGCTACGGCCGCCGTTGGGCGCTGAACGACTGCACGCTCAGTATCCCGGCCGGCCACGTGGTGGGACTCGTCGGGCCCAACGGGGCCGGCAAGTCGACGCTGCTCAATCTGGCCGTCGGTCTGCTTGGTCCCACCAGTGGATCCATCTCCGTGCTGGGCGCCGCCCCGGCAGCCGACGCGGCCCAGCTCGGGCGGGTCGGATTCGTGGCCCAGGATCCGCCCACCTACTCCGGACTGTCCGTCGCCGATCACCTCAAGCTCGGGGCCCACACCAACCCGACGTGGGACAACGACC
>Ga0187847_10004583_pt1 | contig 10133 bp, 7 predicted proteins | sample June2016WEW_4_10_FD_132458 | JGI IMG/M metagenome (GOLD analysis project Ga0187847, IMG submission 132458) | Peatland microbial communities from SPRUCE experiment site at the Marcell Experimental Forest, Minnesota, USA - June2016WEW_4_10 | ecosystem: Environmental > Terrestrial > Soil > Wetlands...
AGCATCACTCACCTGGTGTCGCTTATCGTCAGCCGGAGACTGCGCGGCCACTGGAAGGAAATGATTCCCAAAGTGCAGGACGCGCGCGAAGCCAGCAGCAGCTTCGCTTACAACCTGGGTTTGGGCGACGCGCCCCCCGCGCGCTCGTCGCACAGCTATATCGAAAAGGCCGAATACTGGGCAGTGATCTGGGGAGCCGTGGTGATGACCACCAGCGGCGTGATGCTATGGGCCAACTCGATCGTTTTGCGCCTCCTGCCCAAGCTCTGGCTGGATGTGGCCACCTCGATCCACTTCTACGAAGCCGTGCTGGCCGCGCTGGCAATCGTGGTCTGGCACTTCTACTCCGTCATCTTCGACCCCGACGTCTATCCCCTCAACACCGCATTTCTGACAGGCTATAGTGTCAAGAAGGACGAACGCGGCGGCGCGCCGGATGTGCACCAGCACGACACAAGCGCCCCGGCAGTCCCAGGAGACTGATCAACAACCATGACGCCCAACCAACCAAAGCGCCCAATGGGCGGCTGGCTGTCCCCCGTCGTCCACCTGTCGAACAATTGGATCAGCCTGGCCGGCGTAATCCTGGTCACCACCGCTACGGTGTTCTGGCTTTTCCTTCTTCCCACCACGCTGCGCGGCGAAGTGCAGAACCCGTACATGGGCATCCTGGCTTTCCTGGTGCTGCCGGGGCCGTTCTTCGCCGGGCTGGTTCTCATCCCGCTCGGCATGTGGCTCAAGCGGAAGCGCGAAAGGCACGGCGGCATCTATCCGCCGGATTTTCCCCGGCCCGAATGGAGCAACCCGGAACTCCGCAAGCTGGTTTATTTCATCGTGGTCACTACCGGCGCCAACCTGGCTATCGCCAGCCAGCTCAGTTACGGCGCCGTGAACTACATGGACTCGGTCACCTTTTGCGGCCAGACGTGCCACACGGTAATGCAGCCCGAATACACCGCGTATCAGGAATCGCCGCACTCCAAGGTTGAGTGCGTCAAGTGCCACATCGGACCCGGCGCTTCCTGGTTCGTGCAAAGCAAGCTTTCCGGCGTAGGCCAGGTCTTCGCCGTGACGTTCAATACTTACCCGCGGCCCATCCCGACGCCTGTCCACAACCTGCGTCCCGCGCGAGAGACGTGCGAGCAGTGCCACTGGCCGCAAAAGTACAGCGCGGACCGCATCAACGTAATCACCCACTTTGCCGAAGACGAAACGAACTCCGGGACTAAGACCGTGCTGTTGATGAAGATCGGCGGCGGTAACCATGGAATCGGCATTCACGGCACGCACCTTGGGACGGGAGTGGTCATCCGCTACGGGCACTCCGACGAGGCGCGGCAGACCATCCCCTGGGTGGAGTACAACAACAACGGCCGCAAGACCGTCTACGCTGCCGCCGGCGCCAAGCCCGATGGCGCGGGCCTCACCATGCGCGAAATGGATTGTATGGACTGCCACAATCGTCCTTCGCACTCCTACGACCTGCCCGAGCGCGCGCTCGACAAAGCCATGGCGGCTGGTCTGCTGTCGTCGTCGTTGCCGTTTGCGCGGAAGAAGGCTCTCGAAATCCTGAAGGTCAACTACGCGAGCCGGGATCAAGCCGCCGGCCAGATTCCCGCCGCCTTCGCACGGTATTACCAGCAGAGTTACCCCGCCGTCTGGCAAGCCCGCCAGTCCGAGGTCGCCACCGCCGCCAGCCAGGTGCTGGCCATTTACAACCGCAACATCTTCCCCGACATGAAAGTCACGTGGGGCAAGTATCCGGTGAATATCGGCCACACCGATTTCCCCGGTTGCTTCCGCTGCCACGATGGAAGCCACAATTCCGCCGCCGGCCAAAGCATCACCCAGGATTGCAATGCCTGCCATTACCTCCTGGCCATGGACGAAGCGAACCCAAAGGTTCTGACGGACCTGGGCATCACAGAGGCCAAGGCAACTAAATAAGACCAGAAAAGCCGAGACGACTCTCTGCCCGGCAGGCTGGACAGCCCGCGCCGCGAGCCAACCGATGATAGCCTGTACTATTGAGTGCTGTCCCTGACTCTGCCCGCCGCCTCGAGTTGCTGATGAATCTGATTGAGAAAGAGCTGCTCGCGATCGCCGCCGCGCCGCTGGTGTACTACGCCATCGCGATATTCAGCGTGTGGAGGTTCTTTCGAACGGCGCGTCGTGGGCCGGCGAGCCACTCAGAGTTTACGCCCGCCGTCAGCAACCTCAAGCCGATTCGCGGCGCCGATCCGGACGCGTTCGAGAACTTCGCCAGCTTCTGCCGCCAGGACTACCCCGATTACGAACTCGTATTCTGCGTCAGCGATCACCAGGACCCCGCCCTGCCCGTGATCGAAGAGCTGCGGCGCGCCTTTCCTGAACGATCGATCCGCGTTCTTTACGGCTCCGGCCGCGACGCCGCCAACGACAAAGTGGCCAAGCTCGACCGGCTGGTTGCGGAAGCGGCGCACCCTGTGCTGGTGATCAGCGACAGCGACGTTCGTGTGTGCCCGGATTACCTGCGTACCGTGGTCGCATCCCTGGCTGACCCGAAGGTCGGAGCCGTCACCTGCTTCTACGTAACGGCGCAGGAGAAAACCTTTGCCGACCGGCTGCACTCCACCGGCATGCTCTCGGATTTCTATGCCGGCATCATCGTGGCCTGGCAGTTGGACGGGGTGAAATTCGCGCTTGGGCCTACCATCGCCACCACGCGCGAACGGCTGGCCGGTTTTGGCGGGTACCGCGCCATCGAAAACCTGCCTGGCGACGACCTGCTGGTCGGTCGGCTCATCGCCGAACAGGGCTACGAAGTGAAACTCCTGCCGTACACGGTGGAGACCGTGGCCGATTTCGCCTCCCTGCGCGAGCTGATCCAGAAGCGGATGCGCTGGATGGTGGTGATGCGGCACATGCGCCCGTGGGGACATTTCGGCCTGCTGTTCACGCAGGCGCCGCCGTGGCTGCTGGCGGCGATTGTTCTGGCGCCCCTCCCTGCAGCGCTGGCGTATTGGGGAACGTACCTGAGCATGCGATGGCTGCTGACCTGGATGATCGCCGTCTGGGGACTGCGGCAGCCGGGCGTCGCCGCCAAGCTCTGGCTGGTGCCGTTGTGGGACGTGGCCGCCTTCGGCATCTGGGCCGCCAGCTTCACCCGCCGCACGCTGCGCTGGCGTGGCAAGGATTACACCATTCAAGATGGCGCTCTGGTTCCCGCGGCCACGCGCGAGTGAGTTGGAGCGCGGGCAGCCGCCTACTGCTTCCGGAAGACAAGGTCCTCGCGGATGTGCTCCCCGGTCTCTAAGGTTCCCATGGTGTTTACGGTCAGTCGCTGCCCGTCGGTGGAAACAACCCAGCGGTCCCGGTCGCCGATTTGTTCGTCTCGCTTGTAGATCGATTCCACCGTGTGCGCGTCAACCAGCTTCAGCGCGACCGTGTCGTCGCGCGAATTCGTAACGTTGTAGTCCTTCCCATCCAATTTCGCGTCGTACCGGAAGTCGCCCGCGAAGAGGACTCCGCCCCCGCCATCCGGCCCAATCTTGAGGACCACGCCTTGACGCATCCGACTCTTGCTGAGGTCCTCGGTCCACTCGCCCGCGAACGGGTTTTCCGGATCCATGGCCCCGCCGGTTCGCTCCCAGATACTGATCTCGTTCGGGTGACCCTTTCGAACCGTGATTGCCGTCAGCTCCCTGCCGTCGGCAGACAGCTGATCATGAACTGTAGCAACCACGGCTCCGTCCTTCTTCTGAATGAGTTCCGTTCTTCCCTTGCTGAGGCGGCGCACCGCGATCTGATTGAATGCGGCTTGGTTGGGAACCGGATAATTGCGGCCGTCCCATTTCGCGGTGAATTCGATGGGAGAGCTTCCGGAAATCAGCACGTGGACGCTGTCTCGTTGGGAGGTGACGGTAAGTTTCCGCGGCGGATCCATTGCGGACTGGGCCGAGACCAGCTTCCAGGTGCCGAAGCGAGGATCGGCAGCTGCGAGTTGAAACACAAGGGTGATCCCGAGTGAAGCGATTCTGGACATATATGCTCCCGAATCGATGAAAGCTTACTCCATCTTCGCAAATCCAGGTGCGAGGATATCCTCCTGCGAGACGCCAAGGTCCCGCGAATACAACGCGCCAATGACCAGCAATTCGAGGATGTGCGGGTGTATACTCTTCCCATACTTTCAGGGCCAGGCGCATTCAGTCGTAGCGGACCCCGGAATATTCAAATGACGCTTGCTGTAGACGCCCGAAGCGGACGAGATCCGCTCAGTTCGCTCCAGGCGGCTGAAGAAGGGATGCTGATTTACCTTCCACGAATCACCGCCGATCCGACAACGCGGGGCTACCTGGCCACATATTTTGCCCTCTGGCGTCCCCCGCAGCCGGTGGAAGAAGCATTTCTTTCCCAGTACCAGACCTCCGGCCCGCCCTCTTCGCGCCGTCACGGGGATGTCCCTGCTGGCCGAGAGTGGGCATGAACGCGAGAAAACGAAGGCTGGTGCGCCGCTTCTGGCTGGCGGGAGTTGTCTTGGCCGTCGTGCTTGCCCTGCTGCCGTTTTCGTTTCACGCCGAAAGCCACCTGGAGACGGCGGCCCGCATCGAGGGCAGCGAGGCGGAAAATGTCGCGCTCGAACTGGCGAATCGCTTCCGATCCCCGTTCGTTGATCGCGTCGTGCTGGTGATCGAAGGGCTCCCGGCCGCCGACTCCGACGAGGGAGGGGAGGCGCTAGCGACCATCGTGGAGGGGTTGCGGGACGAACCGGGCGTTTCCGGGGTCGTTTCCCGCCTCGATCTCCGCGATTCCATTTTCCTGGGCAAGGGAGGAGGCACGTTTGTGCTGGTAGGACTCGCGCCAGCAGGGGGTTCCGTCGAGTCGATCGTACCCAAGCTACGCCAGCGGGCGGACGATCTCCAGAATCAACTGCGGAGCCGCTATCCGGCGGTCAAACTCCAACTGACGGGCGAGACCCCGCTCAATTTCGATCTCCGCAAGGCCAGCTCCGATGACGTCCAACACGGCGAAAGTCTCGTCATTCCGGCGACCCTGGCCCTTCTGCTGGTGGCTTTCGGAAGTATTGTCGCGGCCCTGATCCCTTTAGCCGCCGGCCAGCTTGCCATCAGCACGACCCTGGCGATCGCTGGGTTTCTGGCTCTTCATTGGCACTTGTCGATCCTGATTCAGAGTCTGGCGACCATGCTCGGGTTGGGGCTGGGGATCGACTACGCGCTGCTGATGGTCAGCCGTTTCCGGGAGGCGATCGCAGAAGGGCACGGCGGCTTCGACGCTTCGATGATCGCGGCGCGGAAAGCAGGTCATACGCTGTTGATTTCCGCTTCGACGGTTGCGGTCGGATTCGGGGCGCTGTTGACGGTGCCGGTCAGCGAGGTTCGGTCCATCGGCGTGGCCGGATTTCTGGTGGCCGGCATGAGCGTGCTGATTACGAATACCCTCGTTCCTGCGCTGCTGGCGGTTCTTGGCCCGCGGATCGACGGCGGCCGGCTGCCCTTCACCGCCAGGCTTGATGCCGAGCGGGCCGCGATCACGGGAAAGCGCTGGCGGCGATGGGGGAAGGTGATCGTGGCCCACCCGTGGCTCGCCTTGGCTCTCAGCGGAGCCCCCATGCTTCTGCTCGCTTCGCAGGCTTCGCGGCTTGACACAAATCTCCCCAGAGGGGATTGGCTTCCGCCGGCGGCGGAGTCCGTTCGGGCGTTCCACGCCCTCGAGCAGATGGGGCGGGCCGGGATCGTTCAATCGCTGCGGGTGATTGTCGAACTGCCGGCGGACTCCATTCCGCAGACGGATCAAGGCTGGAGTGCCGTTGGTCGCCTCTCACGGCGGCTGGCGGGCGACCCCCGGGCCGACCGAGTAATCTCCATCACGACTCTGGCAGACGGCAACCGGTCCGCTCTCGCAAGTCTCCCTCGCGAGACCCGAAGAACTTTCTTGAGCCGAGATGGACGGGCGGCGCTCCTGGAGGTGCTGCCCGCGCCTGCTGTATCCGGCGCCAGGCAGGTCGACTGGGTGCGCGAACTGCGCCGCGCCAATGTGCCGGTGCTCACCGCGGTTCCCGGGGCGAGATTACTCGTTGGCGGCATCCCGGCACTGAACGCCGACCACCAGAGCACCATCGGGGAACGGTTTGGTTCCGTGACGGCGCTGGTGGTGGGAGGAACCCTTCTGGCGCTCCTCGTCGGGTTCCGAGCGCTTTTCGCGGCTGTCAAAGCAATCGCTTTGAACCTGCTATCGGTTGCCGCTGCCTTCGGAGCGCTGGTCCTGGTCTTTCAGGACGGACACTTCAGCGGCCTGCTGGGTGTTCATGAGGGAACGGGCAGTGTGTTTCCGATTGTGCCGATTCTCGCCTTCGCCATCGTCTTCGGACTGAGCATGGACTACGAGGTGTTCCTGGTTGCTCGCGTCCTCGAAGCACGAAGGAGCGGGCTGAGTGAAATGGACGCTATCCCCGAAGGACTGGCCAGAACTGCGGGCCTGATTACCAGCGCCGCGGCGATCATGATTGTGGTCTTCGCGGCATTCACCTTCGGAAGCTTCCTGGTGATCAAGATGCTCGGGTTTACGCTGGCGGTCGCCGTGTTTATTGACGCGACACTGGTTCGCATGGTGATCGGCCCCGCGCTGCTGCGGATTGCGGGCGATTGGAATTGGTGGCCCGGAGGACTCGCCGGCGCTCGCGATGCACCGGTGATGGCGAGGGCCGAATAATGAGCGTCAATACTCGGACATCGCCTGATTCCGTTTCCGGCGTTCCAGGCGTTCGGATCGAGATTCGTTCATGGTGCCACGCGAGGATCCACCGTCGCTCCGAGGTTGGATCCAGCTGCGCGATGACATGAGCCGCCAACTTCTGGAACAGGATCGCTCCTTCGTCTACTCTCGTGTTCAGGCTTATTGGGTCGCGTCTTGACTAGGGGTGGTTAACTACGGTGATGGATAATCGCGAGGTTTAGAGAGGTGGCGTGGCGGGTGCCCCGCGCCAGCAGGGGCTCAGGCGCGCAGGGCTGAAGGATCGGGCAGGCCGATGTGGTACTGGCAGCAAGATCAACAAAATGTGTTGCTTAGGCCTGCTGATTCACCACTCGCCCACGCCGTGATGCGTGACTTTCGCACCCAGGCACCTTGCTTTCGAGTCGCCCGGCAGCGTAGTACTTATCTACTTCGGTAAGCATGGGCGTACTACACGGTGCCCGGAACCCCAGTTAACCTTGGATAACTTGGCGGCGCTACCCCCTCCTGATAATTTTGAACCCGAGGAGAGCAATCTGATGTCTATACTGACTTCGCTTTGGAAAGATGAACAAGGGCAGGACCTGATCGAATATACCCTGCTCATCGCATTTGTCGCCCTCTGCTCGGCCGTCCTGTTTATTGGCGCCGGAAGCAGCATTCAAGGTATCTGGAGCTCAACCAATTCCCAACTGGTTGCCGCCAACGCGTCGGCAGCGTCCAACTAAAAAGACCTGGCGCCCGCCGCTCCCTTCGCTCCGGAGCGATGAGAAGGCGCCTCGTGCCTGGACGGCCAGGTTGGCTGGCGGCCGAGTCCCTGCCGCGGCATTCGCGCCGGAATGCCGACGGAGAGCAGGTTGGACTTTGCCGCCCGGCGATCAATGAGGGCCGGCACACGCCGGTCATCTGCTGAGCCGTCAGGGAGTTGGCGGGCAAGATTCTGCGTTAATTCAATTCTGATTATTCCCTTACGACTTCTTTACGCCCCGGCAGCTACTCTTTGTACGCGGAGGCACAAATGCGGACTCAGGGTGAGCTGCACATCGATCCCGGAACGCTCGCAGCGGGTCCGGGAAACCGCGAACTGGAAGTCGTGGTGCCTTATACTGACTGGGCGGTAGCGGAGGCGGTGCTGCAGCGCACCGCTGTGCTGGCTGCGGGGCTGAATATCCGCGTCCGGCTGGTCGCGGTGCACTCGGTGCCCTACGCGGCCTCATTCGGCTGTCCTGCGGTCGTGCATGCGCACCTGGTGGAACAACTGGTGGACCTGGCATCGCGCTGCCCGTTCCCGGTTGAGCCGCAGGTGGTGATGGCGCGCGGCTGGGTGGAAGGCTTCGAGTTCGCACTGCACCCTGACTCCACCGTCCTGGTGGGCACACGAAAGCATTTCTGGCGCACGCGGGAAGAAGGCCTGGCGCGCGATCTGGCTCGCGATGGGCATCATGTTGCGTTGATTCATGTGCAATAGAGCTGTTTGGAATAGGTGAACCATGCTGGACGTGATCTTCGTTTTAGTGACGATCCTGTTTTTTCTTGCCGCCTGGGCATTTACGAAAGGATGCGACCTTCTCTAGCTATGGAATACGTTGTGGGATTGATTGTGGCGGCGGGCCTTGGGGTGTATCTGTTTTATGCCCTGTTGCGCCCGGAGCGTTTCTGAAGGGAAGCCGATGACATCCAACGGACTGTTTCAAATCGGGCTCTACGTGGTGGTGATGCTGCTGCTGGTGAAGCCGATCGGCGCATACATGGCCAGGGTGTTCCAGGGCGAGCGCACGTTCATGCACCCGCTGCTGAGGCCTTTCGAAAATCTGATTTACCGGATCTGCGGCATCGAGGAAGCGGCCGAGCAGAGCTGGAAGCGCTATGCCGGCGGCGTCCTTGTCTTCAGCGCGGTGAGCCTGCTCCTGACGTACCTCTGGATGCGCGTGCAGCAGTGGCTGCCGTGGAATCCACAGGGGCTGGGCAACGTGGCGGCCGATCTGGGTTGGAACACGGCGGCCAGCTTCACCACCAACACCAACTGGCAGGCGTACACGCCGGAAACCACCATGAGCTACCTCACCGAAATGGCGGCGCTGGCGACGCACAACTTCTTTTCTGCGGCGGTCGGCATCGCCGTGGCCATCGCGGTGGTGCGCGGTTTTGCGCGGCACTCGGCGAAGACCATCGGCAACTTCTGGGTGGATTTCACGCGATCGATCGTCTACGTGCTGCTGCCGATGTCCATTGTGGCTGCGCTGCTATTGTGCTCCCAGGGAGTGATCCAGAACCTGCATCCCTACACCAAGGCGGCGACGCTGGAAGGCGTGGTGCAGACCATTCCGCAGGGACCGGCGGCCTCGCAGGAAGCCATCAAGATGCTGGGTACCAACGGCGGCGGGTTCACCAACGCCAATTCGGCTCATCCTTATGAGAACCCGACCCCATTCACGAACTTCGTCCAGATGCTGCTGATCTTCGTGATTCCAGGCGGGCTCACCTACACCTTCGGCAAAATGGTGCGCGACACACGGCAGGGATGGGCGCTGCTGGGCGCGATGACGGTGCTCTTCCTGCTCGGAGTGTTTGTCGTCTATCCGGCGGAGCAGGCGGGCAACCCCGTGCTGGCCAGGATGGGTCTGCAGACGCAGGCCACGGCCGGGCAGCCGGGCGGCAACATGGAAGGCAAGGAGGTCCGCTTCGGCATCGCCAATTCGGCGTTGTTCACCGTGATTACTACGGACGCAAGCTGCGGCGCGGTGAACAACGCGCACGACAGCCTCACGCCGCTGGGCGGGCTGGTTCCGCTTGTGAATATCGAGTTGGGCGAAGTGGTCTTCGGTGGCGTCGGGTCTGGGCTCTACGGCATGCTCCTGTTCGCTGTTCTGGCAGTGTTCATCGCCGGGCTGATGGTGGGCCGCACGCCAGAGTACCTGGGTAAGAAGATCGAGCAGAAGGAAGTCAAGATGATGATGCTGGCGGTGATGGTGCTGGCCTTCAGCATCCTGGGAATGGCCGCCTCGGGAATCAACCTGAACACGGTCGGCAACAGCTTGACGAACCACGGGCCGCACGGGCTTTCCGAAGTGCTCTACGCCTACACCTCGGCGGTGGGAAACAACGGCAGCGCATTCGCCGGGCTGAATGGCAACACGCTATACCTCAACGTCACGCTGGGCCTCGCGATGTTGTGCGGCCGGTTCTTGATGCTGATTCCGCTGCTGGCGGCGGCGGGAAGCCTGGCGGCCAAGAAGCAGGTACCGGTTTCGGCCGGGACCTTCCCCACCCACGGCCCCCTGTTCGTGGCGCTGCTGGTGGGCGTAGTGCTGATCGTGGGCGCGCTGACGTTCTTTCCGGCGCTTTCCCTCGGACCGGTGGTGGAGCATTTCCTGATGCAACAGGGGAGGCTGTGGAGCTAA
>Ga0187847_10004584_pt1 | contig 10132 bp, 5 predicted proteins | sample June2016WEW_4_10_FD_132458 | JGI IMG/M metagenome (GOLD analysis project Ga0187847, IMG submission 132458) | Peatland microbial communities from SPRUCE experiment site at the Marcell Experimental Forest, Minnesota, USA - June2016WEW_4_10 | ecosystem: Environmental > Terrestrial > Soil > Wetlands...
TATAAAACTAAGGAGGGCTCGCAGTACGACATTGCCCTGCTCGACTGGAAGACCCGCAAGGTGCAGTTGCTGACCCATGAACAGCAGCCCGGCTACGCCTGGAATGTGGTGGCGTGGAGCAACGACGACAAGACCATCTATGCCGGCCGCGTGGATCCTGCGTTCACGGATGCGGACGTCTACCGCATCGATGTGGCGACCGGAAAGACGGAAAACCTTACTCCCCATAAGGGCACCGTTCGCTATCTCGCCTCCTCGCTTTCGCCCGATGGCGCGGCGCTGCTGCTGACTTCGGATGCCCGGGGCGGCTACATGAATATTGCTCTTCTCGACGTGGCCACCAAAAAAATCACTTGGGTCACCGATGTGAAATGGGAAGCGTCATCGGGAAACTTTTCGCTCGACGGCAAACATTTTTCCTACCTCATTAATGCGGATGGCGTGAGCGACGCTTATCTCGTCGATCGCGCAACCAACAAAGCGGAAAGGATCGATTTGCCGCATGGATTAAATTATTTTTCGGGCGGCTCTAGCGAGTTTGCGCCGCAGGGCGACCGTTTGACCGTCTCCCACGAGGCCTCGAATCAGCCCGGCGACATTTGGGTGTACAACCTCAAGAGCCGGCATGCTGACCAACTGACTTTCTCAGCAATTGCCAGCTTGCGCGGTACTCCGCTTCCTCCGTCCCAGATTGTCCACTACAAAAGTTTCGACGGAAAAATCATTACCGCGCTGCTCTGGGTGCCGTTCAATCTCAAGCGCGACGGGAGCAATCCGGCGATTGTCTTGCCGCATGGCGGACCCACGGGTCAGATGGTCGATTACTGGAACACCGATGTTGCGGCGCTGGTTTCGCGCGGATATATCTGCATCGCTCCCAACCCGCGCGGGTCCACGGGTTATGGCTTGGATTTCCAAAAAGCTAACTTTCAGGATCTGGGCGGCGGCGATCTGAAAGACGAAATCGCCGGAGTAGATTTCGTCAAAGCCACCGGATACGTCGATCCAAAGAAAATCGGCATCTACGGCGGCTCTTACGGCGGATTCATGACGCTGATGGCCATCGGCAAAACGCCCGATATCTGGTCAGCGGCGGTAGATCAGTACGGGATCATCAGTTGGTCATCGATGCTGAAAAGTTCCGACCCGTCATTGAACGAGTATCTGAAGGCGCTCCTGGGTGATCCCGAAACCAGCCGCAAGGTCTATGAGGAGGACTCGCCAATCACGTACATTCGCAGCGAGAAGGCCCCGTTACTGGTGCTGCAGGGTGACAATGATCCGCGCGTGCCGAAAGAAGAGGCGCAACAAGTCGTCGAGATCCTGAAGAAGGAAGGCCGGGTCGTGGATGTCCACTACTACGCGAATGAAGGTCACGGGTTCGTGAAACGCGAGAACCAGATCGACGCTATCCGCCGCACAATCGCCTGGTTCGATCAGTATCTTATGGGGAAGAGTCCAGCGCCGTAGCAGGCAGCGAGAAAAGTCGATCAAGCCTAAGCCCCATTTCAGGACGTTGGCTGCCCCATCCTTGCGCGTTTTTTGCGCAAGGGTGGGATTTCACGAAAGCGTCGAGCTAGGTTCTAAAGGTATATTTCGTGGAGTCAGAGATGCCGGCGGAAACAGCGCCAAATACTCAATGGATGCGGCAGACGTTGGGAGCACTCGTTGTCTTTTCAGGACTGTGCACGGTCCTCGCATTGGTACTGACGGCGTCAGAAGCCTGGCAAGAGCACGCTCGGGAGCGATGGCCACAGGTGACGGCGCATGTCGACTCATGTGGCCTGGAGCGTGTAAGCACTGGTGAAGAGTGCTGGCGATTGCGCGAATCGCACGACTGCACCCGCCAGATCCCGCAGATGCGCTTTCGTGATAGGTCAGGCAGGTTCCCCGCTACTCTCCCGTGCCCATCATCACAATGGGCATGGTTGGAGTTGCGGCCCCAGCTTCATTCTCGACCGTAATCGCAAACGCTTTGGCGTGCATTCCCCGCGGCAGGGGAGGATTAATCACGGTTGCGCTCCCGTGCGCATCGGGTTTGAACGTGCCGGCGGGAATCGGTGCGCCCTCCATGGGAATCAGCCAAAGTTCGTACGCCTTTTGCGAGGGCAGCGAAGGCATATTGTTGGCCATAAAAATCAGGCTGGAGCGCTTGCGCAGGTAAATCGCTTTGCCCTGGGGCTGGGGCGGAGTCTTCATTGCTACCAGCGTGAAATGCTGACTATCTGGGTCGGTCAGAGAATTGGCCAGGTTCCGCGCCTGTTCTAAATCCTGGGTGCGCTGGCTGAGAATCGAGCTTACCAAGCGCAGGTCACGCTTCAGTTCGTAATTTTCCTTCCCAAGCGAAACGGCAAACAAAACTACCGCCGCTGTGGCCGCCCATCCCAGCCAGGGCCACCATGATCGCGTCCGGACCTCATGGTTCGGCACCCCTTGCAATCGCGCGCGCGAAGTCATCGGCGCTTCCTTCGCCACCGCGTCCAGCAACCGCTGCCGTGCTCGTTGCGGAGGCTTGGGGCCCAGCGTTGACAGTGCCAGCAGAGCAGTATCTCCGCGCAGTTGCTCCAGTTCCCGTTTGCACGCCGCACAGGTGGCGAGATGCTGTTCGAGGTTGGCGCGCTCCTGTCCTTGAAGCGCGTCGAGCGCGTAGAGTGCGAGATCGTCGGCGAATTGTTCGTGTCCGCTCATGCTTGCTAGCTTCGAATCCTAGTTTCGTATCGAAGTCAGGTTCGAACCGTCATGTCTGAAACGCTTTTCGCAACGCCATCAATCCGGCGCGAATCCTAGTCTTGATCGTACCCAACGGCTCGCCGGTCTTGCTGGCAATTTCCGAATGGCTCATGCCTTCGAAGTAGGCCATTTCCAGCGCGCTGCGCTGCGGCACCGGCATCGTGCCCAGCACGCCGCGAATTTTCTCTGCCGCCCGCGAGCGGTCGGCTTCGGCCGCCAGATCCGGCGCCACCGATAAAACCACGTCCTCAATGTCCGTGTCTGGACGCCGGCGTCGAAGAAAGTCGATAGCGCGGTTGCGGCTGATTACAGCCAGCCATGCGCCCAGGCTGCCGCGAGCCGCATCGAAGCCGGCGGGATTTCGCCAGAGTTGCAGAAACACTTCTTGCAGCACGTCTTCGGCTGCTCCCGCGTCGCCCAATACTCGCAAAGCGACGGCATACACCACGGAAGAGTAACGGTCATAGAGCTCCGCCAGGGCACCCTGATCGCCCGCTTTCATGGCCACTACGGCAGCCAGATCAGGCGCGACTCCTTGTCTTTCCGGACTCGACAATGCAAAGTCTCTTCCCTGTTGAAAGTACGCACACCAACTCTCGCCGGATTGCAAGAGAAGCGGCGAAAACAATAACAGCTCCCAGCATCGGTCGCAAGGGCCAATCAAACATGGGCGGTAGGTCGGTGTGCGAAAACTTTTCACCGCCAAGAGCGCGACGGGATTTCTCGAGACTATGCCTGCACGATGCTCTTCTTTCCAATAAGGCAATCCAATCCTCGGCTTGGTTCGTACTCCATGCACGAGGCCTTCCAGGCCGTGGAGAATTCACGATGCAAATGAAGACTGCATTTCTTGGGCTGACTATGGGATCAGCCTTATTTGCGGGCACGTTGTTCGCGCAACCATTGTTCGCGCAACAACAGGCAGCGCTGCAACCCAATCAGACGGAAGGATATGGCGCTAACCAAGTACTCAAGTTCACCTACACTCAGAATTTCGATTGCATTGACCAGCCTCAGGACGACCTCAACTACAACGGCATTCCCGCGGAATCGGACCCAGGCGAACTGCAGACTCCCATCTGCGTGGTGGGAACACAACCGTCGATTAACCCTCCCGGCAAGATCGGAAATCCGGCCGGAACGACCGAGCCGCTCTTTGTGTTAGTCCCCATGTTCTCGGTCAACAACGATCAGAATCCGAACGATGCCATCTCCTGCAACGGAGTGGTGCAGGGAACGATTTGCGGCACGACGCTCGGCAATACATTGATTCAACTGTTCGGCGCAATTCCTGAAGGATTCAAGCAGACTCCGCTGGTGTACACGCAGTGTCCTGACCCAGGATTGCCTGCAGGAACGTGCACAATGCACGCTTCGCGCCTTGATTTGGGTCCAGTTCTAGCCGCTCTCGGATACATTCCGCCTCCGACTTCCAATGTGTTTCTTCCAACTCCAAATCACAGTCACGTGCTCATCAACAAGGACATCAACCTCAAGGCCATCTGGTGGCAAGTGATTCCCGTTCTGGTGTTGGATCAGAAGGATTGGCCGACGCAGGACGGCAGTTCGGGTATTACTTCGATCGAGGGCATCCGGAGCGCAGAGAAGGCTGGCAATGCTGTCGAGGCGCCGTCTAACTTCTTCCTGTTCTTTTCCTCCACCGTGATGGAAGGCATGAAGATGTAATCATTCGCTTACCGGACCAATCAGATGTTCCCAGGTCTCGGGTTTCGAGACCTGGGATCGGTTTTACATGCCCACTCCTGACGTGGCTGCGAAACGATTGGCTTGCTGCGAGAGTCCATTTCCAGCCCACAGAATCAACCCCGGCAGAAATGGGCTTAGAGAGTGTGAATGTTTGGGCAAGACTCGTATGGCATATCCGTACATGCCACTCCGCGCAGTGGGTTGAACCACGGCGTTGAAGACGTAGTTACCGGAAGAGCCTGGCTCGCGCGCTTCCATCGAGCTGGCAACAAAGTCTGTGATCTCGCCGTTTGCACTGACTCGACCCACTACGCACTCGACCCTAACGTCGTCGGGCGTCAGCGCGTCAAGAAACACGCTGGCCGACACTTCAAGGCGCCCGCCGAGTTCCAGTTCAGAGGTACTTTCGTCGACGGAGTCAATCCGCAGTCTTGGCCATGCCGTCTCCACTTTGCTGAGCCATGCCGCCAGTTGCATTGCGTTCGATGCATTTTCCGCTTGCAGGTCGCGAAAGCGGTTGTTCGCAACCAGATAATATTCGTTGGTATATTGCTTGACCATGCGATGCATGTTGAACTCGGGACACAGCATCGCGATCGACGACTTCATGCGGGCAATCCACTTACGCGGTAAGCCATCGGCTCGGCGTTCGTAAAACGCTGGAACGATCTCACCTTCCAGAAGGTCATACAGAGCTTCGGCCTCCACGTCGTCTTGCCGCGTCGCGTCGCTATAAGTTTCGCCCCTGCCAATCGCCCAACCAATCTCAGCACCGCGCCGGATGCCGATCTCCCATGCCTCATCCCACCACCCGTCGAGCGTGCTGAGATTGAGGACGCCGTTAGCTTGAGCCTTCATTCCACTGGTGCCGCTGGCTTCGAGCGGCCGGAGCGGCGTGTTCAGCCACACGTCCGATCCCTGCAACATGCATCGTGCCGTGGCCATATCGTAGTTCTCCAGGAAGACGATCTTCCTGCGGAACTCTGGCCGCCGGGCCAACTCGACGATCGACTGGACCAGTTGTTTCCCGTTGTCGTCGTGAGGATGAGCTTTGCCGGCATAGATGATCTGGACCGGCCTCGCCGGATCGTTCAAGACTTTGCCCAGCCGCTCGGGATTCCGAATCAGAAGATTAGCGCGCTTGTAGGAGGCAAATCTGCGTCCGAAACCGATGGTGAGAATATCCGGGCTAAGCGCTTCTTCCGCGTCGTCGATGGCCGCTTGCGGAGCTGAACAGCTTAGAAGCTGGGCACGCAACCGTTGACGGGCGTAGGCGACGAGTCTTTCTCTGCGTCTCTCGTGTGTCCTCCACAACTCGCCCGCAGGAATGGATTCGGCTCGTTCCCACAACTTCGAATCCGCCGGTTCCTCACGCCACTTTGGTCCCAGATAGCGGTCGTAGAGCTGATTCATTTCGAAGGAAACCCAGCTGCGAAAGTGCACACCGTTGGTGACGTGTCCGATGGGAACCTCGGTTTCCGGAACGCCTTCCCAAATGCTGTTCCACATACGCCGTGAAACTTCCCCGTGCAGCTTACTGACGCCGTTGCTGAAACAGGCCAGACGGAGTGCCAGGACGGTCATACAGAAATCCTCGGATTGGTTGGCGGGATTCTGGCGGCCGAGTCCCAGGAACTCGACTGAGGAGATTCCGAGACGCTGAATGTATTTTTCGAAGTAGTGTTCGATCAAACCAGGGGAAAAATAATCGTGTCCGGCGGCGACCGGAGTGTGGGTTGTGAAAATCAGACTGGCGGATGCCAGGGTCTTCGCTTCCTTGAACGAAAGGCTCTGCGTCTCCATCAAGCGCACGACTCGTTCCAGGCTGAGAAATGCGGAATGACCTTCGTTCATGTGATAGACCGTAGGTTTCAGTCCGATCGCTTCTAGCGCGCGATACCCTCCAACTCCGAGAACGATTTCCTGCTTGAGCCGCATTTCAAGATCCCCACCGTAAAGCTGGTAGGTAATCTTCCGGTCTTCTGGCGCATTCTCGGCCGTATTCGTGTCCAGAAGAAAGAGCCGAAGCCGTCCTACATTTGCCGACCAGACTTGCGCCGCGACGGTTCCATGCGGCAACTCCACATGCACCTTCACGCCCGGCACCGGCCGGATCGGTAAAGTGTGGAAGTCGTTGTCTTCATAAGCCTCCTGCTGCCAGCCTGCGCCGTTGAGATATTGCCGGAAGTATCCTTGTTGATAGAGCAATCCCACGCCGATCAGCGGCAATCCCAAGTCGCTGGCTGCCTTAAGGTGATCGCCGGCTAGTACGCCCAACCCGCCGGCAAAGATCGACAAGCATTCAGTAATTCCGAATTCAGCGGAGAAATACGCGACTAATAGATCGCTGTTACCGTGGTCGCGGCCGTACCAGTTGCCCTCGCCCGAAACGTAAAACTTCAGAGTTTCGGCAACCCCCCTCATGTGTGCCAGAAACGAATCATCGGCTGCGGCCGTCTGCAGCGCGCTTTGATCCACCGTTCCCAACATCAGGACAGGGTTGTGACCGGACGTTTCCCAAAGGTCGCGGTCAAGCCTTCGAAACAGCTCAATGGCGGCGTGATCCCAACTCCAGCGGAGGTTGTGGGCAATTTCCAATAGTGGCGTTAGTGAAGGCGGCAGGGATGGGCGGACTTGGAACGTACGAATGGGCTTCATCGTGACCTTTCACCGGGCTTGTTTCCTAGCACTCAAACAGTGCCCCGAGAAAACAGAATAGAAGCGACGGCTGGGCGGAGATATTGCCCTTTGGGACAATCCGAGAAACAAAAGGACGTATTTGGTCCGAATCGGAACGTTCATGGTTTCACGCAGAAAATAGCACGCGCCTCCGAGCAGCGAGCAATGGAACCTCTGCTCGTCGAGTCGGAGACGCTTGTCTCGTCATGCCCGCTCACGTAGACTTTTTCTGTGATCCCTCGCTATCATCGTTCCGGTTCACCGTGGCAGGACGCGCGGTGAAACCACTCAGGACGCCAGGGGATCTTGACCACCCTCCCCTGAGACGCGGCCTTGAGGTTCTATCCGCCAAGCTGACCTTGCATGCCCGACTCCTTCTGTCTTTCATCGGAGTCATTATCTTTTCCGGTTTTGTCTGGTCCGTGCTTGGTATGGGCCTCATGCATAGGAGCTTGCCTCAGGTGCAAGATGTTCTTGCGTTCGACCTGAGCGCCGCACTCGAAATCTATCGCCAACATGTTTCCCGCATCACGGACGCAGTTCGTCTGATCGCGCAGCAACCGATGGTCCAGCAACAGATCGAGCGAGGGAACATTCAGAACTTGAGCGGCCAGTTGCAGGCAATTCAACACAGCGACGAACTGGACCTCCTGTTTCTGACCGATGCGCAGGGCCAGACGCTGCTTCCGGTGAGGAATCAAGGCCACGCCATTGAAGTCGCCGGTATTGCAACCATGGTGGAGCAGACTCTCCGGGAGCGTAAAGAAGTCGCGTCCACTGTCGTGCTTTCGGCTGGCCAGCTGGCGAATGAAAGTGCCGACTTGGCTAGGCGCGCACGAATTGACGTGGTTTCAACCTCCCATGCTGGTTCGGAACGGCCGGGCAACGTGGCCGATGGGTTGTTCGCGGCTGCAGCGGTGCCGGTGATGGGCGACGATGGGAAACTGCTCGGAGTGCTCTGCGGAGCTCAATTGCTTAACGGACGCAACGCGATTGCGGATCGGATTCGAAGCAACCTTTACCGGGAAGAACAATACGACGGGCACGATGTCGCCATTGTTTCTATTTTTCTTGGCGACAAGCGGATTGCAACCAGCGCGACCACCCCCTCGGGGCGGAGAGCCCTCGGCACTCTTGTCTCCGAGGAGGTATATAAGCACGTGCTTCTCGGGGGTGAACGCTGGGTTCGGCCCGGCTACATCGTGGATGACTGGTACCTGACTGCGTACCAACCGCTTCGCGATCCGCAGGGTGCGGTGATTGGCGCCGTAGGCCTCGGACTTCTAGAACGGAAATTCAATGCGACGGAACGCCAGGTGGAGGAGATCCTGTTCGGCGTTGCCGTGGTCGCGGTGCTGCTGGCGTTCTTCATCAGCTATGGAGTGTCGAATTCGGTCTTGAAGCCGCTGAACTCTTTGATTGCCGCAACCAATAAGATGGCCGCAGGCATGTCTCCGCAAGACATCGAGCCTGATCCGCGAGCTCCGATCGAGATCGAAGAGCTGAGGACCTCGTTCAACGCCATGACCGCGGCAATACGGGAGCGTGACGAGCAACTTCGCCGCCAGACGTCGGAAAAGCTGATGCGCTCCGATCGCTTGGCGATGGTCGGCCAGTTGGCCGCCGGAGTTGCGCACGAGATCAATAACCCCCTCGGCAGCATTCTCCTTTTCAGCCGTTTGATCATGCAGCAGGTGCCGCCGGAAGGCCGGATCAGGGAAAACCTGGAACGCATCGAGAAAGAAACCAAGCGTTGCCACGCCATCGTGAGAAACCTGCTCGACTTCGCCCGTCAGCGCGAGCCGCTGGTGGAATCTCTCGATGTGAATCAGTTGCTGGACGCGACCCTCAAGCTATTCGAAGGGCAATTTCTCTTTCACAATATCGAGGTAGTCCGGGACTACAATCCGAAGCTGCCGCCCCTGCAGGCTGATGAGTCCCAACTGCAACAGGTGTTCATGAACATCATTCTGAATGCCGCTGACGCGATGAACGGCAGCGGACGCCTCACCCTCACGACAGACGACGGCGACGGCCACATCAAGATAAATATTTCCGATACTGGTTGTGGCATTCCGCTTGAGAACATTGATCGCATCTTCGATCCGTTCTTCACTACCAAGGGTGTGGGGCACGGCACTGGACTCGGACTCTCCGTCAGTTACGGGATCGTCCAGAACCACCACGGGGATATCAACGTGTTCAGCACGGTCGGTTCAGGCACGACGTTTGCTGTGTCTCTACCGACATCCCAGGGGAGCCATTGATGGCGACTCGTGGCAAAGTTCTAGTCATCGACGACGACGAATCCATGCGCATCGCTTGTACGCAGGCGCTTGAACAGATCGGATTCAGCGTCGCGGCGGCCGCGGACGGTGAACAAGCCCTGGAAATCGCATTTCGGGAATCATTCGACGTTGCTCTGCTGGATCTACGAATGCCCGGGACGCCGGGGATGGAAGTGCTGCGAAGGCTTAAGCAGGATTCGCCGAACCTGATGGTGATCATTATCACGGGCTATGCCACGATCGATTCGGCAGTCGAAGCGATCAAGTCAGGCGCCTACAACTATCTGTCCAAGCCCTTCACGCCTGAGGCGCTGATCGCGATTGTCAGCAAGGCGGTGACGGCGCGGAGGAGAGTTCTGGAGTATGCGTGTATCAGCCAGGAACTCGAGCGCAAGATGCTTTCGGAGGAAATGATCGGATCCTCCGAGGCAATGAGAAATGTCACGCGCCTCATCCGCAAGGCTGCTCCCGGCGATTCCACCGTGTTGATCACCGGCGAAACGGGAACAGGCAAGGAGTTGGTGGCCCGCACAATCCATCAAGCTTCCGTTCGCGCGCGAAATCCTCTGGTTGATATCAATTGCGCAGCACTGCCCGAGCATCTTGTGGAAAGCGAATTATTCGGTTATGAGAAGGGCGCGTTCAGCGGCGCTGATTCGTCGAAGCCGGGGCTGTTCGAGTTAGCCGACAGGAGCACAATTTTTCTTGATGAAATTGGAGAACTGGAA
>Ga0187847_10004587_pt1 | contig 10130 bp, 8 predicted proteins | sample June2016WEW_4_10_FD_132458 | JGI IMG/M metagenome (GOLD analysis project Ga0187847, IMG submission 132458) | Peatland microbial communities from SPRUCE experiment site at the Marcell Experimental Forest, Minnesota, USA - June2016WEW_4_10 | ecosystem: Environmental > Terrestrial > Soil > Wetlands...
GGCGCGATCGATCCGCCGTAAAGCATCATGCCGGGAATATCGAGCCGGCAGAGAGCCATGATGATGCCCGGCATATTCTTGTCGCAGCCGCCGATGCCCACCAGGCCGTCGAAGAGATTGCCACGCGCCACGAGTTCGATGGAGTCGGCAATCACTTCGCGCGAAACCAGTGAGGCCTTCATGCCCTGCGTGCCCATGGTGATGCCGTCGGAGATGGTGACTGTGTTGAACTCCATCGGCGTGCCGCCCGCCTCACGAATGCCCTGCTTAAGCGCCTCCGCGATCTCGCGCAGGTGCACGTTGCAGGTGCCGATCTCGGTCCATGTGTTGGCCACGCCGATGATCGGCTTGTGCAGTTCTTCCTTCGAGAATCCCGATCCGCGCAGGTACGATCGCGCCGCCGCGCGGCTCGGCCCTTCAGTCAGCGGGATGCTTTGTCGCTTGCCTTCGATGGTCATTGGCTCTCTTCGTTCGCCAGCTTCTAGCTTCTAGCCACTAGCTTCTAGCTCGTTCTTGTTGCGGTTTTCGCTTGCTAGTGAGGCCGATTGCTGCCTCTCTCCTTAAACTCAACTTCTGACCAAAACCTTCCAGACGGGGGATCGGGAGACACAAGCCTAAAGACAACTCCAGTGCTCTTTTCGACGAACCATTTTTCGTCCCAGCCCGCCGCCATATCACTGCTTGGTGATATTTCCTTCACAACCCCCTGCTCAATCGAATTTTTGATGCGATTCCGTAGTTCGTCGTAATCCTTCCTTGAACCAATTTCGGGGCTTCGATGCATCTCTTCAAAGAGCGACATATCATTCAGTGTTGTTCCCGTTACTGATCTTCCAATGCCGTACTTAGTCAGGGAAAAGCTAGAGGCTGGAAGCTAGCGGCTAGTAGCTGCCTCATCACTTCGCTTTCAGCCATCCCGCCGCGTCGTGCTGCTTCTCAAACTTGTCCAGTTCCGCGGCGTGGCGCAGTGTCAGGCCGATGTCGTCGAGCCCTTCGAGCAGACAGAACTTGCGGAAGGGATCGATTTCGAACTTTGCGTTGAAGCCGCGACCATCCGTCACCGTCTGCGCCTCGAGCGAAACAGTCAACTGATAGTTAGGAATGTTTTGCGCGTTTTGGAGGAGCGTATCGACCTCTGGCTCGCTAAGGCGAACCAAAACAATACCGTTTTTGCCCGCATTCGAGAAGAAAATGTCGGCGAAGGTGGGCGCGATGACCGCGCGGAAGCCAAAATCGCTCAGCGCCCAGGCGGCATGCTCGCGGCTCGACCCGCAGGCGAAGTTTTTGCCAGCCACAAGAATCTGCGCGCCCTTGTACCGCGGGTCGTTGAGGACGAAATCGGCAACAGGCTCCCCGTCTGGCGTTTGCCGCCAATCGAAGAACAGAAAATCGCCGTAGCCCGTGCGCTCAATGCGCTTCAAAAACTGCTTGGGAATAATCTGGTCGGTGTCGACATTGGCGCGATCGAGCGGTGCGGCAAGCGATGTGAGTGTTTTGAACGGTTCCATCAGGCAGTTACCTCCTCGTGGGCGGATTTGAGAATGGGCCAAGTTCGAATGTCGACGAAATGCCCGGCAATTGCAGCCGCCGCGGCCATCTCGGGAGAGACCAGGTGCGTGCGTCCGCCGCGGCCCTGGCGGCCCTCGAAGTTGCGGTTCGAGGTCGAGGCGCAACGCTCGCCCGGCAAAAGAATGTCGGGATTCATGCCCAGGCACATGGAGCAGCCGGGCTCGCGCCAGTCGAATCCGGCCTCGATAAAGATGCGGTCGAGGCCTTCCTTTTCCGCCTGCGCCTTGACCTGCTGCGAGCCGGGAACGACCATGGCGTTGACGTGGCTCGAAACCTTTCGGCCCGAGGCGATCTTCGCTGCCGCGCGCAGGTCCTCGATGCGGCCGTTGGTGCATGAGCCGATGAAGACGCGGTCGATCTCAATCTCTGCGAGCGGCGTTCCAGCCTTCAGATCCATATATTCGAGCGCGCGCGCGAAGGATTTGCGGTCGGCTTCGCTGGCAGCGTTTGCCGGATCGGGTACCTTGGCGCTGACCGGCGCCACCATGCCGGGACTCGTGCCCCAACTTACGTAGGGAACCAGCGCGGCGGCGTCGATGACTAACTCGCGATCGAACTTCGCACCTGGATCGGAAGGCAGCTTGCTCCACTCGGCCACCGCAGCCTTCCAGGCTTCACCCTTCGGACTAAAGCTGCGACCTTCCAGGTATGCAAACGTCGTCTCGTCCGGCGCGATCATGCCGGCACGCGCGCCCGCCTCGATGCTCATGTTGCAGATCGTCATGCGGCCTTCCATCGAGAGCGCACGAATGGCCGAGCCCGCGTATTCGATCACGCAGCCCGTAGCGCCGTCGGTGCCGATCTTGCCGATGATGGCGAGAATGATGTCTTTTGCGGTGACGCCGAGCGGCAGCTTGCCTTCAACCGCAATGCGGAAGGTCTTCGGCTTCGACTGCGGCAAGGTTTGCGTTGCCAGCACGTGCTCCACTTCGCTGGTGCCGATGCCGAAAGCGAGTGCGCCGAATGCCCCGTGCGTCGAGGTGTGCGAGTCGCCACACACAATCGTCATGCCCGGCTTGGTCAGGCCGAGTTCGGGGCCGATGACGTGGACCACACCCTGGTTGGGCGAGTTCACATCGTAGAGTTCGACGCCGAATTCAGCGCAGTTCTTGCGCAGCGTGGCAATCTGCGTGGCCGAAATCTGGTCCACGATGTTCAGCCGGCCCTCTTTGGTGGTGGGTACATTGTGGTCGACGGTCGCGATCGTGCGATCGGGACGGCGTACCTTGCGCCCGGCCAGCCTCAGCCCCTCGAATGCTTGGGGAGACGTGACCTCGTGGACAAGTTGCAGGTCGATGTAGAGCAGCGTGGGCTCGCCCTTGGGCTCTACGACAACGTGCTGCTCCCAGACCTTTTCGAATAATGTTTTCGCTTCGCTCATAAAACAGCTCCTAGCTAATTATTGCTGGCTCCAAAGTTTGCATCATTACTCAGTTTGTCATCCTGAGCGGAGTTTGCCGCGTTTTTTGAGGCAAACGGAGTCGAAGAATCTGCGGTTGTTCTTCAACCAACTTCTAGCTCACCACACTAGCGGCTAGCAGCTAGAAGCTGCTCTTTCACCGTCTCCTTGACCTTCGCGCCCATCTCTTTCGTCGAAAGCACCGTAACACCTTGCACGTTGCCGCGCGCAAGATCGGGTGTGCGGAAGCCCTGCTCCAAAACCTTGCGCACCGATGACTCGACGGCGGCGGCTTCGGCTTCGAGCCCAGCGGAGTAGCGCAGAATCAGCGCTGCGGTGAGAATGGCGCCGAGCGGATTGGCCAGGCCCTTGCCGGCGATGTCGGGCGCCGAACCGTGGACTGGTTCGTACAAATTCACTTTGCCGCCGATGGTGGCCGAAGGCAACATGCCCAGCGAGCCGGTAATCACGCCGGACTCATCGGTGAGAATGTCGCCGAATAAATTCTCCGTCAGCACCACGTCGAAGTCGCGCGGTCGATTCATGATGTGCATGGCCATCGCGTCCACATATTGATGCTCGACTGTCACGTCGGGGAACTCCTGGGCCACTTCAGTCACTGTCGCGCGCCACAGTTGCGACACCTCGAGCACGTTGGCCTTGTCCACGCTGGTCAGTTTCTTGCGGCGCCTAGCGGCCAGCTCGAAGGCGACCCGCGCCACGCGGGCCACTTCATTGCGGGTGTAGCGCATGGTGTTCCAGGCTTCGCCGCTTTCACGGTTCCACTCGCGCGGCTGGCCGAAGTAAAGGCCGCCGAGCAGCTCGCGTACAAACAGAATGTCGGCGCCCTCGATAATCTCCGGTCGCAACGGGCTATTGACGGCAAGCTCTTTGAAGGCAAACGCGGGCCGCAGATTGGCGAATCCGCCGAGCGCCGAGCGGATGGCGAGCAGGCCGGCTTCGGGCCGCTTGTCGGGCGGGAGCGAATTGAATTCGTTGCCGCCCACCGCGCCCAGCAAAACCGCATCGGACGCAAGCGCCGCGTCGAGCGTGTCAGCGGGCAGAGGCGTGCCGTCCTCGACAATGGCCACGCCGCCAATGCGCTTTTCCATAAACGTAAGCTCGTGGCCGCCCAGCGTTGCGATTTCCTGCAACACGGCAACTGCTTCGTTGGTCACTTCAGGGCCGATGCCGTCGCCGGCGGTTACCAGGATATTCAGCTTCATTTTCAGTTCTCAGTTCGTCGTTGTCGGTGGCCTAACTGCCGGCTGCATCAATCCACTACGCCGCTTCAAAGCATCCCTCAGGGGCTAAAAGCCCCCGGTGATTTGCGGTGGTTCCGGCACGACTAAAGTCGTGCCCTTTCAAGCCGCGCGTCGCCCCTACGAGGCTTCAAATTACATCCCACTTCCCTACCCCACGCTAAAGCGCGGGGCTAACAACCTTTGCGCCTACGGCGCTTGCGGTACCCTTCGACTACGCTCCGGGCAGGCTAAAAGTCATGCCCATTTACGAAACCACTTGAGGCCGGTTCCAGTCTCGGGTTCCTGGTCCCTGTTCTTTTCAATCCAGTTCGCTGACCGGCTCGCTGCGTTTTTCGCGAATCCCATCGGGCAGTAGGCCGATCAGGTCCTGGTCGTAGATGTTTTTCTTGCGGTCGGCCAGCGCCACAAAGCGGTAATACACATGCTGCAGCTCGTCGCGCGAGACCGTGAATCCGAGTTGTTCCAAGCGATGCCTTAACGCCGCGCGGCCGGAGTGCTTGCCGAGCACGAGGTGCGTCTTCGAGACGCCGACAAGTTGCGGCGTCATGATCTCGTAGCAAAGCGGGTTGGCCAGCACGCCGTGCTGGTGAATGCCCGACTCGTGGGCAAAAGCGTTCGCGCCCACAATCGCTTTATTCGGCGAGGGACGGAAGGTGATGAGCTGGCCGAGCACTTCACTGGTGGGATAGAGCTGGTCGAGCTTGATGTTGGTGGCGATGCCGTAACGCTCGGCGCGCACGTAAAGCGCCGCGGCAATCTCTTCGAGCGCCGCGTTGCCGGCCCGTTCGCCGATGCCGTTGATGGTGCACTCCACCTGGCGCGCGCCAGCTTCGACGGCTGCGAGCGAGTTGGCTACGGCCAAGCCAAGATCGTCATGACAATGCGCGGATAGCACTACGCCCTTTTCGTCGATGGCGGGAATGCGCTCGCGCACCTCGCGAAACATCTGGCCGTACTCCTCGGGTGTGGTGTAGCCCACGGTGTCGGGCATATTGATGGTTGTCGCGCCGGCTTCGACGGCGATGCCGACCATCTCCACCAGGAAGTCGCGGTCGGAGCGGGTCGCGTCCTCGGGCGAAAACTCCACGTCGTCCGCAAGCGAGCGCGCCAGGCGCACCGATTCGCCGCATAGGTCGAGGGCCTCGGCGCGGCTGATCTTCAATTTGTACTCGAGGTGCAAATCGCTCGATGCAAGAAAGACATGGATGCGCGCCCGCTCGGCAAACTGCAGTGCACGGGCCGCCATTTCGATATCTTCACTCTTGGCGCGCGCCAATGAGGCGATGCGCGGTTTGCGAACGGCCTGCGTAATGGTGGCGATGGCCGCGAAATCACCCTCCGAAGCCATGGCAAAGCCGGCCTCGATGATGTCCACGCCCAGATCCTCGAGGGCGTGAGCCATGGTGAGTTTCTCCTGCGTAGTCATCGAGCAACCCGGCGATTGCTCGCCGTCGCGCAGGGTAGTGTCGAAGAATGCCAGGTGATTGGAAATCATGGGTTTGCTTCGGCGGGGAACCAGCCCCGTCCAACTTTTATATTGTCTCCTATAGAGCTAATATAACGCAAAGTTATAATTGTTTTGGATCAGATTAGAATTTCTTATGGACAAGAAAGCAGAGATCAGAGAGCAGAGAGCACGAGTTTTGGGAGCATTGCAGGTTCTAACTTGACACACACGAATACGTCTTTAGGGCGTAACCGTGTGTCGCTGCAGGGAAACACTGATCTCTGATCTCTGCCCCCTGATCTCTTCGCTCCAAAGGAGCGCCCATGGAACTCAGCCAGCTCGAAACCTTCCTAGCCGTGGCCGAGGAGCGCAGTTTCTCTCGCGCGGCCACGCGCCTGCACCGCACCCAGCCGGCCGTCAGCCAGGTGATCCGCAAGCTGGAAGACAACGTAGGCGAGACGCTCTTCGATCGCGCGGCGCGCGACGGATCGCTGACCGCCGCGGGGGTGCTCTTGCGCGATTACGCGCTGCGCCTGCTGGCCCTGCGCCGCGAGGCCGCGAGCGCTCTCGATGAGTTGAAGAGCCTGGAGCGCGGGCACCTGCAACTGGCGGCCAACGAGTACACCTGCATGTACCTGCTGCCGGCCATCGACGCTTTCCGGCGCGAGTACCCGCACATCGATGTCACGGTGCAGCGCATGCTGGCCTCGCACATCCCCGAGGAGCTCAGCCGGCGCACTTTCGAGCTGGGCGTCATTTCTTTCAGGCCCGATCCCGCGCAGATCCGGACGATTGCCGTGTATAACGACAGCCTGGACTTCATCGTGAGTCCCACACACACGCTCGCGGCGGCGGAGCGCGTTTCCATCCGCGATCTGGGCCAGGAGACTTTTATCGCGCATAACGTGGCGTCGCCGCTGCGCCGCAAGGTGATTGAGGCCTTCCAGCGCCACCGCACGCCGCTCAACATGAGCATCGAACTGCCTACCATCGAGGCCATCAAGCGTTTTGTCGCCATGGGCAACGGCGTGGCGCTGGTGCCGCACCTGGCCGTGGCTCGCGAACTGGAAATCGGCGACCTTGTGCGCGTGCCGGTGGACGAATTGGAGGTGCGCCGCGTGTTGCGCCTCGCCAGCCGGCGCCAAGCTACGCTCTCCTATGCCGCTAAAGCCTTTCTGGGTACGCTCAAGAGCCTGGCTGAAAAACAAGGACCTCCGTTTTTCTACCATGTGGAGCGGGGGAATTGAAAGGTAGGGAGCAAGCCACCTCAGCGAGCAAAAATCGCTCGCCGGGGACCCCGGCAGAGAGCGAGGGAGCAATAAAACAAAAACCAAAGGACAAGAGGAACACTTCCCCTTTGCATCTCGGCCCCTTTGCATCTCGGCGATGATTGCACCGCTGAGCCCCGACCACTCGCTCCCTTGCTCCCTACTCCCTGCCTTCTCCGTCTAAGCGGCATGTGAATTCATTGCCAGCTCCATGAAGATTGTGGGACGCGCCCCCACCCGCCCCGGCCATTTACAATTCTTGGAGCGGAGCTTCGGGGGCATCCGGGGCACCGGGCTAGTGCGTGAAAATCTCGACGATCGTAGCAACACGCACGGTTCAAGAAGTCGTGAGGATCAGGATCGAATGAAGAAGATCGCCTTTTTAGTCGCTTTGCTGGCCGCAAGCGTGGCCATGGGCCGCGCACAGGAAAGCCGCCAGGACATCAGTTTGAGTGGATTCGGGTTAGTTGAACCGTTCATGGCTTCTTCCACCACCGTGCAGGTGAACTCCACACCGGCTTACGGCGCGTTGGTCAGCTACCGCTATATGCTTACGCCCTCGAGCGCGCTCGAAGCCAACTACGGTATCACTTACCAGAACAGCATTGGATTCTACATCAACCCCAACCACTACAAAGTTCTGACGCGCACCCAAGAAATATCTGGCGCCTTCGTGAAATCCTTCGTCTTCAAGAACCTGAATCCGTTCGTCGAGGCCGGTCCGGCTGGGATCATCTTCCTGCCCATCATCAATTCCGGCACCACGACCGATGACACCAAGCAGCAGACCGAGATAGGAGGCATGTTCGGCGGCGGCATCGCCTACGAGATCAGCCCCAGCTTCGACATCCGCGTCGAATACCGCGGACTGTTGACCAAAGTGCCCACCTTCAGCATCCCCAATGCCGCCACCAACCGCTGGTGGTGGATGTCAGAACCCGCCGTTGGCGTGGCATACCATTTCTAGGAAACAGGGGTCAGGGATTAGAAAAGCGGGGATCGGCCGAGGCCGATCCCCTTTTGTTTGTCGTGAAAAGTGAAAAGATTGTCTTGCGTTGGGAAGAGCTTTCCTCGATCAGGAAGCTGAGATCTCGATGCCCTGGGCTTCGCGATAGCGGCCGAGTTCCTTCACCATGCCACAGTGCGCGTGGAGCGCGTCAAGGGCGCGCGTACCTTCAGCGCTCGAACCAATCTGGCAGTCGACGTAAAAAATATACTCCCACGGCTTGCCGTGCACCGGGCGCGACTCAATCTTGGTCAGGTTGGTGCCGATGGCACTCAAGGCGGTCAGCGCGGCTACCAGAGACCCCGGCCGATGTTCGAGCGTAAACGCGACGCTTATCTTGTTCGCCTCGGGATCGGTCTCGGCCTCGCGGCTACGCTCCACCAGGAAAAACCGCGTGTAGTTCTCTGGATCGTCTTCAATGTCGCGGGCGAGAATCTCCGCTCCATAATACGAAGCTGCCGCTTCGCTGGCGATGGCCGCCACGTTCCACTCGCGGAGCTCCATGAGCTGCTTGACGCTGCCCGCAGTGTCGTAAAAAGCGATGGCCTTCATCTTGGGGTGCGCGGCGATAAAGCGCCGGCACTGCGCCAGCGCCACGGGATGCGAAAGCACGCGGTCAATTTTGTCGATCGACACGCTGGGCATCGCGATCAGGTTATGCCGAATGCGTATGAGCGTCTCCCGTACCACCTTGACATCGTGCTTGAGCAGCAGATCGAAATGTTCGAGGACCGAGCCGGCGAGCGAGTTCTCAATGGGAATCGCGGCGGCATCGGCCGTGCCCGAATCGAGCGCCGCAAATACCTCGGCCGAGAGCGCGCAGGGAACAATCTCCGCGCCGGGAACAAGCTTCAGCGCCGCTTCGTGGCTGAACGCTCCCGGCTCTCCTTGAATTGCGATCTTCATGCTGTGGTTTCCTGCTGTGGGCCGTGCGCAAGCATGCGTAATTCCCTTTCGCAACATACCACATGCGCGGGCAGGCGGGTGCGACGGCTACTGCGCTTTAGTCTGAGAGTCGCGCTCTACCTGCTGCACGATGAACTGGATCAGATCGCGGTCCTTCTGTAATAACCGCGCAGAGAGCAGAACCAAGTCTGTGTCCGCACCAGTGATAATCGCAACACCGTCGATCTGGCTTGCATTCGGCCGCAGGCGCGAATCGGTCCCGAGGCCGGCTGTGTTGGCGGGAGTCTCGAACTCTACCACGTTCTTTGCGCGGTAGGTCAGTTTGTCATGCGGGTAAGGGCCAGACGGAAAGCCGCTCGCTGGCTCGATACCCTCGGCAATCACGTCCTGCGCGAATTGCTTGTAGGCCGGAAAGACACGCGCAATCACCTTTGCTACTTCGAATCTTCCTGATGCGCCGCCATTGACGAAGGAGATTTGGATCACCTGCCCTGAGAACCCCTTCCAGCCCATCGAGAAGAACACCTTGGCTTCGATGGGATCGGGACTAATGAACAGGTCGGCGCCATTCGATCCATACACTGAAAAGCAGTGCCAGCCACGTGGCGCAAGAGCACCGAGATCTCCGTCAACTTTGTAATAAGCGAGCCGTTGCGCCGCTACAGCCGGAATCACAACCGTCACGCTTGGGCCGTCAGGCGCTTTGACTGGCCCTCCCATCCCGTCCGACGCACAGCCCACAAACGGGACCTGGATCGCAGTTGCCGGAGCCGTAGTAGGTTTTGTCTGCGGAGAGATCGATCGCGCTCCGCAAAATCCGGCACAAACTACGAGGCTCACAGACAAGAGATGATGCTTATTCATGCGCAGATGATAACAACCGCGCCGGAAGTACAGCTACGGCCAGTGTGGTGAATCGAGGTTTTTTGAAAAGCAACCGCAGATCCTTCGACTCGTCCGCCTTCGGCAGACTCGCTCAGGATGACAGGTCAGTGGTGATTGAAGAATCAGTGAAGATTTGAACTGAAGACTCTGGGCTGCAGTTCCTACTCTCTCTCTCTGCCCCCTGTTTTCTGTTCCCTGCTCTCTGATCGCTATTCCCTGCCCTCACCGTCGCAGCCACAGATCCGCAGACACAAAAGCCAAAAATACAATGGCGATGACGCCATTCATGGTGAAGAACGCGGCATTCAATCGCCGCAGGTCGCGGGGCGAGACGATGGAATGTTCATAGGCCAGCAGCAGACCCACAGCCACGACGCCCAGCCAA
>Ga0187847_10004588_pt1 | contig 10129 bp, 9 predicted proteins | sample June2016WEW_4_10_FD_132458 | JGI IMG/M metagenome (GOLD analysis project Ga0187847, IMG submission 132458) | Peatland microbial communities from SPRUCE experiment site at the Marcell Experimental Forest, Minnesota, USA - June2016WEW_4_10 | ecosystem: Environmental > Terrestrial > Soil > Wetlands...
CTGGCAAGCATGGCGCGCGTGCATGAGATGGCACAGATCCACTCGATCCTGAAAGACAGGCTGGACACAGAGAAGCAGCTCTCCGCGGTGTATGCGAAGTGGACTGCGCAGGTCGGTTTGCAGCATCGGATTGTGCTGCATCTGGTCCTGCAGTCGATGGCGGGGATTTCGGCGCTGCTACTGGGTGCGGTGCTGGTGTGGTGGCTGGTGCAGGCCTTGCTGGACCGCGCCGTTGTGGACGCGCGAAGCATCCATACATTGCGCACGGTTGCCAGCCTGGCTATCGAGGTGGTGACGCTGGTGCTGGTGCTGCTGTTCGTCTTTGGCGCGCCCAGCCAGATGCCGACCATCCTGGGACTGTGTGTGGCGGGCCTGACGGTGGTCTTTCAGAACTTTATCCTGGCCTTCTTCGGCTGGTTCATGCTGATGGGCCGCAACGGCATCCGCGTGGGCGACTGGGTGGAGATCAACGGCGTGGCAGGCGAGGTCGTCGAGGTCGGGCTCTTCCGCACCACGCTGCTGGAGACGGGCAACGGCACGGACAAGGGACATCCCACCGGGCGGCGCGCCAGGTTCCTCAACAGCTTTGCAGTGACCGGCCAGTTCTTCAACTTCTCCACCACAGGCCAGTGGATGTGGGACGAGATCAGCGTGAATGTGCCGGAGGGCGAGGGATCGTACCAGACCATCGAGGCAATCCACAAGGCAGTGCTACAGCAGACCGAGAAGGACGCGATGCTGGCGGAGAAGGAATGGAAGGGCGTCTCCAGACAGCATGTGCTGGGACAGCTCTCGGCCGCGCCGTTGGTGAACCTGCGCCCGGCAGCTTCTGGCATCGACATCCTGGTGCGCTATGTGACGCGCGCCAAAGACCGCTTCGAGATGCGCAACAAGCTGTACCAGGTCGTGATCGATCTGCTGCGTAAGCCTGCTGGTAAGGGAATACCGAAATAGCGAGCGACAGCTGTCCGCTCAGGGAAGCATTTTGGGTACCCCATTCATGCACATAGTTTGCGCATAAGCGAGGGCCTCATGCACAGTGGGTTTGCCCTTGCCGCTATGCGCTCTCGCCCTTGGCCGAGGCCAGCTTTTCTTCTGCCTGGCGTGTCATGGCGTTGGCGTAGTCGTACTTGGAAGCGTCGTCGCCCGCCTCCTGCCACATCTTCTCGCCCAGCGCCAGCTCTTGTTGAGCCTGGTCCGTGTCGATCTCGTTGGGATGCATCGCTGTCTCGGCCAGAATCGTCACCCGCTCGGGAAGCACCTCGACGAAGCCCCACGCGACGAAGAACTTCTGGTCGCCCGATGTGCCGCCGTGCAGCCGCACCTCGCCCGCGCCCAGCTCCGCCAGCAGCGGCGCAGCGCCGTAGAGCGCCTCCAGATAGCCCGAGCTGGACGGCAGTTCCACCGACTCCGCCGTGGCATCCAGCAGCAGCCGGTCCGGGCTCACCAGCCGTACCGCCAACAACCCCGAATTTGCAACCGCTTCTGCCATCTCTTCCTTCAACTAGCAACCTGCAACTGTACTAAGCCGTCTGCTTCATCTTCTCAGCCGCGGCCAGCACGTCCTCGATGCTGCCCTTCAGATAGAACGCCTGCTCTGGAATCGCATCGTGCTTGCCTTCGATGATCTCGCGGAAGCTGCGCACAGTCTCCGCGACCTTGACATACGCGCCGGGGATGCCAGTGAAGACCTCGGCAACGTGGAAGGGCTGCGAGAGGAACCGCTGCACCTTGCGAGCGCGCGCCACGGTCGTCTTGTCCTCTTCGGAGAGCTCGTCGATGCCCAGAATCGCGATGATGTCCTGCAGGTCCTTGTAGCGCTGCAGAATCTTCTTCACGCCCTGCGCCACGTCGTAGTGCTCCTGACCAACGATGCGCGGCGACAGAATACGCGAGGTCGAGGCCAGCGGATCGACTGCCGGATAGATTCCCAGTTCTGACAGTGGCCGCGAGAGAACAGTCGTCGCGTCCAAATGGGCGAATGTGGTCGCCGGTGCCGGATCGGTCAAATCGTCGGCCGGCACATAGACCGCCTGCACCGATGTGACCGAGCCCTTCTTGGTGGAGGTGATGCGCTCCTGCAGCTCGCCCATCTCGGTGGCCAGGTTCGGCTGATAACCCACGGCCGAGGGCATACGGCCAAGCAGCGTGGAGACCTCGGAGCCAGCCTGCGTGAAGCGGAAGATGTTGTCGATGAAGAGCAGCGTGTCCGCACCCTCGACGTCGCGGAAGTGCTCGGCGACGGTCAGTCCGGTGAGAGCGACGCGCAAGCGCGCCCCCGGAGGCTCGGTCATCTGGCCATAGATCAGCGTGGCTTTGCTCTTCTGGAAGTCGGTGAGATTGATGACCCCAGAATCCTGAAACTCGACCCACAGATCGTTGCCCTCGCGCGTCCGCTCGCCCACACCGGCGAAGACCGAGAAGCCGCCATGGTTGCTGGCGACGTTGTTGATCAGCTCCTGGATGATGACCGTCTTGCCAACGCCCGCGCCGCCGAAGAGGCCGATCTTTCCGCCCTTGAGGAACGGCTGGATCAGGTCAATGACCTTGATCCCGGTCTCGAACATCTCCTCCGATGTGGACTGCTCATCGAACGCCGGAGCCTGGCGATGGATCGGCATATGAAACTCGGATGTGATTGGCCCAAGCTCGTCCACCGGATCGCCCAGCACGTTCATCACGCGACCCAGAGTTCCGCGGCCCACTGGAATCGTAATCCCCGCGCCTGTGTCGATCGCCTGCATCCCGCGCACCAGGCCATCGGTCGGCACCATCGCGATGCAGCGCACGCGTCCCTCGCCCAGATGCTGTTCCACCTCGACGATCACGCTCATCGGCTTCGGCACATCGAAGCCATCGCTGACGATGCGCAGCGCCTGATAGATCGGCGGCATCGTCTTCTCTTCGAACTGCACATCAACGGCCGGCCCGCTGATCGAAATTACACGTCCAATATTCTCAGCCATAGTCTCTTCGTTCCTAATGTTCTTCCGCGAACTACAGCGCCGCAGCGCCGCTTACAATCTCGATAATTTCCTTGGTAATCGCCGCCTGACGCAGGCGGTTCATGGTAAGGCTCAAGCTGTCGATCAGGTCCTCTGCGTTCTTGCTTGCCGCATCTGTCGCCGTCATGCGCGCCGCATGCTCCGCGGCTGCCGACTCCAGCAGCGCGTGAAAGATCTGCGTGGACACATACTGCGGCATCAGGTTGCGGAACAACTGCTCCGGCGCCTGGTCGTAGATGTAATCCACCTCGGCGGTGCCAAACTTCTTCGCCTCCGACTCGGCGGCCGCATCGTCCGCCGCGAATACCGAAACGCCGGAGGACTGCGCAGCGCGCGCCGCCGCCTCTCGCTGCTCCTCGGTCATCTCTTCGGCTGCGGTAATCTCCTGTGCGCCCAGCTTGCGAATCGGCAACAGCTTCTCCACCACCAGGCGCTGCGCTATCACGCTCTTGAACTCGTTGTAGACCACATATACCGAATCGATCTCCGCCCGCTCGTAGCGCTCGACGATGGAGTTGACCATCTGCAGCACATCGTTGTAGTCAACACGCAGCAACAGCCCCGCATGTTCCGCCACCACCTCGACCGGCTGCGCGCGATGGCGCACCGTATCGTAGTGGGTCGAGAGGTCGTTGTCGTAGTGCTGCTCGGTCTTCTCGTAGTTCGCCGCGGCAACCTTCTTCTTGTAGAGCGCGATCGCCTTCTTGCCCACCGGCTCCAGGTCGATCGTCTGGCCCAGCGCGCGCCGCTCGTCAATGAACCGCTGCGCCGCCTTGCCGATGTTCGCGTTGAACGCGCCGGCAAATCCCTTGTCGCCCGCGACCACAATCGCAAGCACGTTCTTCTCCGCGCGCTCGATCAGCAGCGGATGCAGAATCTCGCCCGTCTGCTCGTTGTAGAGGTCGGTACGGCGCACCAGTGACACCAGCACATTGGCCAGCATCCGCGCATACGGACGCGCCTTCATCGCGCGGTCCTGCGCGCGCCGCAGCTTCGCCGCCGAGACCATCTTCATGGCCTTGGTGATCTGCCGCGTGTTCTTCACACTGCGGATGCGGCGCCGAAGATCGAGTACATTCGCCATGGTTTACTTTGCCGCCGCCAGCTCTTTCTCGCTCGCTTCTTTCTTGTCCTTCAGATTTGCCAGAAACGATCCCTTAAAGTCATTGACCGCATCCGTCAGACGCTTCTTGATGTCGTCGTCGAGCGCCTTCTTGGTGGCAATGTCCGTCAGAATCGTCGGCGCGGAGTTCTCCAGATAGGGATAGAAGCCGTCCTCAAACGCGCGCAGGTCGGCGACCTCGACGTCGTCGAGCAGGCCGTTCACTCCGGCAAAGAGAATCGCAACCTGCTTCTCCACCGTCAACGGCTGAAACTGTGGCTGCTTCAGCAACTCTGTGAGTCGCGCGCCGCGGTTCAACTGCTGCAGCGTGACCTTGTCCAGGTCAGAGCCGAACTGCGAGAAGGCCGCCAGCTCGCGGTACTGAGCAAGGTCGAGCTTCAACGTCGAACCCACCTGCTTGGTGGCTTTGATGGCCGCGGCAAAGCCCACGCGCGAGACCGAGAGCCCCACGTTCACCGCCGGACGCACGCCGGAGTTGAAGAGATCGGTCTCAAGGAATATCTGTCCGTCAGTAATCGAAATAACGTTGGTCGGAATGTACGCCGAAACGTCGCCCGCCTGCGTCTCGATGATCGGCAGTGCGGTCAAACTTCCCCCGCCCAGCTTGTCGGAGAGCTTCGAAGCCCGCTCCAGAAGGCGCGAGTGCAGATAGAAGACATCGCCGGGATACGCCTCGCGGCCCGGCGGACGGCGCAGCAGCAAGGAGATCTCGCGGTAGCTTACCGCGTGCTTGGAGAGATCGTCGTAGATCACCAGCGCGTGCCGCGCCGAGTCGCGGAAGAACTCACCCATCGCACACGCCGCGAACGGAGCAAGATACTGCATCGGCGCGGGCTCGGACGCGGTCGCCGCAACGATGATCGTATACGCCATCGCGCCATGCTCTTCCAGCGTCTTCACAAGCTGCGCCACCGAAGACCGCTTCTGCCCGATCGCGCAGTAGATGCAAATCAAATTCTTCCCCGCCGAGTTGATGATGGTGTCCAACGCGATCGCGGTCTTGCCCGTCTGACGGTCGCCGATCAGCAGTTCGCGCTGCCCGCGTCCGATCGGGATCATCGTATCGATTGCCTTGATCCCCGTCGCCATCGCCTCGCGCACGCCCTGGCGATCGACCACGCCCGGAGCAATGCGCTCCATCGGCAGCCGATGCTCGGTGACGATCGGTCCCTTGTCGTCAATCGGCGAACCAAGCGCATCGACCACGCGCCCGATCAGCGCCTCGCCCACTGGCACCGACATGATCGTGCCCGTGCGCTTCACCTCGTCGCCTTCTTTGACCTGCGTGTAGTCGCCCATCAGCACGGCGCCCACCTCGGACTCATCCAGGTTCATCGCCAAACCGGCCACGCCGTGGGGGAACTCGATCAGCTCGCCTGCCATCACCTTGTCCAGCCCATGCACGCGCGCAATTCCGTCGCCCAGCGAGATCACCGTCCCGACCTGGTCCACCTGGATCTTCTGTTCGAAGTTCTCAATCTGCTGGCGGAGCAGCTCGGTTATCTCGTCCGCGTTGATCTTTGCCATGTCTTCCCTGCCCTCAATCCAGCGCTGTATCCCGCTTTCAATCTCAACTCAAATCCTGCGCCCTACGAAAACTCCGAACAACCCATACAATCCTTGCAATCCTACGCGTTCACCAGCCTCTGCTTGAGCTGCTGCAACTGGGCGCGCACCGATCCGTCGTAGACCGTCGAACCGATCTCCACCACCGCACCGCCAAGCAGCGAGGCGTCCTCCGCGTATCTGGCGCGAACACGCGCTCCGGCCAGCTTCGCGATCTGCTCCTCCAACTGCGCGCGGTCCTCCGCGTTCATCGGATGCGCGCTGGTGATCCGCGCCTCGGTTGCGCCCGCGTGCTCGTCCACCACCAGCTTGTACTCGGTGAGAATCTCGTCCAGCTCAGCCAGACGATGGTGCTCCACAATCACCGCAATGAAGTTCCTAACCTGGAAGAACATCACAATGCGTGCCGCAATCCCATCCAGGACCCTCAGCTTGCCGGCCATCTCGATCGATGGGTTCTCCAGAACCTCGCGCAGTTCGTTGCTGCCCGCCAGCGTCTCCGAGAAGTCTCGCATCTGCCGCTCGACCTCACTTGCATCCAGCCGGTCCGACTCGACAACCTCGGCAAAGGCGCGCGCATATCGTGGAGCGGAGCTGGCCACTAGTTCTGTCCCTTCTTCGACCCATCGCCCGTCAGCCGCTCGGCAAAACCCTGCACCAGCAGCCGGTCCGTCTCCGCCGAGACCACCAGCTTGTGCGCCGCGTGCTCGATCGCCAGACCCGCCGCGTACTGCTGCAGTTGCTTCTGCGCGTGGCTGGTCGCAACCGTTATCTCCTGCTCCGCGGCCGCCAGAATCCTGACCTTCTCGTCCTCGACCGTGGCCTTGATGCGCCGCTCCGCCTTGGCCGAATCCTGCTCCGCCAGAACACGCATCGCGGCAATCTCGCCGTCCAGCTTGCCCAGCCGCTCTTCCACGCCGCTCAAACGCTCGCGCGCCTCTTCGGTCGCCGTCCGCGCATCCACCAGGCTCTTCTGGATCGTTGTATTCCGGTCGCGAATGGCCTTCGGCAAAAACTTCACCACCAGCCACGCAACACCAAGCGCGAGCAGCACAAAGTTTCCCAACTCGGCCAAAGTTGAGGCAAGGTCTGTGCTGATACCCAACTTCTTGGCGAGCCAGACCACGGAGGGCGACTTGAGGTACTGGTCGTTTTCGTTCTTCTCCTGCTGGTTGTTCTTCTCCGGCGACTGCGCATCGGAAGCGCTCGTGGACCCGGTCGTCTGCGCTACGCCAGTGGTTGCCTGAGCCAGCACCCGCGCCTCACGCAGATGCAATCCAATCCCCAGCACCAACGCCAGCGTCAACCCACCCAGCACACTCCGCCGCAATAAACCCTTCACTGCGCAGCCTCCGGTCGAGTCCCGGCCGGCATCACCGCTCGCACAATCTGTTCGCTCAACTCCGCACTCATCCCTTCGATCTGCAGTTGCGCGATGGCCACGCTCTGTTCAATCTCGCCTTTCGCCGCCTTCACCTTCTCCGCGGTCGCCGCGCGCGCCGCAGCCAAAGCCTGGTCGCGCTCTGCGCTCCACAGCTTCAACCTATCCTCGCGCTCGGCAAGGATCTCCGCCCTGGCCCTGCGCAGACTGTCTTCGTACTCCGCCGTTTTGGCCTCGGCCGCGGAGATCGCACATCTCGCCTGCTCCACCGCTCCGGTCGTGCGTACCCGCCGTTCGGCCAGCACGCGGTCCAGAGGCCGCCGTACAAGCAAGCCATAGGCCACAACCAGTAGCAGAAACAGAACCATCGTCGGCACAGATCCGAGCACAAGTCCACCGAGTTGATTCAGTATTTGATCCATGATTGAAACAGGCGTAGGGCTGCAAAACCCCTTTGAAACGCATGGAAGCACGCGCCCTTGCATGCGTTGAGTACAACTATTTCTAACAAAGCGAGGATGGGAGTGTCAAACCTTATTCGTGCGATAATCGGTTATTTGGTGCGATAATAGCGCATTGTGCAGCGCGGCTTCCGGCAAAATAATAGCCTTTGACAATCGCGCAAAGAAGCCTAGACTTTAAATACCACCAAGACCCTATGTCCTGGGTCGTACAGGTCGCGTGCATGGGGACACCACCTCCGCTCCCCGACAGGCGGCCTGTTCTGTTTAACCCCGCCTTCGCTGCCCGCCGATCACAGCTCACAACCTGCAACTGACACCGTGCAACCGCTTCAATTCTTCTCGCGAAAACGCCGATAGCGATCTATCAGCGACGCGGGGCCACGCGCTGTAAGAAACACCAGGTTCCCCTCGAAACTCTTCTCCCGCACCACAGCGCCCGCCTCCAGCGCGGCCAGCAATGCGCCCTCCGACTGCGGCACACAGAAGCTCGCCTCCACCAGCGGATCCACCAGCAGAGCCTCGTCGATGGCCGTGAGCAGTTCATTCAGCCCCATCTTCATCAGCCCCGAGACTGCAACCGGCCCGCCACGCTGCTGACCGCCTGCGAGTCGGGCGCGCTCCACTGGCGGCAACAGGTCGATCTTGTTCATCACCTCGATGACCGGCTTGCCCTGCACCTCCAGTTCGCCCAGCACCCGCTCTACCTGCACCTTCTGCTCGTCGACCATCGCGCTGGATGCGTCGCGCACATGGAGCAGCGCCTCGGCCCGCTCCACTTCTTCCAGCGTCGCGCGGAAGCTGGTCACCAGAGTGTGCGGCAGGTTGCGGATAAAGCCGACCGTGTCCGAGAGCAGGATCTTTCGCCGGCTGGGCAACTGCAACTGCTTCAGCTTGGGATCGAGCGTGGCAAACATCTTCGACGATTCCAGCACTCCAGCCTCGGTCAGCGCATTGAAGAGCGTGCTCTTGCCTGCGTTGGTATATCCCACCAGCGCGACCACTGGCACCGGCACAGCCTCGCGCCGCTGCCGCTGCTGGCGGCGAATCCGCCGCACCGATTCCAACTGCTCCTTCACATGGTCGATGCGCAGGTTGATCTTGCGCCGGTCCGTCTCGAGCTGTGTCTCTCCCGGCCCACGCGTCCCGATCCCGCCGCCCAACTGAGACATCGCCTTGCCCCGCCCTGCAAGCCGGGGCAACTGATACTCCAACTGCGCCAGTTCCACCTGCAACTGGCCCTCGCGGGTGCGCGCGTGTCGCGCAAAAATGTCCAAAATAAGCTGCGTCCGATCGATCACGCGACACGGCAGCTTTGCATCGAGATTGCGCAACTGCGAGGGCGTCAGATCGTGGTCGAAGAGCACTACACTTGCGCCAGTCGATGCTGCCACGCCCACAATCTCTTCCAGCTTTCCCTGCCCTACCAGGGTCGCCGCATCCGGCTTGGCGCGGCGCTGCACCAGCGTCGCCGCAATCTGCGCGCCAGCGCTCTGCGCCAGCTCTTTGAACTCCGCCAGAGATGCGTCAAAGTCGAGGTCACTAACCCCGCCGTGATGGGTCTCCCCCTCCGTCGCGGAAGGCCCCTGGATTGCGTTGGAAGATTCTTTGTCCGCGACCGGCCCAACCGCTGCCGCATCCCGGGCCAGCCTCGCCGCCACGGTCAATCTTCGCCTCTGCCCGGTAAACTCCACCGCAACCAGCACGGCGAGTTCGCTTGCCGCCGCTTGCCTCTGGGCGGCGGCAGCGTGGGCCGCCGCCGCCTCGTCCACAAGGCTCACCTGCGGCCTCCTGGCCATACCGCGTCCGGTCTGGTCGCAACCAGCGTTGTCTTCATGAATGTGGCCTTCAGGTTTGGAATATTAATCGCCCGCTAGCCCGCGGTCCCGTCCAGTACCGCGCCCGCTGCCGCGGCTCCAGCCGTCCCGCTCTGCGTCCGCGGCTCCGGCTTACCCGCTAGCTGGCTGTCTGCGTGTCCGACAACCCGGCCGCTCACCACGGTCGAGATCGCGTGCTTGAAGATCAACTGCTCCTGCGCGTTGTTCTCCAGCAGCACCGAGAACTTGTCGAAGGACCGTATCTTGCCGGTCAACTTCACGCCGCTCACCAGATAGATGGTGATCGGACTCTTATCTTTGCGGACCGTATTGAGAAACGTGTCCTGAATATTCTGTGCCGGCTTTAATTCCATGAGTGCCGATCTCCTTGAGCTGGTTTCTCGTGCGAAGAGTTAGATTCTCGCGCGAACAGTAAAGTAAAAGGAACAATGCGCTCTATCGTGCCTCGCGAAGTTCAGTCCCCACAGCAGAGTTGCTCCAAATGCAACAACCAAGACTTTCACGATACAGGCCTTAAGCGCGATTATCAACACAGGTGGCTTTTCCCGTTCACTCACACAATTGCGTCCGGAGCGTTCCACCGTGCGAAATTGTTATTGATTCAGTTCTCTTCTTTATTAGATGCAATGAGTTAGAGGTGTTGCCGAGGGAAATGGACTCAGCCGTCCAGCGATGTACCATGACAACAGTGTCCAAATCCGTTCCGCAACCCGTCCCCATGCTCGACTTCTCCCGCCAGTTTGCCCCGCTGCGGC
>Ga0187847_10004589_pt1 | contig 10124 bp, 4 predicted proteins | sample June2016WEW_4_10_FD_132458 | JGI IMG/M metagenome (GOLD analysis project Ga0187847, IMG submission 132458) | Peatland microbial communities from SPRUCE experiment site at the Marcell Experimental Forest, Minnesota, USA - June2016WEW_4_10 | ecosystem: Environmental > Terrestrial > Soil > Wetlands...
AAAATGAGCCGCGCCCAGACTCTCTCGAAAACCCGCGCCCAGGTTCGCAAGAAGCCAAAGTCGAAGGAACGGTCGAGAGCAGAGCCATTCCTCGCAGGAAATAAGCTGACTGCGATTCTCGGCGTTCTGCTGGCGGCGGTAACCATTACTCTCTACCGCCCGGTGTTTGGTTATTCATTTCTCGTCCTGGATGATACCGATTACGTCACCGCGAACTCCCACGTCCACGGTGGGCTGCGATGGAGCACGGTGAAGTGGGCGTTCACCTCAACCGCGGCGGCAAATTGGCATCCGCTGACGTGGCTCTCCCATGCTTTCGACTATCAACTTTTTGCCTTGAACGCGGCGGGCCATCATGTAGACAGTGTGCTGATCCACACGGTGAACGCCGTACTGCTACTTCTGCTCTTGTCGTGGATCACAAAGCGCAGAGGGCCGAGCCTGTTGGTGGCGGCGCTGTTCGCTCTGCATCCTCTCAATGTTGAGTCGGTCGCATGGGTGGCAGAACGCAAGAATGTACTAAGTACGTTCTTCTTCTTGTCGGCGATCATTGCCTATGTGTGGTACGTCAAGAAACCGGACTGGCGCCGATACTCGCTGGTTGCGGCGCTCTTTGCCGCCGGACTGATGGCCAAGCCGATGGTAATCACGCTGCCCTTTGTCCTGTTGCTGCTGGATTATTGGCCGCTGGAACGGATCGCTTTTCGCTCTTCGCCTTTTGCAGTTCGCCAGGATGCCGGAGCTGAGACCTCTGGCGAAAAGCCGGCAGCGAAGTGCGAGCTGCGACTCGTCCTGCTGGAGAAAATACCATTGCTTTTTCTTTCGGCCGCGAGTGCATGGGTCACCCTAAAAGCACAGCGGGCTGGATTTGCGGTGCGTACCCTAACGCAGTTTCCGCTCGCCGTTCGAATCGAGAATGGCATCGTGGCCTACGGACTGTATCTTTGGAAGACTGTCTGGCCGGCCCAACTGGCGCTCTATCCTCATCCCGCAATGGCTCTCCCTGCGTGGCAATGGATCTTGTCCGCACTGGTTTTGATCGGCATCACGGCACTTGTCATAGTCTTTCGCAGCAAGCGCTACCTCCCAGTGGGCTGGTTCTGGTTCCTGGGTACGCTAGTTCCAGTCATCGGCCTGGTGCAGGTCGGACAAGGCGCCATGGCTGATCGCTATGCTTACCTGCCGCTGATCGGGGTCTTCGTAATGCTAGCTTTCGGCTTGGCCGACCTGGCAGACATAAGAGGTGTTCGTCTCGCCTGGAGGTTGATCGCGGCATTCTGCGTGTTGGTTGCGCTGAGCTGCGTCACTCACCGCCAGATGAGCTATTGGGACAGTGACTACGACCTGTGGTCGCACACGCTGGCGGTGGCGGAAAATCCCTTCGCACATGATGCAATGGGTTCCGTTCTCCTCGACCCCAACCTGACGATTACACCGAGTCAGGAGAACCTGGAAACAGGGCAGAATCGAATGGACGAAGCGCGCCAGCACTTCGAGCGGGCCCTGGAACTGCGCCGTCAGATGGCGCAGCAGAATCCGGCTGTGTACCTGCCGGACATAGCTACAACATTGAACAACCTGGGTAATCTGGACCGACTGGAGAACCAGCCAGAAGAAGCGCGCCGCCATTATGAAGAAGCGCTGAAAATTCACTACGAGTTGGGGCAGCAGAGCCTGGACCCTTTCCCGCCGGACCTGGCGGTTACGTTGAATAATCTAGCGACTTTGGAAGAAGGGACGATGCAAATGGACGAAGCTCGTTCGCATTTCGAGGGCGCGCTAGAGATTTACCGCCAAATGGCGCAGCAGAATCCGGATGCATATCTGCCCAAGGTTGCCGAGACACTGAATAGTCTGGGGTTTGTAGCGAGAGAGCAGAAGCAATTGGCGGAGGCACGCCAGTATTACGAAGAAGCTTTAGAAATTCGCCAACGGCTAGCGCAGCAGGACCCGGACGCATATCTGCCTTACCTGGCAACAACGCTGAACGACCTGGGAATTCTGGATGCAACCCAAGACCGCCCCGATGATGCGCGTCGACATTATCAAGAGGCATTGGAGTCCTATCGTCAACTGGCGCGGCGCGACCCAAACACGTACTTGCCGTACGTAGCGGCGACGCTCAACAACCTGGCTCTCGCGGATGAGAGCCAGCACCGGATTGAAGAATCCCACGCCCTCTTTCTGGAAGACTTGAGCCTATTCCGGAAGCTGTACCAACAGAATCCCAGAAAATACGCCGGCGACGTTGCCAGGGTCGAAGACAGCCTGGCAGAACTGGAACAGAAAGCCCCCCCTCGGTAGGGCTTTGCGAGTGAGCAATGTGAGCAGGGAAACGCCAATTCGCGTCGGCATTGACGGCCGGGTCTTGATGCACTACGAGATGCGCGGCTTCGCGCGCTACACCGTAGAGCTGTTTCGTGCGATGAAAGAGATTGCGGGCAGCAAGGTTGAGTTGATTTCGTTTTCTCACGGACCGATTGCGCCCGAGTTTCTAAAGGCACTCGACATCACTCCCGTTGCGTTCGAGGCGCGGAGAGAGATTCTGTGGGAACAGGTCGAACTGCCGAGACAGTTGCGACGTGCGCGCATCGATGTTTTCCACGCAACCGCGAACCGGGGGTTGCCGTACCGGCGAGCCTGCAAGTACGTTGTGACCTGCCATGACGTTATTGACCGCCTACCTGAATATTGCGGAGTCGAGCACTGGCGCGGACAATGGCGGAAGAAGTATGCGGATTTCGTCTCCCGGCGCAGCGCCGACAGGTACGTTACGGTTTCCGATTTTTCGAAGCAGGACATCTGCCGGTTTCATGGTGTGCCTGCGGAACGCGTAGCGGTGATTTATAACGCGGCGAGCCCGCGCTTTCATGAGAAGGTGACAATCGAACAAATTGCGCTGGTCCGCGAGAAGTATCGTTTGCCGGTGCAGTACTTTCTTTTCCTCGGCGGCTTCGACAAGCGAAAAAATGTAAGTGCGCTGGTGGACGCTTTCGCGCAACTGCCGAAGGACGCGCCGCACCTGGTGCTGGCGGGCGAACATAAGTGGGAATTCGCAGCGAGCTCCAAACAAATCGCCGCACTGGAGCTCGCGGACCGAGTTCTGTGTCCCGGGGCTATCTCCGACGAAGATCTGCCCGCGCTCTATCAGGGAGCAATTGCATTGGTGCATCCCTCGCGCTATGAAGGCTTCGGGCTCCAGCTGGTGGAAGCGATGGCCTCGGGAATTCCGGTTCTGGCTTCGCAAACTACAAGCCTGCCCGAGGTGCTCGGCGGCTGCGGTCTGTTGTTCGATCCGGAAGATCCAGCCTCGATCGCTCGACAACTGGAGCTCGTTGTTCGCGATGGTGATTTGCGGACTACGTTGATAGAACGTGGACGGCAGCGGGCGCGCTTTTTCTCCTGGCGCAAAGCGGCGGAGGAAACCCTCGGCTTGTATCTCGACTTGTTGGGCTGCGGTGATGAGATCACGCATTTTTGTGGTCAAAACGGAAAGGAGCATCCGCGGTGAAAATCGTTATCGTCACACCGGCTGTCCCTCATCCCTTCGGCGATACCTCGGCGCGATGGTTCTATGTACTGATTACCGAATTGATCGCACGCGGTCATGATGTGGTTGCCGTGGTGGCGACGGAGGAGCCCGACAAACTGGTGGGCGAAGCGCGGCAGTGGCTCTCAAGAACCGACGGACATCTGACCCTGCATTTGCATCGGCTGAAGGTGGATTCGTTCGCTTTGCGACGGAAATGGCAGAACCTGCTGTGGCCGTGCAGCGAACTGCTTCAGGACTCTGAGTTGACGGCCATATTGGGGCGGGAATTGGCGAAAGGTTATGACGTCCTGCATTTGGAGCAGATGTCGACCGGCTGGCTCGGTCTTGGCATGGCGCGGGCGCTGCTCAATGTGCACTACTTTGACGTGATCGATTGGGCTGGGCGCGACAATCTGACCTTCGGAGAGCGCAAGGCACTGTGGCAGGCGGAGCGCGCCACCAAGCACCTCTTGGGCGGGATCAGGAACGTTCGCCTGCTGACGCCGCGATTGAAAGAATTCGCGCAAGCAATCGAACCCGAGGGCCGCTACTGGGTGGTTCCGTTCGCCCTGGACACGTCGTTGTATCTCATGCCGCCCATGGTGCAGGAGCCTGTATTGGGGATAATCGGTTCCATGCACTGGATGCCTTCGCGTTCGGCGGCTGAGCGCTTGATCACGCGCATCTGGCCTCTGGTAAAACTGCGCGTCCCGAAGGCCAAGCTTTTTGTTGCAGGATGGAATGCCAAAAAATACCTAGGAAAGTATTCTTCGCAACCGGATATCACTCTGGCCGACAACCTGGCGCATCCGTCGGAGTTTTTCTCCGAAGCTGCGGTGATGGTTTATGCCCCATCGCGGGGCAGCGGCATGAAAGTTAAAGTGATGGAAGCGATGGCCTATGGTGTGCCCGTGGTGACTACATGGGAAGGTGTTGAAGGCATCGACTATGAGAATGGACGGCATTGCTGGGTTGCCGAGAGCGACGAAGATCTAGCCGACAAGGCCTGTCGCCTGCTGGAATACTGTGGCGAGCGACAACGGATGCGGGATGCGGCACGAACCTTGATTGAGGAGCGTTATTCCCCAGGTCCGGTGGTAGATAAGATGATGCTGGTATACGGGCAGATGATCGATTCTTTCAAGGTAGGCGCTACGAAGCGTTTTACATCCGAGAGCCAATAAGGCCCGAACTGATCCAGAGGCCCGGAGGCAGAACTCAGCCTTCCGCGGTTACCGCTTAGAAGGAAACGGTCAATTGCACATAACACGGGGTGGGCAACAGCATGGCCGTATCTGGGAAACAGTCTGGCGTATGCACGTCAAAATATCCGCACAGATAGGAAGGGTATCGGGCTTCGTGGAAACCCCGCTAGTGACGCCGTAGAACGGATGCTCAGACAGACGGTCCGAGAGGAAATCCACAGGAACTGCCTTGGATCCCGCATCCTCCGCCAGGACTGCCCCAACTCTCGGGCCCAAAGCCAACTCGGTACTTGATCCCGGCTGAACAAGCACGGTCCGGCTGCCATCCTGCACGGTCAGGGCGCCTTCTCGACTCACCACGATGACTTTGTTGTCAGTTTTTACAATGTCAAACTTCGCGGTCGAATCCTTAGGAGAAACAACAATCTGCCCTGCGCTTGCCGTCATGCCCTTGCTAGTGCTGATACGTGCACTGCCCTGGAGGACTTCGACCGAAGCCGGCCGATATTGGATTGAGGAGTTCGGGTTCACGACCACGGACGATCCCCCACGATTGATGGAGCCTGCAGAGGATGCCGTAACGTCAATCCTATCGCCGGGAAAAACACTGGTGGAATCTCCGGCTGCTTGCCCGTTCACCTTCACATTGCCATTGGCGTAGAGCATCGCTCCACCGGTTTGAGCCGACAACACGCTCGCACCCAAGACAACCAATAGAAAGAGGGAACACACGACCATAAATTTGGCGCGCGACATAGCACAGCCTCCAGGAGACAGCTTCGAATACAGGAAAACCTAATTCAGAGGATGTTAGTCCGACTACTCTGCTCAAGTCAATGGCCTGGTGAAGCGCTTTCTTTGAGGCCTTCGCCCGTGCCGTTACACGTCATAAGGAAGTCGGTCTGCCGGTCAGCTCGGCTCTTAGAAAGGAGCAACTATGCGTCCCATGGCATTTGCGTGCCGTTAACTATTCAGACCTCACTCAAGCGAAGGGCGGCTCATGGGCTGTGTACAATCGGCTAGACGAAATGAGCCGCGCCAGGACTCCCGCGAGGACCAGTTCCCAAGTCCGTAAGAGGCCAACCCCCAGGAAGCGTTCGAGCACGGAGCCGTTCCTTTCGGGCAAAAGCCTGATTGCCGTGTTTTGCGTGCTACTCGCGGGCGCGACGATCGCGCTCTACAGCCCGGCTATCGGACACTCATTTCTTGTTCTGGACGACCATGATTACGTCGTCGCTAATTCCCACGTTCATGCTGGCTTGTCGTGGAAGACGATCAAGTGGGCATTCACATCCACAGAGGCGGCCAACTGGCATCCGCTGACCTGGCTCTCCCATGCTTTCGACTACCAACTCTTTGCCTTGAATCCGGCGGGCCATCATTTTGACAGCGTGCTGATTCACGCCCTGAATGCGGTGCTGCTGTTTCTGCTGTTGATATGGACCACGAAACGCGTAGGGCCGAGCCTGCTGGTGGCGGCGCTGTTCGCGGTTCACCCTCTGAATGTTGAGTCGGTGGCGTGGGTGGCAGAACGCAAGAATGTACTGAGTACGTTGTTCTTCTTGCTGGCGATCGGTGCTTATGTTTGGTATGCGCATCGGCCGGGTTGGCGACGATATCTGATGGTGGTGGGGCTGTTTGCTGCGGGACTGATGGCCAAGCCGATGGTCATCACATTGCCTTTTGTCCTGTTGCTGCTGGATTACTGGCCGCTGGAGCGGATCGCCTTTCGCTCTTCGCCTTCTGCCGTTCGCCAGGATGCCGGAGCTGAGACCTCTGGCGAAAGGCGGGCAGCGACGAGCGAGCTGTGGTTCCTGGTGCTGGAGAAAGTCCCGTTACTCTTTCTTTCTGCAGCGAGTGCCTGGATCACGCTAAAGGCGCAGCGGGCTGCCGAGCGCACCTTTCAGGAGCTTCCGCTCGGCATCCGCATCGAGAACGCCGTGGTGGCCTATGGGTCGTACCTGTGGAAAGCGATCTGGCCGTCACGGCTTGCGTTCTATCCCCATTCTGTAAGCGCCCTGCCGGCGTGGCAGTGGATTCTATCCGCGCTGGTGTTGATGAGCATCACCACGCTCGTCATTGTCTTTCGCCGCCGGGGTTACTTACCGGTTGGATGGTTCTGGTTTCTGGGGACTCTAGTTCCGGTCATCGGCCTGGTACAGGTGGGAGAGTACGCCATGGCCGATCGCTATGCATACGTTCCGCTGATCGGCGTCTTTGTCGCGATTGTCTGGAGCCTTGCGGATTGGGCAGTGGCGAAAAAAGTCGGAACGGTGTGGCTGGTAATTCCGGCGGTGTGCGTGTTGGCAGCGCAGGCCGCAGTAACCTATCGCCAGATGAGCCACTGGGAGAGCGATTACCAACTGTGGACGCACACGCTGGAGGGCGCGGAGAGTCCGCTGGCGCATAACGCGCTGGCGATTGCGCTGATGCACCCCGACTCCGAGATGACGCGGTACGACCTGGAGGAAGTGGGGACAGAACAAAACCGGATGGACGAAGCCCGCGGGCATTTCGGGCGGGCATTGGAACTGCGTCAGCAACTGGCACTGCAAAACCCACGCGCCTATCCATATATGGCGGACATGGCCAGGACCTTGAACAATCTGGGGAACCTGGATCGACTTCAAAACCGGACTGACGAAGCGCACCAGCACAATGAGGCGGCGCTGGAGATCTACCGGCAGCTTGCGGCGCAGAATCCAGACGTATATTTGCAGTACCTGGCGGCGACTCTAACCAACCTAGGGTCTGTGGATCGAGTGCAGGGTCGGACGGACGAGGCTCGTCAGCACTATGAAGAGGGCCTGAAGATCGACCGGCAGCTGGCCGAACAGGATCCCGCGAAATACTTGCCCAACATCGCCATGACGCTGAATGAATATGGATTTCTGGATGCGACGCAGAACCGGATGAACGAGGCGCGGCAACATTTTGAGGAGGCCTTGAAGATTGACCGGCAACTGGCTGAGCAGAGTCCTGCCGCGTACCTGCCCGACCTGGCGATGACGCTGACGGACTTTGGGCGCCTGGATGCAATCCAGAACCGGATGGACGAGGCGCGCCAGCACTACCAGGAGGCCTTGAAGATTGAGCGGCAACTGGCGCAGCAGGATCCTGCGGTGTACCTGCCGGACTTGGCCATGACGCTAGGCAATCTGGGGCGAGTGGATCGGCTCCAGAACCGATTAGACGAAGCCCGCCAGGACTACGAAGAGGTCCTGAAGATTCGCCGGCAACTGGCGCAGCAGAATCCGGCGTACCTGCCACCCTTGGCGATGGCTCTTAACGATCTGGCGTTCGTGGAGAGCCGGCAGAATCGGATCGAAGAATCCCGCGCTCATTATCAAGAGGCGTTGAGCCTGCTCCAGAAGCTGTCCCAAGCTGATGCAAGATATGCGGGCGATGCGGCCCGGGTGGAAGCGAGCCTCCAGGAACTAAACCAGAGGAACAACTCCCGGTAAGGATACGAAGCGAGACAAAGAAAGGGCACGGATGAGAATCCGTGCCCTTGTGACTGCCGCCGAAAGACGGCGGGAGTGATTCGGCGCCTTATGGAGCTGCCGTGTAGGTGTACTGGTTGTACAGCCACTGACCGTTGACCTGCGAGTACATGGTCACGTAGACGGTGCTGCCATTGGTGGGCAGGCCGGTTACCTTGGCTGAGAACACGGTCGTGGGCAGGCTCTGCGATTGGTGATACTGGTTGCCGCCAGGAGTTGAACCCACATCGATCCAATAGGCTGATGCCTGATCGCAAGCATCCCACTGGAAGGTCACCGAAGCTCCAGCCAAGATGGTCTTCGGCTGGGGGCTTTCGACATTAGCAGGCGCCAGGAAGGGCGTGTTATTCAGCACGATTGAGACATCGGCGTCGGTGAAATTTGCGACGGCCAGGTCGGGCTTGCCGTCGCCGTTGAAGTCCCCTACGGCCACCCAGTCGGGGCCTGCGCCCACGGCGTAGTTCACCGCCGGCTGGAAGGTGCCGTCGCCGTTGCCCAGCATCACACTCACGTCACCGGCGATGTTTGTCAGTGCCAGGTCGAGTTTGCCGTCACCATTGAAGTCCCCCACGGCCACGGAGAAGGGATCGTTGGCGCTGTAGTTCACTGCAGCCTGGAAGGTGCCATCGCCATTGCCCAGCAATATACTCACGCCGCCGGGGTTATATGTCACGGCCAGGTCGAGCTTGCCGTCGCCGTTGAAGTCCCCTACCGACGCCCAGACGGGGCCTGAACCAGCACCGTAGTTCATCGGCGGTTGGAAGGTGCCGTCGCCATTGCCCAGGATCACGCTCACGTTGTTGCCATGATAGTTTGGCGTCACCAAGTCGAGCTTGCCGTCGCCGTTGAAATCCGCCACCGCCACCGAGTAGGGCGCCGAGCCCACGGCATGGCCCACCACCGGTTGGAAGGTGCCGTCGCCCTTGCCTAGCAGCACGCCGACGCTATTGGTATAAAAGTCCGGCGTTGCCAGGTCGAGCTTGCCGTCGCCGTTGAAATCCCCCACCGCGACCGTTTCAGGACCGGAGCCCGCGCCGTAGTACACCGCCGGCTCGAAGGTGCCGTCGCCCTTGCCTAAGAGTATGCTCACGTCGTTGCCTAAATCTGAGACTGCCAAGTCGGGCTTGCCGTCGCCGTTGAAGTCCCCCACTGCCACAGCCACTGATTCATAGCCCGAGGGGTAGTTCACCGCCGGAAGAAAAGACAGCGGCGACGGCGCGTTAATGTTGTAGGCCGTGTAGGTGTAGCCTTTGCTCAGCCACTGTCCTCCAACGAAGGAGTAAAGGGTGACGTAAACCGGAGTGCCGTTGGTCGGCAGACCATTGACCGTCGCGGTCAGGACGTTGCCCAGGGGCTGCGACTGGTAGTAGTTGTTGCCGCCAGGAGTGCTTCCCACATCCAGCCAATAGTTCGACGCGCCTGAGCCCGCCGTCCAGTCGAAAGTTACGGTGCTGCCGCTGAACGTTGAGCCCGGCGTCGGCGTGGTGAGCACACCTTCCTCCAGTGTCACGTTAAACGCAGTGTATTGATACTCGGTGTATGACCACGACCCACCAACTTCGTACCACCAGGTTACATACACGGTGCTGCCGTCACTGGGCAGACCACTGACCGGCAGCGAAAATTGCGTATTCGGGAGCGGTCCGGATTGCAGATAGTTGTTCCCGCCGTAGGTGGAGCCGATGTCCAACCAATAGTTGCTGGCGCCAGGGTAGCCTGCCCACCAGAAGGTCGCCGAGGTGCCGGCCAGAGTCGATTGGTTGACCGGACTGTAGATTCCAGGTGCTGTCGTCGGCGGATATCCGAGAATCCGATTCTCCCCGGAGTCGCCTATATAGAGATTGCCGCTGTTGTCCAGGTTGATGCCCTCCGGATAAAACAAGT
>Ga0187847_10004591_pt1 | contig 10123 bp, 8 predicted proteins | sample June2016WEW_4_10_FD_132458 | JGI IMG/M metagenome (GOLD analysis project Ga0187847, IMG submission 132458) | Peatland microbial communities from SPRUCE experiment site at the Marcell Experimental Forest, Minnesota, USA - June2016WEW_4_10 | ecosystem: Environmental > Terrestrial > Soil > Wetlands...
CGGAGTTGGCATAGACAACGTTCTTGCCGGAGACATTGACGTCGACATGCTGTCGGGCGATGGCAAGACTCAGTTGCAGCTTCACTCCTCCCTTTAGTTCCACCGTTCTTACCAGGGATTCAAACCCATCTCGAGTTGCCCGCAACGTATAGGTGCCGGGTGATAGATCGGGGGAAGAAAACCTGCCCACGGTGTCCGATGAAAGTGCGATCGGCTGGGCGAGGTTTCCGCCCGTAATTTCGATCCGCACCCCGGGAATAAGAGCGCCAGATGGGTCGGCGATGGTGCCGGAAATCGAATCGGCATGCAAGCATATTGGAGCTGCCAGCCAAAACAACAACAAGATGATTTTCGGCAGGAGAGAGACGGGCTTCCGGTTTATCGCAAGCATAGAATTCGTGGATTCGAGAGGTATGAAGGATAACACTCGGATTGCTCTGCGCGATCTTCGGTGCCGAATTAGCTGCACCCAGTTACACCGCGTTGAACACGGCTTTCCGGTTAAGGGTATCGATCGCTGAGGCGTGTTTCGAGGCGTGTTGTGACCCGACGGAAGGGGCTGCGGAGGGCTAGTCGGCGACCATGGTGTCGCCGGGGAGGATGGGGCGGGTGCGGTGGAGTTTGCCGCGGTAGGCGAGCCACGCCATGAAACCCAGAACAGCGATGTAGACGGCTAGCTTGATCCAGTTGCCGGTTGCGATGGGGACCGCGGTGTGGGGCAGGGTCTTCCAGAAGATGAGGAGGACGGTCTGGGCGACGGTGACTGCCCAGACAGTGCCGTAGAAGTATCGGCGTTCATGGCCTTCGCCCTTAGTGGAAACCCCGACGCGGGGAAGCCAGCCGCATGCGCCCAGGAAGAGGATCACCGCGCAGAGGGGGAAGTAGGCGTAGCTGTAAATCTGCTTCATGTACCAGACGCCGGTAATCACAGCGAGGATGAGTCCTACGAGGTTGAGCAGGGCGAAGTTGAGGGCGGCGTTCCAGGCAAAGGTGTAGCAGATGCGGCGGTAGAGCGGGTTGGGACGGTCCTCGTCGAAGCGGAGGATGTAGGGGCGGGGCTCCATGCCGGGCGCCTGACCGCGCAAGCCGGCGATACCGGTTCCGATAAGAACGATGGCCATCCAGGTCCAGTTGGCCCAGTGAAAGCCGCCGGAAAAGAGGGAGAACGTGAGGGGGCCGGGGGTGAGGAAGAAGACCCAGATCCAGATGGGCCAGTGACACAGGCGGTAGAGAGGCGTGTTGCGGTCGCGGAGCTTGCGCTCCCGTGCATATTCCACTTTTCCGCGATATTGCATTGGGGAAAGTTTCGCAGTTGGGGCGCGGGAAGGTCAAACTTCGGAGTTCGGAGTTCAGATGTCAGCGTTGGAGGATGGCGTTTCTTGCGGAACGGACTTCTGCGGCGAGGACCTGGAGGACTTTGAGGGCCATGAGGGAATCGTTCTGCATGAGGGAGTTGAAGTTTTCGCGGGTGATGAAGCTGAGACGCGCGCCGGATTGGGCGATGGCTGTGAGGGTGTAGGGCTGGTTGCCGACCAGGGCGGGAAGGCCGAGCAGAGAGCCGGGGACGGCGCGAACGGAGACGATAGGCTCAGCGGCTTGCGAAGTCATGGTAAGGGTGACTTCGCCGCTGATGAGGATGTAAAGGCCGACTGCGGGATCTCCCTGTAGGAAAATGACGCGGCTTTCGTCGCAGAAAACGGGGACCGAGCGCTTTTGCAGCGCCTGAATCAGATCGGGATCGGCGACGAATGTGGATGCATCCAGCTTCAAGTTTGGATCTCCGAGTGATTGAACGGGCAGAGAGGTTCCCTTTGAGGTTCACGCTATGGTTTCACGGTTCGATTTCGGGCATTGTGATGGGGATCACCTATTGGTGGTTAGCCGGGAAGAACGGGAGACGCACTAAAATGGCGTGCATGAAAAAGAAGTTCCTGGGCGCGATTGTTTACTTTGCTTTGGCAGCGAACTCAGTGATGGGTGGTGCAGGGCCGAAGAGCGAGGATCTTCCATGGGTGCAGATGAAGAACGGACACCTTTTCTATGGAGAAGACCCCGCGCACAACAGGATACCGGACTTTTCGACGGCGGGATACAAGGAAGGCGAAGCGCCGATTCCGGATGTGCCGGTGAAAGTGAAAGTGGATGCGCCGGGTGGGCAGGAAGCTGCGGGGCAGGATGCGACCGAGCTTATTCAGAGTGCGATTGAAGGTATGAGCAAGCTGCCGCTGGACGCGAACGGGATGCACGGGGCGGTGTTGCTGGGGCCGGGGGTGTTCCGGATTGCGGGGACGGTGAACCTGGATGTGAGCGGGGTGGTGCTGCGGGGAAGCGGGATGGACGCGAATGGTACGACGCTGGTGGCGAAGGGTTTGCCGCACGCGATTCTGCGCATTGGCGGAGGAGGTGCGTGGAAGGAAGTGCGCAGCAAGAGACCGATTGTGGATGAGTATGTGCCGCTTGGGGCCGAGACGGTGACGGTGGATGCGCCGGATGGGTTCTTCGCGGTGGGGGACCGGGTGATTGTGCAATGGAACATGACGGAGGGCTTCATTCACAACCTGGGGATGGACCGGATTCCTCCGCGGCGCGATGGCGGAAACATAGAGCAATGGCAAACGGACATGATGCTGCGCTTTGACCGGCGGGTGGTGGCGATGACCAAGACGGACAAGGGATACCTGCTGAAGCTGGATGCGCCGCTAACTCAACCTATGAAAAAGGAAGAGGGAGCGACGGTGTGGAAGTATGAGTTTCCGGAGCGGGTAAGTCAGGTTGGAGTGGAGAACTTGCGCAGCGATGGGGCGGCTTTCAAAAAGGCGCCTAACTACAATGCTCCAGATGCCGTACCCAGCACGGAGGGGAGTTTTTTCGACTCGCTTTTTTCAAAGTTTGAAAGCGTGGAAGACGCGTGGATGCGGAATGTGCGCGTGGAGAACTACGACAACATTGTCTATGTGCTTCAGCATGGACGGGCGATCACGGTGGAGGACGTAGAGGGGGACCACATTGATACGCCGATCAAGGAAGGGACCGCTGCGCCGTTCGCGTTCAACGTGGATGGGCAACAGGTATTGATGCAGCGATGCAACGTGACGGGGCGGTTGAATCACGTGTGGACGACGCAGGCAAGGGTTGCGGGGCCGAACGTGTTTCGGGACTCATGGGCGAAGGGAGGCGAGCTGGATGCCGGGCCGCATCACCGATGGGCGACAGGAACACTGTATGAGCAGCTAACCTTGAAGGGAAGGTTCGACGCTTATAACCGGTTGAACTTCGGCACAGGGCATGGATGGGCGGGAGCTTATACCGTTCTTTATAACTCGACTGTGGACGAGATACAGGTGGAGAGCCCTCCGGGTGCTTATAACTGGGTGATTCATAGCAAGGGGAGACAGGATCATCCTCAGGAGGGGCGGATGGGGGCGTTTTATGAGTCTGGCGACGGAGTGGAATTGCCGGAGAGTTTGTACCTGGAACAGCTGAAGGAACGGCTGGCGAAGGAGGGACCAGGGAATAGTCACTAGCTCGCTACTGGGTGTGCGAGTTGGCATGCGCTAAAACTTTGAGGCAATTGCCAACACGTCGTCGATGGCTCCGAGGACTTTGTTTGCGTCGGCGATTTTGGTGGCGATGGCGGCGATCTGGGCCTTGAGCTTGGTCAACTGGTCGTTGACCTTCTTCATTTGAGGCGTAAGAGCGGTAAAGGCGGCAGTGCTGGCCTGGAGGTCAACTTCGTTGTCCAAGGTCAAGGCGTCGGATACGGCTTGCGCTGAATCGTTGAGGAGCTGCACGGTGTTGGCGTCGGTGCAGGATGCGGCTTCAGTATTCAGTGTGCCCAGAAGTGCCTGGTAGGCGGCGTAGACCTGGGCTTCAGTGGGATTGCCTGCGGCGGGCGAATCGGGCATGGTGGCGGGCTCCGTTGCTGCGGGTTACTTGGCGGGCAGTCCTTGATAGAAGCTGCCGAGACTGGTTCCGGCGGTTTCGAGATCAGCGAGGCGCTGCTTTGTGGTTTCAGGGTTGTTAGCCTGCGCGGCGACCATGAGCGCGTGGTGGGCGGTGGCCAGGTGCTGGATGGCGGTTAGCAGATTGGCCAGCGCGGCGTCGCTGGTCTGTTCACTTTTCAGAATGGCAGGGAGCTTTTCGACCTCGGTGCGGAGTTCGACGGGCGAGAGCTTTGCGCGGTTCACAGTGATGAAGGTCCATTGCTGGCGGCGCAGGTCTTCGCTGTCCTTTTTTGTTTGCTTCCGGATGGTGCCAATGTCATTGGTGAGTAGCGTGCAGAGGGCTTGAATCTGCGGATCGGCCTGCGCGGTGATGGCGGGCAGTTCGGCGTTGACTTTTCCGGCGGCCAGATATTCGCCAAATGCCAGGGTGGCGGTGCTGACGATGTTGGCGGTTTCCGCGCTGACGGGTACGCCTTTTTTGTCGCCGGCTTCGGACTGGATGGTGGAGCTTACGGTCTTGAGGCTGGCGCCGGTGGACTTGGCGGAGGCGACTAGGGCGGGAGAGGGAGCGGTCCCGGTTACGGCCGAAAGCGACTCGGCGTAGGTTTTGAGGGCATCGAGAACCTGGGTGCGGGCTTTGAGCTCCTCGGGAGTAAGGAGAGGAACGAGAGTGGCATAGTCCCAGGTTTCGCCGGCTTCAACCTTGAGATCGCCTGCGTAGACCTGCTCCTGGGTGTGGAGGTCGATGGCAGCGGTGTAGGCGTCCGTGGCGTTCTGGACGACCAGGCTGGCGGCGGTGGCGAAGGAGGCGGGCTGCTTGCCGATCCCGGAGGCTCCACAGCCGGAACAGAGGATGGTTACGGCCATTGCCGCGATGAATGCGATGGCGAGAGGATTGAATTGAGACGAGCTTCGACCGTTCGAAGCGTGGGGATGGGACGTGCGAGCCATGAGTGAATGGGACATCGCGCGGGAGCGGTTGTCAATAGGAACCAGCAACAGTGAACAGTGAACCGGGTCTAGGTTGGCCTTTTTGTTCGACGCGAGGGCAGGTAGTGAAAACGGATCAGGTAAATGTTGCTGCCTTTGCCGTGCTGGGCGATTTTGAGGAGATCGAGGATGCCGGTGAAGCCGGATTCGCGGGCAAGTTGTGGTGTGATGTCGGGGAAGCCGATTTGGGTGATGGAGTCGATCTGGATGTGGCCGTCACCCATTTTGTAGCGATTGCCGGCGATGACGTGCGGGCTGGTCCAGATGCGGACGGAGCAGGTGATCTGTCCGCTGATGACTCCCTCGCGAAGGCGTTTGGCGAAGACCATAAATGCAGGTTACAGATTACAGATGACAGTGGTGCGCTGGAACTGGCAGTTGTTGCGCTTCTGACCTTAGAACTGCGCTGGCCGTCCCGAATCTTAGAAGTGAACTCTGCAGAACCCAGTTACTGCGACTTCGAGTTTGAGTCAATGATATGCGGAGGATTCTGGATGCGAAGTGTGTTGCTGATTATGTGCTTGGTTGCCTGTTCCAGTGTTTGTGCGAATGCTGAAACGACGCCCCAATCCAGGTGCGGCCCCGGGTGCGCTCAACAAACCCCTCAGGAGTGTGTCGCGCAGGCGGTGAAGCGCGAAACCCCTTAGCGTGGAGCGGGTGTATGCGATGCACGAAGGGCCGGCGGAGCGGAACAAGGTGGCTGCATTGATTGAGAAGGCACGGGGTGCGAAAGAGGAATTTAGGAATCCCAGGTCTCAGAGGCGAGATCTCCACCCCACGGACGAAGACCGGTCCGTGGGGACCCCGGACCTGGGAGTTCCGGCATTTTAGTTGGACTCAGTGAACTGAACATAGGGTGTGGACCCACCGTCTGCAGAACAGCTACCCAGATCGAGGTTGTTGCTTTCTCCGGTGGTGCCTGCTCCGGACGGACCGAGACACGTGGGCGCGCTGGTGGTTCCACTGCTGACCGCGATCTTGACGGTGATGGACGAGCCGCTGTTGAATTCCGCTTCGGAACCACCGGCATCGCCGACAACGTTGAACTCGGATTGGTCCCACGTGCTTGCTATCTTCAGCACACTATCTTTGCCGGACGTTGAATAGGCTTGGGTGCCAATGGTAAACGTCAGCGTATCGTTTCCGCCGGACACAGCCGATCCGGAGAGCTTGACCGTGGCAAGCTGGCTCGCCTTTACATCGGGCAATGCAACCGTCGCGCTGTTCTCGTAGCAGGCTTGAACCCCTTCAGAGTATCCACCATTTCCCCATCCGCTTGGGCACCGTTGCCGTCCGGAGAAAAACAGCCAGTATTGCATAAAGATGTCGCCGTCGCTTCCTGATACGTAATTGGACGCGTAGACAAATTGCTGCCAGGTTCCGCAGGCTACGTTATGGTATTGCGTGCAGCCGGAGGGCGAGTCGGTATCGATCTCCGTATTGAGCTGGAGCGAATAGTCATTCGCTCCAAGGATTCCGCCATCGCCGTACTCTGCGACTCCAACGCCGGTTTCGGAGGTCACACCGGTGACGGTGGGGAAGCTGCCGGTTGCCGATGTGGTCAATCCAGAGGTTTCAGCAACATAATCCGTACCGTTCCCGGCTGTCTCCTCTTCACCTGCGAGATGCATGGCGAATTTATGAATGGCGGTCACTGGCGAAGGGTGAAAGAGAGGCACTCCTTCGCTGCAGGCGACCTGCTCCCAATGGGTGCTTGGAAAAGAGGCGTGGAAGCAGCCTTCATCCGGAGGAGCAATCTGGCGGATAGTCTCGCGCCAGATCTCCTGGGCTTGATCGTCAATTCCAATTCGCGGCTGTTCGGCGGCTTGCGCGGCAATTGGGCCACAGAGCGGTGTGAAGAGGGCAGCCACAGCTCCAAGATGGACGAGTTTACTTGCAGCGCACTGCATGGGGGATGGCATAGACTTTTCTCCTTGGGAAGTAAGAGTGGGGGAACCTTGCCGTTTGGGTAAAGCTTATGGGGGAGTGTGAACGACTTTTGAATGGGAGTCAAGAATTTGTTTTTTACAGTCGCGCTTTCCGAGGACTGTCCCATAGCGGTGGAAACTGCGAGGAACGGCTTCAGATCTCGGTATCGCTGAAATGGGAGTTGCGAATCCATTGCGTCTCTCCGCAGAGGCTAGTCTGGTGCAAGGGTTGGGGATACACAGGATTGAGAAGCAAGGGTCAGGGCACACGGCCTGGCCGAGTTACACATAGTTACTCAGCTCAATGAGTGGTATCCGAGGTCCCAAAAATCGGAACCTGGGCGCCCTAAAGGAACCTAGCAGCGCGGCGCCGACGTGATCGAGTCTGAAGAGTTCGTGGACATCCGCGGTGAAAAAGTCTATTTTGTCACGTTAGGAGCTTCTCTTCGTTATCAGCAGTTGCCTTTTGCAATTGCAGTTCACGCCGATTGTTGAATCGATGTTTCGGGCTTACATGAGGTCCTCGATTGCAAAATCCCCGATTGCAAAATAGGAAGTCAGGCTCGCGGCGATCCGTCAGTTCCTCCGCGACGGAACCGGTTCGTACCTCTGCCCATTGGCCGCTGCGGCACACGTTTGCGAAGATCGCATCTGCGGTTTGCTTCTGGTTGTGCGTGGCTCTCGCGTCTTGCGGTGGAGGGTCCAATCCTGCTCCGCCGCCAGCGGACTTTTCGCTTTCGTCGACACCGGCGACAGCCGCGCTTGTGGCCGGCGGTGCACAGCAACAGATTAGTGTTCAAGCCAATCCGGAGAACGGTTTTACGGGCACGGTGACGGTGGCAATCACCGGGCTTCCTTCCGGAGTAACGGCGAGTCCGGCAACGCTTACGTTGACCCCGGGCACGGCGCAGAGCGTGGCGCTTCACGCAGCTTCAACAGCGGCGGCCGGCAGTGCCACGGTATCTCTTACCGGAACTTCAGGGAGTCTCAGTCATTCGGTCACTGTTGCACTAACCGTATCGGCAGCGGTACCACCGCCGAATTTCTCGCTGACGGTGTCACCGACTTCGCTGAGCATTACGGCCGGGACGGCAGGGTCCAAGGTCAGCGTGCTGGCGACGGCGGTGAACTCCTTCAGCAGCACTGTCGCTGTCGCGATCACCGGGCTGCCTTCCGGAGTGACGGCGAGTCCGGCGGCGCTTACGTTGACCCCGGGCACGGCGCAGAGTGTAACGCTTACCGCTGCTTCGACTGCGGTGGCGTCTACGGTGACGGTCACCTTTACCGGCACGTCCGGGAGCCTTACTCAATCTGCGACGCTGGCTCTGACGGTGCAGGCTGCCGTTGCAACGACGAATGCGCCGGATGTGACCACTTATCACGACGACGTCGCGCGTGATGGGCTCAATGCGCAGGAGACCATCCTGACGCTGAGTAATGTGAACTCCACACAGTTTGGCAAGATCGGATTCGATACAGTGGATGGTTTGGTTGACGCTGAACCACTTTATCTGGCTAACGTAACTGCTGGCGGCAAACTGCGCAATGTGCTGTATGTGGCTACTGAAAACGACAGCGTTTATGCATTCGATGCAGACAGCGGGGTCCAGATCTGGAAGACCTCAGTGCTGGGGAGCGGTGAAACCGCAAGTGATAACCGTGGTTGCGGGCAGGTTACACCCGAGATAGGAATCACTTCGACGCCGGTGATTGATCGCAAGCAAGGGACAAATGGCGAACTCTTCACGATCGGCATGACCAAGGATGCGAGCGGTAATTATCATCAGCGGCTCCATGCGCTTGACATTACGACTGGCGCAGAGATCAACGGTAGTCCGACGGAGATTGCGGCGAGTTATCCGGGGACGGGAGATAGCTCCTCGAATGGCAATGTTATCTTTGAGCCGGGTCAATATAAGGAGCGCGCTGCTCTGCTGTTATTGAGCGGTACTATCTACATTGGTTTTTCTTCGCATTGCGACTATAGACCTTATACCGGATGGGTGATGGGGTACAGCGAGTCGACGCTGCTGCAGACACAGGTGCTGAACCTGACTCCGAATGGAAGCGAGGGTTCAATTTGGATGGCCGGCGACGGGATTGCCGCGGACAGCAGCGGAAATCTCTATTTTCTAGACGCGAATGGCACCTACGACACCACCGTCAATGCAAGTGGTTTCCCCACGATGAACGATTTCGGCAATGCGATGATCAAACTCTCCACCAGCGGGAAGCTGGCGGTGGCCGATTACTTCCAGACTTATAACACGGTGACGGAATCAGACGATGATGAAGACCTGGGATCGGGCGGGGAGGTTCTGTTGCCGGACCAGACAGATAGCGGCGGCGTTGTCCATCATCTGATTGTGGGCGCAGGGAAGGACAGTAACATCTACTTGGCAGACCGGGATAACATGGGTAAGTTCAGTGCCGGCACCCCTATCGACAGCAACATCTACCAGGTAGTGACTGGCGCGCTCGCCGGCCAGGTCTATTCCACACCCGCGTTTTTCAACGGGGTGCTTTACTACGGAGCGGCTGGAGATACTCTGAAGGCTTTCCCGATGACGAACGCGAAGCTTGCGACGACTTCGTCAAGCCAATCGACGGCGACGTTTGCGTACCCTGGGGCGACGCCGAGTGTCTCCGCCAATGGAACTCAGAACGGAATCGTGTGGGCTTTGGAATCAGCTACCAGTGCCGCCGCCGTGCTGCACGCTTATGACGCGACGAACCTGGCGCATGAGTTATACAACAGCGGACAGGCTGCGAACGGGCGGGATAGTTTCGGCAATGGAAACAAGTACATCACTCCGCTGGTTGTGAATGGGAAGGTCTATGTGGGAACCCCGACCGGCGTGGCCGTCTTTGGGATATTGGCGCAATGAAGCAGTTTTGCGCATGATTTGACTCAAAAACACACGATTATGCGCAAGAAACAGGGGTTTTCGGGGTACTTATGTTTACCATTCAGATAACAGGTGGCCGGTTTAGCGTTTCGGTTAAGATTAATTGAATCAAAGGATTGGCTGGTATCTATACATCCGGATGGGACGGGAAAGTGGTGGATTTCTGTGGGGGAGGGGTGGGGTATTTGTTTTTTGCGGCTTCTCTGGTGAGGCGAACAGGGTTGCGGACCGTCGATTGGGTGGGGCTCGGCATACAGCTATTGTGCGTTGGCGGAGGGTAATTTTCTGCAAAGGCGCCGTGTTCCCCGGATTGCGATGCGCTTCATCCGTTCTTTGCGAGGAGTAGATGCAA
>Ga0187847_10004594_pt1 | contig 10119 bp, 8 predicted proteins | sample June2016WEW_4_10_FD_132458 | JGI IMG/M metagenome (GOLD analysis project Ga0187847, IMG submission 132458) | Peatland microbial communities from SPRUCE experiment site at the Marcell Experimental Forest, Minnesota, USA - June2016WEW_4_10 | ecosystem: Environmental > Terrestrial > Soil > Wetlands...
GAAAAGGATCGTTCTCGGAGCGCGCGCGGCCGAAAACGGCGTCGAATTTTACGTCCGCGATTTTGGGCCCGGCATTTCTTCTGAGCACCTGCCGCGGCTTTTCGAGCGCTTCTACCGCGTCGATAAAGCGCGCTCGCGGGAGTCGGGTGGCACGGGGCTGGGACTGGCCATCGCCAAACACATTGTGTTGGCGCACGGAGGTTGGATTCGCGCCGAGAGCGAGCTTAACCACGGATCGAGCTTTTTGTTTATCTTAACCGCCTGCGAGGCGGATGCGGCGTAGATGCTGATAACGTAGAAGATTTCGAACTGGCCGTGATTCGCGGCATGCCGGCGGTCGGGGTTTTGAGCGTTAACACGGAGATCCAATGTTGTGACGAACAGCTATTACTTCCAGGGCATTTGCGTGGTGCTGCTCTGCATTGAAGCAATTGCGCAGAATGTGTCCCCACCGCAACCGACAACGCCGGAAGCGCAAGTACGGCTCGGGAATAATTATTTGGACAAGAAGGATTATTCCTCAGCCATGACCTGGTTTCGCAAGGCGGCGGAGCGAGCGAATCCCGTTGCTGAGAACAATATTGGATGGCTTTACGAGAATGGGCTCGGAGTCCAGCGAGACTATACGGAGGCGATGAACTGGTTCCGCAAGGCAGCCAATCAAGGCTATGCGGAAGCCCAAAATAACATCGGCTGGCTCATTCAAAATGGGTGGGGAGTGAAACAAGATTACGGCGACGCAATGACCTGGTATCGCAAGGCGGCCGATCAAAGGAATGTGAGGGCGAGCACAAACATAGGGTTCCTCTACAACAACGGGCTCGGAGTCAAACAAGATTATTCCGAGGCAGAGACTTGGTACCGCGCAGCCGCCGAGCAGGGGAACGTTAAGGCGCAAGTCTACCTCGGTCGGCTTCACCAAAGTGGATTGGGAGTTGAGCAAAGTTATGCCGAAGCGATGGCCTGGTACACGAGAGCCGCTGATAAAGAGGACGGCGAAGCGCAGAACGCTATTGGCTACCTTTACCAGCAGGGCTGGGGAGTCACGCAGGATTACGTGAAAGCGATGGCTTGGTACCGCAAGGCAGCAGATCAAGGTAACGCTTTTGCGGAACGCAACATCGCATCACTCTACGATAAAGGTCTTGGCGTTCCGCAAGATCATTCCGAAGCGGAAGCATGGTACAAGAAGGCTGCCGAGCACGATGGCGGAATGGAGGGAGTAATCAGCGCGATACTGCCGGGCAGCAGCATTCGCGCTCCTCGGCCGCTTTATTCACCGGCCCCGGGATATTCAGAGGAGGCCAGCAAGGCTAAGTTTGAAGGCACATGCGTGCTTTCCGTGATCGTTGGGACCGACGGCAATCCACGCGATATCAAGGTGGCGAGATCGCTAGGAAAGGGACTGGATGAGAAGGCGATCGACGCTGTCAAGACATGGAAGTTTGAGCCTGGAACGAAGGATGGCGTGCCGGTCGCGACGCAGGTCGAAATTGAGGTGACATTCCGTCTCCAGTGATTATCGTTGAAAATCACGGTGGCACTGACGCTAGGCTGCGGGATAAATGAATCGGACCAGCCAGAACGCGGCTGCAGCGACGAGGGCGGCTGCGGGGATGGTCAGGATCCAGGCCCAGACGATGCGCCTCGCTACTCCCCAGCGCACGGCCGAGAGGCGGTTGACGGCTCCGACGCCGACGATGGCACCGGTGATGGTGTGAGTCGTGCTTACCGGGATCCCGGCCAGGGCAGTGGAAAACAAGGTGATGGCACCGGCTGACTCCGCGCAGAATCCTCCCACCGGCTTGAGCTTAGTGATGCGCGAACCCATGGTGTGGACAATCCGCCAACCACCGAAATACGTTCCCAGGGCGATCGACAGATGTGCTGCCAAAATGATGGGCCAGTGAAATTTGCCCCAGTTGCCGGCCAGTTCCTTCGAGCTCAGATAGTGCGCACCGTAGAGAGCGGAGGCGACGATTCCCATTGTTTTCTGGGCATCATTGCCGCCGTGACCTAGGCTGTAAGCCGCCGCGGAGAGGAGTTGCAGCTTGCGAAACCAGGCGTCGATTCGTCTGGGCGCTTTATTCCGGAGAAGCCAATAGACCGCAAGCATGAATGTGAAGCCGAGAACGAGCCCCATGATGGGGGCCACCACAATGAAGATGAGGGTCTTGTACCAACCCTCGGCAATAATCACGTGCCATCCGGAGCGCATGACGGCCGCGCCGGCGTAGCCTCCTATCAAGGCATGGGAAGAGGATGTCGGCAGCCCCCACCACCAGGTGAGCAAGTCCCAGACGATGGCACCGAATAATCCGGTGATCACAACATACTGGGTCACCGATTCCACGTGGATCATGCCTCCGCCGATGGTTTTGGCGACGGCGGTGCCGAGAAGAAATGCAGCCACAAAATTGAAGAACGCTGCCCATAGCACGGCCAGCTTTGGGGACAAGACACGTGTGGAGACTACGGTGGCGATGCTGTTGGCGGCGTCGTGAAATCCGTTGAGGAAATCGAAAGTCAGTGCGACCAGGATCGTGATGATCAGCAGAAGCAGATCAGGCTTCACTAGTTTTCCTGCCGGGACAGATGATTGCACATCATGTGTTTTTCAAAACGACCGTTTCCAACACGTTCGCAACATCTTCGGCCTTGTCGGTCGCGCGTTCCAGGCATTCCAACAATTCCTTGATTTTTATGAGATTGATGGGATCCTTTTCGTGGTCGAACAGGGTGGCGATGGCCTGCTGGGACACCTGGTCCGCTTCGTTTTCGAGGCGGTTGATCTCGACGCAATGGGCCAGAATATTGCCATTCTTCTGCATGAGAGACACGGCTTTTTGCAATTCCTGGCATTGCATCAGGATGATCGCGGCCAGTTGTCCGGCGGCGGGCGGCGGAGTTTTGATGCGATACATCTGGATGCGGGCGACCGAAGCGTTGATGAAATCGAGGACATCATCGAGCTTGGAAGCCAACTCGTGAATGTCTTCCCGGTCTAAGGGGGTGATGAAGGTCTGGTTAAGTTTGGTGAGGATGGCGTGCGTGAGCTCGTCGCCCTCGCGTTCGATACGGTGAATCTGTTCGATCTGAGTTTCGACGTCGTGGTAGTTGGCGAAGAGATCGACCAGGGTGCGAGCGCCGTCGATAAGATTGTCGGACATCGCCGCGAACATGGCGAAGAAGGTATTGTCCTTGGGAACGAGGCTGAACATTTTGGGAGCAGCGATAAGTATTTGCGTTGACAGTCAGTTGCAAGTGATTGGAGCAGGCAACTATCTCACGCGGCATGGAATTGCGTCAAATGGTCGCCCGGTGTGGAATGGCTCATTTTGACGATGCATCCTCGGAAAAACCTTAACAACCAAGGACACAAAGTGACACGAAGGTTCTCTCGTTTCTCTCTATTCTCTCGATGGTCTTTTTCTTGTGTGGTGCGGTGATTAGCGCGTAGTGCGACGGCTGACGGCGATTCCGGCACGGCGGGGCATTCCTAGCCAGAGGATCAGGAGTAAAGCAAGTACCGAGGCTGCTCCGACGGCGATTTTCTGGAGAAACCCGAGAAACAGAAGACTGAACTGCATGGCAACATTGTGCGACGTTCGGGAAGCCTGAGCGAGATAACGACGGTAACGCTTACTAGGGAGGGCTGGGTTCTTTCACTCGCCAAGTGACAAGAAATTCACCGGGTCGTAACCTGCATTGAGACGCGGGGAATTATGCTTTCCATGGGGGTGTGTGCCACACTCTCGGTTGATACCGGTTGCGTCCACTGAAACGGATCTAGCATCCAAGTGAGTAGGGCGGTTTTGTATATGAGCACAGCCAGCGTGAAGACACCTTTGCCAGAACCATCGCACGCTGAATTGGTGCGGCGGACGGTGGAAGCCTGCGAGTTGGCGCGTGAAGCCGCGGCAATTGCGGCCGAGGGAATCGCTACGGGATCGATGTCGCGCTTGAATGACATCCGGCAGTGCGAAAAAGAACTGGACGCCATTGACCTGGAAGTGGATTCGGGAGTGACCTCGACTATCACTCAGGTTCCCGAGGCTGAAACCCGGCAACTGCTTGCCTGCATGAAAGTCATGATCGGACTGGAGCGAATCGGGGATCTGCTGCTGAGCTTTGCGACCAGCGCGCAGGCGGCGGGAGAACGACTGGACGCGCAGGATGCTCGCGAGTTGACGCAGATGGCTACGATCCTGGAGAAAATGTTGGCCGATGTGGGCCAGTCTTTTTCCCAAAAGGATGTCAAGAAAGCCATCGACGTGTTGCGCGCCGATGCCGAGATGGATCGCCTGCGCAACCTGATCTTCCTGCGACACATTGAGAATCCGGAAAACGTCACGCATCACTCCAGCCTGCAGGTCATCTTCATGACCCAATCTCTTGAACGGGCTGGCGATCATGCCAAGAACCTGGCCGAGGAAGTCTGCCACTTTGTGAGCGGGCGGAGCATTCGCCACGTGCTCATGGCTTACGACAAACCCAAAGAGCAGATGTTTATCGAATGGCTGCGGCACAAAGACGAGAAGTAACTTCCTGCATCGCTCCAGTTTCTTAAATTCATTTACCACCAAGGACACGAAGCTTCACTAAGGGAAACCCTTCGTCTGCTTGGTGGTTCATGAATTTTGGACCCTGCTCGTCGTCCATGAGATCGCCCGTGAGGTCTTGACAGCGGAAGTCTCCAAGGCGAGACTCGATTCAGCCCATTCGCCCATGCCTGGATCCGCCCAACCCGAACCTCGCCCCGCCGGGGGCGATAGCTTTGACGGCCGTGTGCTCGCGGAAACGGAACTGGATTCCGCGCTGCAGTTGTTGGTTGAACGCGCGCAATACATCACCGGCGCCACCGGAACGGCGCTTGCTCTGCCGCAGGGTGAAGAGATGGTATGCCGTGCCAGCGCTGGTGGTTCGGCGCCGGCAATCGGGGCGCGTCTGCAGGTTCGTTCCGGATTAACCGGCGAAAGTATTGCGCGGCGGCAGTTGCTGCGCTGTGACAACGCGGAAACCGATCCGCGGGTGAATCTGGAGGCTTGCCGGGCGCTGGGCATTGCCTCGATCGTGGTTTTGCCGTTGCTGCGGCGGAATGGCGAAGTTCGCGGACTCTTTGAACTATTCTCCGATCATCCCTACGCTTTTGAGGAACGCGACTTGGTCGCACTTGAGCGCATGGCTGGCCTTACGTTGACGGCGCTCGATCTGGCTGAGCAACGCCAGGACTCCGCACCCGCGCCAGCGGCAAGGCGAGGACCGGAAAAGGCCGTCGAGTTGTTGCCCGAAATTCGTGTTCCAGTTCCTCCAGCGCCGGTTCCAGTTCCAGTTCCAAAGACAAGCAGCGCTGTCGTAGGTGCCGCGCTTCCACTTGAGCTAGCGCCCGACGTTCCCGTCAAGCCGGTGGTGAACGAGGCCCCGGTTGCGCCCGCCGAACCGGCTGCAATTCCGCCGTCCTTGGAGACGGCGCCAGTAGCGTTGCCTGCGCCTGCTCCCATTCCTGAGGCCTTGTTGCGCGTGCAAAAATGCGGCTCATGCGGATTTCCTGTGTCGGAGGGAAGGTCGCTCTGCCTCGATTGCGAGAGAAAGAATAGGGACAAGAAGGAAGACGAGAAGAAGCAGCGTGAGTGGGAACAAAGCCAGATCGAGCAACGCCAAGCTGAACGAACTCAGGCTGAGCGGGATCCGGTAGGAGGCGATCAGGCGGACGCGCAAGGGATCACGGCCTCGGAGCCGGAGCAAGACGCGTCTAGCGATTCAACGGCGGCGTCCGAGGCGCAGGGGCAGTTCGTTCCGGCCTTTCTGGCAAACTCGGCGCCCGTTCAAGAATCGTGGCTGGCGAACCATGTCAATCTGCTGGCAGTGGTGGTGCTGATCCTCGGCATCCTGGTCGCGGTTGTGGTATTTCGATAACGAACTTTGCACCGCAAGTGCTTGTTTCCCTTGACAAGTTGCAGGTGAAACCCATACTCTGCGCTTAATCTCTTGTTCCAACATACAGGTGCCCAAGCATGAAGAATGTGTACGAAGTTTTACGGCAGAAAGAACTGGAACTGACCCGGCTGGAAAAAGAAGTTGAGGCATTACGCGTCGCCGCGCCGCTGCTTTCGGAAGAAAAAGAGCAGCTGATGGAAGCGCCCAAACCGACTTTAGCTGCTAACACGCCGCCGCAACCGGTTCGAATTCCTCCGGTGGTTGCCGCCCAGGGCGGAGCTGCCCCGGCTCGCGTCGCCGGCTGGGAAGACGCGGCCAAGCGCTGGCCATAGGCCGGATTCATTTGTCGCCGTAGAGACGGGGCTTGCCCTGTCTCCCCCGTGATTTGGAAAGCCCAGGATCGACGTTCGCTCCTGGGCTATTATTTTGCGCTTCAGTCGAGCTTGGTGAAGGCCAGCGACAGCAGCGTCTTCTGCTCAACCTCGTGCGCTTTGGCCGATCCGGTCGACGGACTTGCGCTTGCGGAGCGCTTCACCGAATGTACGGGCCGGTCATCGGTCATGAACTTCAAGCGCGGCAGCATATAAGAGAGCGCACCCATGTTAGCCGGCTCTTCCTGCACCCAGACGATATCTCGCGCCGCGCTGTGACGCTGCAGTTCGGCCGTCAGTTCCGCCTCGGGGAACGGATACATCTGCTCGAGGAAGACGATGGCGGTGCTCAGTTCGTTGGCGTTGTCCTTGCGCTTCTGGCGTTCCGTGCGCAACTCGTGTCCGATTTTGCCGGTGCAGAGCAGAATGCGTTGGGCATCCTGTGCTTTGGTGTCGGGGATCACCGGCAGAAACTTTTGATGCGTCAGGTCTTCCAGCGGAGATAGCGCATCGGGATTCCGCAACATGCTTTTTGGTGTGAAGACGATCAGCGGCTTCCTCCACCTGCGCAGCGCTTGACGGCGGAGGAGATGGAAATACTGACCGGCATTCGAGGGCTGGCAAATCTGAATGTTGTCGCGCGCGGCCAGTTGCAGAAAGCGCTCGATGCGGGCGCTGGAATGCTCCGGACCCTGACCTTCGTAGCCGTGGGGCAGCAGCAGGACGAGGCCTGAGAGCAGGTTCCACTTGTCCTCGCCCGCGCAAACGAACTGATCGATCACCGCCTGCGCCACGTTGGCAAAATCGCCGAACTGCGCTTCCCACAGCACCAGCGCCTCGGGATAATCGCGGCTGTAACCGTATTCAAATCCCATCACCCCGGCTTCGGAAAGTGGCGAGTTGTAAATGTCGCATGCGGCTTGTCCCGGTGCGATGTGGCGCAGCGGAACATATTCCGACTCATCCTCTGTGTCGAGCAATACCGAGTGCCGCTGATTGAAGGTGGCGCGCCGCGAGTCTTGCCCGCTCAGGCGCACGGGGATGCCCTGTTTCACCAAGCTCGCAAATGCCAACGCCTCGGCCATGCCGTAGTCGAGCGGCTTCTTGCCTGTCCCCATTTCCTGCCGCTGCTCGAGCAACTTCTTCACCTTGGGATGGATATGGAAACCCTCGGGATACGTGGTCAGGCGCTCGGTAAGTTCCGTTAATTCCTCGCGGGAGACGCCGGTGGGCTGTTCGTACGTAGATCTATAGCGGCCGCCAAAATATTCGTCCCAATAATTCGGGAGATCGCGCATCAGCGGCTTCTTGGTGAACTGTGTGGCACTTTTCTGCGCGGCACCATACTCACTCTTGATCGTTTCCACTTGCGAGGCGATTTTGTCATCGTCCAAGCCGATTTGCTTGGCATAAATTTTGTACAACGGCGGATGCTCCTTGATCGCCTTGTACATCAGCGGCTGCGTGACCGTGGGATCGTCCACTTCGCTATGACCGTGGCGGCGGTATCCGATCAGATCGACGATCACGTCGGTGCCGAATTCGTAGCGGTACTCAGTGGCGAGGCGTGCGATTCGCATGACCGCATCCACATCCTCACCATTTACGTGAAAAATCGGAATCGACTGGCGCCGCCCCAGTTGCGCCGAGAAGCGCGAGGAATGCTCTTCGCGAGCGTTGGTGGTGAAGCCGATCAGGTTGTTGACGATAATGTGGATGGTTCCGCCCACAGTGTAGCCGCTCAGGTCGGCATAGTTCATCGTCTCGGCGGTGATGCCCTGGCCTGCGAAAGCGGCGTCGCCATGCACCAGAACGGGCAGATACTTGGCCTCGCCGCCTTCACCGGCGCGATCCTGCTTGGCGCGCGTGCGTCCTATGGTGACCGGATCGACGGCTTCGAGGTGGCTGGGATTCGAGGCCAGGTGGATATGAATTTTCTTCCCGCCCTTGGTCAGGTATTCGCCAGTCGCGCCCATGTGGTACTTCACGTCGCCCGAGCCTAATACGCTGCGCGGATCTACATCTTCAAATTCGGCAAACACTTGCTCGGGCGGACGGTTTGCGAGATGAATCACAACGTTCAGGCGCCCGCGATGACTCATACCCATTACGAGTTCGACTGCGCCGTGCTCGCCGGCTACGTCCAGAACCTCATCCATCGCCGGCAACAAAGACGTGCCGCCTTCGAGGGAGAAGCGTTTGTTGCCGAGATAGCGCTGCTGCAAGGTCTGCTCAAAGAGGTCGGCGCGGACGAGCAGGTCGAGCGCACGATTGTGATTCGTGTTGGTGTCGGCTGCGGCCGGTTCGGCCTCCATGTGTTCCTGAATCCAGCGGCGTCGCTCCGGGTCGGCGATGTGCATGAACTCCACGCCTACGCTGCCGCAATAGATGCGCCGCGCTTCCTGTGCCCACTCGTTGTCAATCGCGAGGTCAGGATGGGGTTGCGGAGGCAGCAGGCCGAGTGGATTCAGCTCAGCCTCCAGATATCCATATTGACGGAACAGAGCAAAAACACGATCGCGTTCGTAGCCTTGAATCATTGCAGGAGTTGCGGTCCTGGTATTTCGAGTCGAAGTAGGCATAAGGTCTTCTATAGCATATCGGATGAGTTGGCCTGCGTGGTGGATTCAGCGGCGGGGTGGCGGGGCCAGTCGGACCCCGTCACCACACAAACGAGAACGCTGTGCTGGCGGTCACTGCGATGTTTTCCCGCTGCGATTATGCTGAATCCAGAGGCATACTGCCATGACCAATCGTCCCGAAGCGGCTCAGCCTGGAACCCCCGTCATTCTCGGCATCCCATTCGATGCTAATTCTTCGTGGTTGCGTGGAGCGGCGGGTGCGCCACCGATCATTCGTGTCGCCTTGAACTCCATCTCGTCGAATTTGTGGACGGAAACCGGCGTCGACCTCAGTGCTGCCGGCGCCTTTTGCGATGCCGGCGACTTGAAGTTCACTTTTGATGAGCCGTTCACTGCCATCGAACGGAAAGTGCACGAACTGCTCGAGAAAGGCTTGCGCCCGGTCTGTCTGGGCGGCGACCACTCGATTACTTTGCCGATCCTGCGCGCCTTCGGTAAGCATGTTCCCGGATTGACCATTCTGCACTTCGACGCGCACCCCGATCTCTACGACGAGCTCGAAGGCAACCGATTGTCGCACGCTTGCCCGTTTGCGCGAATCATGGAAGAAGGCGCGGCCAAGCGGTTGATCCAGATTGGCATCCGGACGATGACCGGCCATCAGCGGGAGCAGGCAAAGAAATTTGGCGTCGAAGTCATCGAAATGCGGCAGTTGCCCGTGCTTGATCGCATGAAAATCGATGGACCTATTTACATCTCGTTCGACATGGATGCGCTCGATCCTGCGTTTGTACCAGGAACTTCGCATCGCGAGCCGGGAGGAATGTCGACGAGAGAAGCGATCGCGCACCTGCAGGCCATCAGCGGGAAAATTGCCGGCGCGGATATCGTGGAATACAATCCGGCACAAGACAACACGCAAATCACGGCTACGGTTGCCGCAAAAATGCTCAAGGAGATTCTGGGCAAGATGATTTTGAACTAGCGGTAGATTGCTGCGCGAGCAATACACTCTTTAGATCTGTAAAATTGTCATCCTGAGCGCAGCGAAGGACCCCTACTCTCTGCTCACATTTTGGGCGAGTAGAGGTTCTTCGCTGCGCTCAGGATGACAGAATGTAGATCGGAGGCACCGCACATGGCTAGCGGGATTATCGATGTGTCCAGTCGCTACTCAGTGCCGGAAACTTTGGCACGACTCCAGTCGATCCTCAAGGAAAAAGGTGTGA
>Ga0187847_10004601_pt1 | contig 10105 bp, 7 predicted proteins | sample June2016WEW_4_10_FD_132458 | JGI IMG/M metagenome (GOLD analysis project Ga0187847, IMG submission 132458) | Peatland microbial communities from SPRUCE experiment site at the Marcell Experimental Forest, Minnesota, USA - June2016WEW_4_10 | ecosystem: Environmental > Terrestrial > Soil > Wetlands...
GCAAGCGATGCACAGGACCACGTCGCGGAAGCGCACATGATCGGCAAAGCCCGGCATCGCCTGGACCTTGCCGCCGAGCAGAAGAGCATCCTGGTGCGTGACCAGCAGGCGGCCATCGAAGGCGATCTCGGGCCAGCCGCGCACCGAGAGCAGCGCATCGTGGAAGGAACGGCCCTCCGCATGAGCCATGGCCACGGCCTTTTTGAGTTGCCGCCCCTCTGCCGATTGCGAAGCGAAGGGACGAATCTGTTTGTGCGGCGGCGGAATGCGCCCGCCGAGCGAGAGTTTTCCGCCGGTGAGTCCGGCGAGGGCCATGCCGGTCATGCCCCGAAAAATACTAAATTTGCCGATGCCGCTCTGGAAGCCGTTGCGGGCGTTCTGGGCTTCGCGAGCGCCACGCTCCACCCAGCTTGTGCGGCGGCGGGCTTCGTAGGTGGCGGCAAGGTTCTCTTGCGTGAAGGGCTTGCCGGCGCGCAGCAGTTCGACCACCGCCTCGCCCAGTTGCGTACCCGTGGCCCAGGCCTCATCCACGCCGGAGCCGGTGAGCATATTTGTGGACCCGGAGCCTTCACCGATCCGAGCAAAGCCGTCGCCGACCAGAAATGGCTCGCCGTGACGGCCCGACTCTTCCAGAGACTTCGCGCCCCAGGAACGCAGGGTTCCGTCCTTGAGGTAGCGCCACAGCGCGGGGTGCTGCATGTAGTGCTGCAAGTAGCGATAGGCTGTGCGGCTCGGGTCGTGCATCCACGAGGGAACGAAGATGCCGACCGAGACCAGGCGCTCCGGATGCACGTAAAGGAAGCCGAATATCTCCGGCTCGGGATAGCCGAAGGTGTGCCAGACGGTGCCCGGTTCCAGCGTTGAGCCTTCGGGCAATTCGACGACGAACTTCATGCCCAGCGCCCACTCGCGGCGCGCGTGACCCGCGGGCAGGCCGAGCTTCTCGTCAATGGCCTGGCCGACCGCGCCGACCGGACCGTCGCCGACGACGGTAAGCTGCGCGCGCACATCCATTCCGGGCATGAAGCCGCCGGTTGGCAGGCCGGAATGATCCACTCCCTGATCGGCGAGGCGCAGGCCTTCAACTTTTTTGTCAGAGAAAAGCGGCCCGCTGACCGGCGTTCCCGGCCAGATCTGGACGAGCCCCGTCGCCATCAGTTGCGAGCCGACCCACTGGTTGAACTGGCCTATCGAGAGCACCAGGCCGGGGTGCTTGTTGAGGAATGGCGGGGTCCAGGGCAGTTCGAGGGCATGGTCTTTGAGGCCGGCGAGCGGCCCGACGGTGCGGAGAACGGCATCGGCGGCGCGCAGGGTGAGCGAACGCCGGCTTGCGCCGAAGGGGTCTAGCAGGTACATCACCCGTTCGCTCTTGACCTCGACGGCCATGGGAATCTCGGCTGGCTTCAGGTCAGGAAAGCTGGAGCGAATCGCTTGGCCCCGCGTGACCACGCCGCTGACGCCTGCGCCGATGTCGTCGGCGCGTTCGTAGCAGAGGACTTGCAGAGGCATCCCCGGCGCAGCCTTGCTCTCAAAGGCCGGATCGGCGGGGTTCTCAGCCCAGGCTTTCGTGAGCGTAGTGAGAAAGCCGCCCATGGCCGGACCAAAGCCGGCGCAGGCAATGTCCACGGCCATCGATTGCCGTTCAATCTCGGGCGCAGGCTGTGCTTCTACGATTGCGCTTGTGCTCATGCGGGGTAATCCAGCGCTTCGGGAATCATAACCTTGCTGACCGTTTCGGCGGCGCGGTCTTTGGCCAGGCGCGCCCCGCTCAGGCAGCGCATCAGCTTGCTTTGCAAGCGCAGGAAGTCGCTATTGCCGCCGCAGCCGGCGCAGGGCCCGGCCTTTTGCGGATGACTGCCATCGGCGCCGAGCACATCGACCGCCATGGCCGAGATTCCAGGCATGGTCTCTTCGTACTCTTCCAGTTCGCTGGCCAGGAAGCAGTTGGTGTGCGCCTCTTCGTCCCAGGAGGGGTGCTGGTTGTAGCCGAAGACCAGCTCGGCGCAGATGCGGGAGACCTCGCCTGCCGCCGCGGCCGCCTGGGTGTGGCAAAGGTCGCTGAGGAACTGGACTGTGCCGGCCAACCCTTCGGAGGCGACCGGATCTTCGGGTCCGCGCGCTTCCAGTTCGAGCACGTCGAGAATCTGGCAGCGCGAAGCCATCAGCCAGCAGAGCGCGTCGGCCAGCACAAAGGTCACGCCCTGGCGCTGCCCGTGGTAGAGCTTGCCGCCTTCGGGATCGGTGGCGCGTTGCAAATGGCCCAGCGTCCACTGCCACATCTGCATGGCCGAGGCCAGGGTGCATGCGCCGGTGCCGGGCCGGTCGCTTGCGATGCGCCGCATCTCGGCCGTCCAGGCGCGGAACTGGGCCAGGAAGATCTCGGAGGTCATGGTGACGGTCAACTGGCGGCGCTGCACAGCTTCAGGGCCTTCGTAGGTGGCTTCCAGTTGCGCGTCCATCCATTTGTTGCCCAGGAAGCCGGGGCAGTCCTCGGTGATGCCATAGCCGCCCATCAGGCTCACAGCCTCGCGCAGCAGGTTTGCGCCGTGGCCGGTGTTCCACAGCTTGGTGGCAGGGCAGAGCACGTTGGCCGCGGAGTCCATCAGCACGTACTGGACCAGCGGATCGGCTTCGAGATCCTGGCGGCGTGCGCTGTCAGGCTCCAGCGACAGCAACTCGATGGCCCGCTGCTCGCTCTCTTTGAGGGCTTTCAGTTCGGCGCGTCCGCCGTTGATGCCGCGCTCCGTGAGGATGGCGTTTTTCCGCTTCTCGATCGGGTCCAGATCGTCGAAGAGGCGGGCGGTGGCGAGGCCCAGCGAGGTGGCAGCCTCGCCGGTGGCCCAGACGTCAACCAGCCTGTGCAGCGCGTCCTCGCGTTGCTGGATGCCCTGTTCGTAGCGCACCGTGCCAGGTCTGGCGCCTTCGGCTCCGCGGAAGCGCCCGCGCTGGTAGCGAATGACCGGCTCAACGGCGGAAAGCAGTTTGGCTGCCGTCATCAGGCCCACGGGCACACGGGTGCGGCGGAAGACCGACTCGATCACTTCGCCGTGGTTCCAGTTGGGGACGATGACGCCGTCCTTGACGGTGTAGCCGCCCACGATGCGGCTAGCGGGAACCTTCAAATTGAAGATCGGGTCGCCGGTCGACGAGAGCTGGTGAACCAGCTTCTTTGTCGGGGTTCCGTGGTCGAATGTGCCTTCGTCGGTCTCTTCCAGGATTACGAAGCAACTGCCCTTGATGCGCGGGTCGTCGGAGATCACCGCGGCGGTGACGAAGTTGGCGAAGGCGATGTTGGTGATGAAGCGTCCGCGCTTGTCCACTTGCAGCCAGGGCTCTTCGCCTTCCTTCCAATCGGCCAGGCGTACCTTGCCGCTCAACATGCCGGTGTCGACGCCTACGTAGGGGATGGGTTCGGTGAGCACGAAAGCGCCGCGCCATGGCTTCCGGTCTTCGCCCGGCTGCGGAGGCGCGGAGAGGCTTTTGTAGCGGCTTACCTGTTCCGGCGTGCCGCGTTCGTGGATGGGCGCAAGAGCCAGAAAGCCGGCCAGGCTGGCCGTGGCCGCGCCTGCGTCCACCCAGGCCAACTCGAAGGCCGACAGAGCCAGAGCCAGGTTTTTTGGGCCGACGATAAAGCCACCCTCTTCCGGCTCCATAAACGTCGCGGTGAGGCCGGCGCGGTCAAACGCCTCCATCATCTCGTTCTTGCCCGGCGTCCATTCGTGAGTGTTGCGCTCACCGGCCGCCACAAGGCGCGCCACGGTTCCCCGCGCCACGCCGCGCGCCGACTGCACCAGCATCTGCAAATCGAAACGGTCCGCAAACCGCCATTGAATCTGCCGCACCGCATCCCCAGGAAGGGTGAGCATCTCTTGTAACTCGGATACCGCAGCCGTGGCCATGAATTTTGTCCTCAAGCAGCGGGGTTATTGTGCAGGATTGGGCGCACCACCGGATGTGATCTGTATCACCTCGGCGCACTCGACCATGCTGGCCGCTATACTCGGTTGAAATCGGAAGAATCTGGAATCGATTCTAAAGAATTTGCAAATCATTTGCCAGCTACCAGCGGCTGACAGCGGTTGGCAAGCTCGCCGAAGCCGGCCAGAAGCTCGACGATCTGAAGCAGGTGCTCGGGAAGCTGAAAGCGAGGGCGAAATGAGTGTGCGCTTGAAGTTGCGGATCAAGAATGCGACGCCCGGAGCACCATCCTCAACGTTTTCGCGCCGAGGGTGAATATTTGCTATACTTCAGCAAGAAGTAGCAAGATATGCTCCACTTGGAGCGGAGTCGGCGCCATGCCTGAAGTTCAAAAAGTCAGTATCGCCTTGACCGGGGAGCAGATTGGTGCTCTCAAAGCCGCAGTGGAAACCGGCGAGTACGCCACCACCAGCGAAATCGTCCGAGAAGCGATCCGTGACTGGCAATTCAAGCGAGAGCTGAGGCAGGAAGACCTGGTCCGCTTGCGCCAATTGTGGGATCAGGGCAAGGCCAGCGGAGCCGCTACGCCAGTGGACTTTGAAGCGGCTCGGCGCGAGGCGCGACAGCGGCTGGCAATTGCAGCGGGAGAACAAGCCCTTGCCAGTTGATCTTGTCTGGACTTCGCAGGCCCGTGAGGATTTGATCGAGATTTATATCTACATCGGTCTTGACAATCCAGCAGCCGCGGAACGCATCTTCGATGCAGTGGTGGCGAAGGCAGAATTGCTGGTCACTTACCCGCGCCTTGGCGTACGCCGTCCAGAGATTCGCCGGTCCACGCGAATGCTCGTTGAAGGCCCCTATCTGATCCTTTACGAGACCCATCCCGATAGGGACGAGGGCGTAATCGATGAGGTAGAAATCGTGAGGGTCGTGGACGGCCGGCGAGACCTGAAGCATTTCCTATGAGTGATTCGGTTGTGTCCAGGTACGCCCTCTGCTGCTATCCCTTCTGCCAATATCTCCGTAACACCTGCTTTTGGCTCTTGAGCGATAACTTCAGATAACTCCATCGAGGTGTCTGTTGCGGGTCGATGGCGATAGCCTGCTCGCGGCCACTCCGCACATCCTCATGGCCTCGGGGCCTTACCATGTATTGCCGTGCTTCCGCTCGACATCTTCCTTGATCGTGCACAGGGCATGGTTCCACACGATGTCATGCACGAACTCAGGAAACAGGGATCGAGCGCCCCTCCACATCGTCCGGCTCGCAAAGCCCTTGCCCTTCTTGTAATCGAACGCCGCGTAAATGGCGAGCCTGCGGTTTCCGTCGGTGGTCGGCGCCACGTTGAAGATCAGCTTCCCATGGTCCACAAGCCGCTCGTCGGCCACATAGAGCAAGGTCTCCGAGCCAACCAGGTTGGTCAGCCGGAGTTCCGCGGTCAACTGCGCGTACGGCACCCGGTATCGAATCATCGATCCCACATGGTTGGGCGTCCCCTCGACCTGCCGCATCTCCACGATGCGCATCTTGAGGAACCTCGCATTGGGCTGGCCGAACTTGGCGAGTTCCTCCACGATCTCTCCCTCCGAACCCCGGATCTTGATCCAGTACATTCGCTCGAAGTCAGGCGATGCGTCAAGCTCCATTTCCAGGCTCGACGCAAGCTGTTCCCGCAGCTCGTCGCGCTTCTCCTTCAGCACGACCGTCGGATAGCGCCCGTAGTCCCCCCATTGCACGCCCAAAAGCAGCTCGAACGCCACGTTCCTCAGCGTGACCAGCGCGCCTTCGAGAACCGATCGCAGCACGGCATAGCCGCGCATCTCCCGGAAGACCTCCCGGTAATCGGCCGTGCCGCTGGCGATCTTCCACAGCACCCCGCTCAGGGGCCGGCTCGGCTCGTCGCGCACCTTGTACTCGGTGGCAAACGCCTGGTAGACGATGCGGCTCACCACCGGCAACGTGAACGCGATCCTGCTCACGGCAAAGACGATCCGCCCGAAGCGATTGTCGCCCACAAGCCACTGGACGGTCTTGCCGTACCCGCGGGCCAGAGCCTGTTTGTCGATTCCCTCATGGAGCACGGCCTGCGCCAGACGGCTCGCCGTCTCGTGGGCTGAGTAGAGGCCGTCCTTGTTCAATCGCGCCCCGACTGCGTCGCCGACGATGGCAAACCGGTCGCCGTAAGGGAATGTCGCGGTCGTCACCGTCATTCTGGGAGCGCAAGCGCAGGCCAGCGGAGCCGCCGCGATCCCTGGCAATATGCTGTCAATCTGCGGCAGTGTCAGAAACTCATGCACGATCTGCCGGATCTCTCGCGGCAACACCGCCTCGTCCACGCACTTGCCGATCAGGGCGACGGTAAGGAATCTCCCCTTGGGAATGAGCGCGGTATGCTCAAGCGCGAGGCGTTTCGAGCCGTACTCGATAAAGTAGATCTCCCGATTCATGTTGAGATCGAGAAACTCCTCGCCCACATCCAGCTCGAAGATAAGCGCCTTGCGCGTCTTGCCGGGAACGAACGACGGATTCAATCGCCTGACGGAGGCGATCAGATCATTGGCGCTATAGTCTGAGCCGCAATGAGCATTGATTCCAGTCGCGATACACACAAAGCTGGCATCGAGCGAAACCTTCTCTCCGGAGGCCGCCCTCATCGTCAGTGCGGGCATCCCCAACGCGCCGTAGGTAATCGCTTCGACCTCGCCACACTCGATGCGCGCGCCTTCCTTAACCGCTTCGCCGAGCAGAAACCCATCGAACCCCGCCGGCCTCCCTGTCCTCCTGCCAGGCAGCGAGCCCCTGAATACCGAGTACATCTTCTGCTCCTTGGGAACTCGAAGCCGCAGATTCTTCCACTGCCCGTGAATCCAGACGTAGTCGATGCGTCCCTCGATGATCTCCTCCGGAACCTCCAGCCCGCACTCGTCGAGCACTTCGTTCAACCTCGGCGAGATAAGCCCCGCGCAGAAGTTGCATCCCTTGCATTGAAAGTCGTGGAAGTTCAGGTCCGCCGGAGCGCGCTTCTCGACGATGACGACCTCGAGATTGAGACCGAGCCGCCTGGCCTCGCGAAGAAGATGGATGGCGAAAAACGAGCCGGCAGGTCCGCCGCCGACGATGGCGACGCGATCGCCGTTAAGAAGCCTCGTTGATTGAACCGCGGTTTTCATGTTGCGTTCCCGCCTGTGCCAGACGATACCACCGATTGTCCGGCGCGATCGTTTTCCGCCTTCGTCTCAAGGCTACTCCTCAACAGGGAGGAACCTGCCCGCCGGCTGCCGCCAACAAGCTGTCGCGTGAAAGGAGTGCCGCCCTGCAGCCGGTTGCCGAAGGCGTCTGCCCCCCCAAAAAAGTGGTAGCGGATAATTATCATTCGTTGGCGCACAATTACATCGAAGATCCCGCAGCGGTTCAAGGCTTGACAGTCCACTTCCCACTGTGCGATGCGCGCCTCACCCGTGCGGCAACTCCAGCGCCCCGGTCAGGCTAGCCACCCGCTCCACCCCATGACTGCGGCACCAGGACTCCAAGCCATGCGCCAGCCGCTCGACGGCGCGCGGGTCGGCGTAGCTGGCGGTGCCCACTTGCACCGCCGTTGCCCCAGCCAGCAGGAACTCCACTGCATCCTCCGGCGTCACGATGCCGCCCATGCCGAGAATCGGAATCGTAACCGCCTTGGCGGTCTCGTAGACCATGCGCAGCGAGATCGGCTTGATCGCCGGGCCGGAGAGCCCGCCGGTGATGTTCGTCAGCCGCGGCCGGCGCGTCTCCGCGTCGATCGACATCGCCAAAAACGTATTCGTCAGGCTCACCGCGTCGGCCCCCGCGCCGGCGGCGATCTTGGCCATGTGAGCGATCGAGGTCACATTGGGTGAGAGCTTGACGATCAGCGGCCTTTTGGATGCGGTCTTGGCGCGGCTGACCAGGTATTCGAGCGAGCCGGGATCGGAACCGAAGGCCATGCCGCCCGCGTGAACGTTGGGGCAGGAGACGTTCAGTTCATAGGCTGCTATGCCTTCGGCGTGGTTGAGCCGCTCGATCACGGCGATGTACTCGCCCACCGTGTAGCCGAAGACGTTGACAAAGACCTTCGCGCGGGGATAGCGGCTGAGTGGCGGCAGCTTGCGCTGGATGAAGTCCTCGACGCCGACGTTTTGCAGGCCGATGGCGTTCAACATGCCGGCTGCCGTCTGGATGATGCGCGGCGCGGCGTGGCCGGCCATCGGCTCCAGCGAGATGCCCTTGGTCACGAACGCGCCGATGCCCTCCAGCGAGACGATCTCTTCAAACTCGATGCCGTAGCCAAAGGTGCCGCTTGCGGCAATGACCGGGTTGGCCAGCTCCAGGCCGGCCAGCGACACTTTCATCTCGGGTTTCACGGGCGGCGGGTTTCCTTTGGCGAGCGAATCTCTTCCTTCGATTCTACCGCTCCAATGTGAGATGGCTTTGTGGGATTGAGCTTTGTATCCGGTCAGTCGCCGTATACACTTTACTTGATCCCTGCCACTATGAAACTCCGGGAGTTGGAAACGATGGATGCGATTGAGCGGCGTCCACTGAAGAGCCGCAACACAGGATGGGCGCGGAGTCTGACGGCGGGCGAGACGATTTGCCTGATCCTCTTCGCATTGCTATCCCTGTTGGCTCTGCGAGAATACATCACTATCGTTCCCACGCGGCGCGCCGACCATCGCGCGCTGTTCTGGTCTTTCTTTCTGGTAATGCCGATTCAGTATCTGCTCATTGCGATGCACTGGTACGGCATGTTTGCTATCTTCATTCCGGTCTGGGCGTTCTTGTTCCTGCCGCTTCGCATTGCTCTGGCGGGAGACACGGAGAACTTTCTGGAGCGCGCGGCGAAGATGCAGTGGGGGCTGATGCTTTGTGTCTACTGCTTGAGCCACGCGCCGGCTTTGCTCATCCTGACCTCAGGCGGCGCAAGGCTCCTGCTGTATCTTGCCATCGTGGACCAGAGCAGCGACGTTTTCCAATACTGCTGGGGAAGCTGGCGGGCAGGCACAGGATTGTTCCACAGGTGAGCCCAAACAAGACGGTAGAGGGAACGATTGGCGGTGGATTGAGCGCCATTGCTCTTGGCGTGGCGCTGCGCGTCCTTACGCCATTTAGCGTCACCGCGGCAGCACTGCTGTCCCTTGTGATCGTGGTGGCGGGCTTTGCCGGCGGACTCGCAATGTCCGCCATCAAGCGCGATCGCGGCATCAAGGACTACGGCGCGATCATACCCGGCCATGGCGGAGTCCTTGACCGCATTGACTCGCTTTGCTTTGCCGCTCCGGCCTTCTTCCATTTGGTCCGGTACTACTATGGCTAGCAGCTAGAACCTGCTTTACGCTGTCGCCTTGGCGCAGAACTCGTCGAAGGCGCGGACCAGCTCGAAGGCGATCTGCGGAGCGGTGGATTGCTCGATCACATAGCGCTGCATCAGATAAACCAGCTTGCCGTCGCGCAGCAGAGCGACCGCCGGGGAACTGGGCGGATGACCCTCGAAGTAATCGCGGGCGCGCGCAGTGGCCTCATGATCCTGCCCGGCAAAGACGGTGATCTTGCGGTCGGGCGGGTTGGCGGAGCCACTGAGCGCCATGCGCACGCCAGGGCGCATCTTGCCGGCCGCGCATCCACAGATCGAGTTCACCACCAGCAGCGTTGTGCCCGGCTCAGCCAGCGCGGCGTCCACATCCTCGGCAGTCCGGGTTTCGTTGATTCCAGCGCGGGTCAATTCCTCGCGCATCGGGATAACCATCAATTCTGGGTACATTGTCGCCTCCGGCAGGGAAGCTGCCTGTCATCATTGTAACGGCTAAAACGGTGATGTAGCCTTGATTGAATGTTCATTGAGGAAAACAAGCCGCTTGCACCCTTCACCACCTTCGGCATCGGAGGCCCGGCGCGCTGGTTTGTCGAGGCTGCGAGCGAAGACGACGTTGTCGAGGCGGCCGCTTGGGCAGCAGAGCGCGGAGCGCCGCTGTTTGTGCTGGGCGGAGGCAGCAATCTGCTCGTCTCCGACGCCGGATTCGATGGGATGGCGCTGCGCGTAGCCTTGCGCGGCGTCACGGCGACGGACGCGCTGGAACAGCCGGATTCGACGGGGCAAGAGATCTTCCAAGCCGCGGCCGGCGAAGACTGGGACGCCTTTGTCGAGCGCGCCGTCCAGCAAAACTGCGC
>Ga0187847_10004603_pt1 | contig 10104 bp, 9 predicted proteins | sample June2016WEW_4_10_FD_132458 | JGI IMG/M metagenome (GOLD analysis project Ga0187847, IMG submission 132458) | Peatland microbial communities from SPRUCE experiment site at the Marcell Experimental Forest, Minnesota, USA - June2016WEW_4_10 | ecosystem: Environmental > Terrestrial > Soil > Wetlands...
GAGCACCACGATCAGATGCACGCCGATCATGCCGCTGCGGCGCACGATGATCCGGTGGCCAAATACCGCCATGACCACCCGCATTCCTCGGCGCGCTGCCACGACGGATTCTTTACGCGGACGAGCGATCGCAGTCGCGCCTGCAGCAAGCACGGCGGCATCGACGTTTGGCTCTCGATGTAAAGACGTCGTTTAGACCGAAGTCGGCGTTTCCTCCGCGTGAGTGCGCACGCAAGCGCCGCCTTCGTGCGCTATCTGATCTTCCCCGCGTGCGGCGGTGCGGTGCTCGTGGTGTTCGTGTTCGCGCCGCCGCTCGCGTTCGCGAAGCTGCAGCCGCTGCTCGCGCTGCCGCTGATCCTGATTCTCACGTCCTGGTTCTTCAAATACGCCTACATCCTGTTCGACGCGGTCGTTCGCGGCGTCGATGAGCCGCCCGCGCTCGATATCCAAATGCTCAATCCGCTCGATGAACAGCGGCCGATCGCGCAACTCGCGATCGTGGCAGTGCTCGGCGCGCTGGTCTTTCTGGCCGGCGAGCGGATCGGTCCCGCCGCGGGCTTCGCGCTCGCAATCGCAGCTTTGTGTGTGCTGCCGGCGACCGTTGCGGTGCTCGGCCTCGAGGGCGATCTGCTCAAGGCGCTCAACCCGATCGCGTGGCTGCGCATCATCCATGGCTTAGGGCTCTGGTATCTCGTGGTGCTCGCGCTGATCGGCGGCTATGGACTGCTGCTCGGAATTTTGGCCGACTGGCTATCGTGGTTCATTTTTCCGCTGCTCGCGGGCCAATTCGCGACCTTGTCGGTGTTCAGCGTGCTGGCCGGTGCGCTCTACGAGCGGCGTCACGAACTCGGGCTCGAGGCCTGGCATGCACCCGAGCGCAAGCAGGAGCGCGCGCAGCACGAGGAACGCCGGCAGAGCCAACGCACGGTCGACGCCGCCTATGACCAGATGCGCGTCGGCGCTCACAGCAACGCCTGGAAGATCCTGCAGGATTGGCTCACGACACGCGACCACGCGGCCGAAGATTACCGCTGGCTATGCGAACGCGTCGCGAGCTGGGGCGATGCGCGCTACGCCACCCGCATGACCGAGGAGACGCTTGAGAGGTTGCTGATATTGCGCCGCAATGGGGAAGCCCTCGACCTGCTCAAGGCTCGCTTAAGCGCCGATCCGCAGTTTCGACCCAAGACCGCGGCGAGCACCTTGAGCCTGGCCGCGATCGCGACGAGCGGCGGTACCAAGGCGGTCGCGCGCACGCTGCTGGGCGACTTTGCCGCGCGCTTCCCAGATGACCCCAGCACTGCGGCTGCACGGCGGCTTGCCGAGCAACTCGACGCGTGATGAACCAAAACGGTGGCGCCGCGCGGAGGTCGGATGCCTCTACTTAGTGCAGCGCGGCATCGGTATTGACCTTAAGTCCATGATTAAATGTGCACTGCGCCGCTTGGCATGGAATTCGCTTCAGGCATGAGGAACCAGGGGGTTAGTTGGGCAACACACCGTACAACGAAATGTATCTCGGTAGCGGGGCTGCGCGGTCGCATTACCAGCGCTATGCGCAGTGGCTCGCCAACCAGCCGGCGGAGCGGCTCGCGCAGAAGCGCGCCGAGGCCGACGTGTTGTTCCATCGGGTCGGCATCACCTTCGCGGTCTACGGACAAGAGGAAGGCGCAGAGCGGCTGATCCCGTTCGATATCGTCCCGCGCGTGCTGCCCCTCGACGAATGGATCCGGCTCGAGGCCGGGCTCAAACAGCGCGTGCGCGCGCTCAATGCATTCATCCACGATATCTATCACGATCAGCAGATCTTGAAGGCCGGCGTGATTCCGTCGGAACAGGTTCTTTGCAACTCGCAATACCGCCCCGAGATGCAGGGCGTCGATGTGCCCGGCGGCATTTATGCGCACATCGCCGGCATCGATATCGTGCGCGACGACACCGGCGAATTTCGCGTGCTCGAGGACAACCTGCGCGTGCCGTCGGGCGTCTCGTACATGCTCGAGAATCGCAAGATGATGATGCGGCTGTTCCCGGAGCTGTTCTCCGAACACCGGATCGCGCCGGTCGATCACTATCCGGACGTGCTGCTCGAGAATCTGCGCAGCGTCGCGCCGACCGGCGTCGTCGACCCGACCGTCGTGCTGCTGACCGCGGGCGCGCACAACAGCGCGTATTTCGAACATGCGTTCCTTGCACAGCAGATGGGCATCGAACTCGTCGAGGGCCAGGATTTGTTCGTGCGCGATGAGTCGGTGTTCATGCGCACGACCCAGGGTCCGCAGCGCGTCGACGTGATCTATCGGCGCATCGACGACGATTTTCTCGACCCGCTGGTGTTTCGGCCCGACTCGATGCTCGGCGTACCGGGCTTGCTCGCCTCGTATCGCGCGGGGCGCATCACGATCGCCAATGCGATCGGCACGGGTATCGCCGACGACAAATCGATTTATCCCTACGTGCCGGACATGATCCGTTTTTATCTCGGACAAGCGCCGATCATCGCCAATGTGCACACCTGGATGCTGCGTCGAAAAGGCGACCAGGACTACGTTCTCGCGCACTTGCCCGAGCTGGTCGTCAAGGAGGTCCACGGCGCGGGCGGCTACGGCATGCTGATCGGGCCCGCGGCGAGCAAGGCCGAGATCGAGCTGTTCCGGGCGCAGATTCTCGCGACACCCGAGCGCTATATCGCGCAGCCGACGCTCGCGCTGTCGACCTGCCCGACGTTCGCGGGCGTCGGGCTCGCGCCGCGCCACATCGATTTGCGCCCCTTCGTGCTCTCGGGCCGCGACGTGAGCATCGTGCCCGGAGGACTCACGCGCGTGGCGCTGCGCGACGGCTCGCTGGTCGTCAACTCCTCGCAAGGCGGAGGCACCAAGGACACCTGGGTGCTGGAAACCTGACATGCTGAGCCGCACCGCCGATCACCTCTATTGGATGTCGCGCTACATCGAGCGCGCGGAGAGTCTCGCGCGCCTCGTCGACGCCCACTACCGCATGTCGATGCTGCCGCATTCCGGCGACACGCTGACCGAGTCGCTGCAGGCGACGATGACCGCGCTGCACATGGCGGACGCCTACCACGAGAAACACGACAAGATCGAACCGCGCGCGGTGTTCGAATTCGTGAGCCTCGACCGCGAGTACAGCGGCAGCATTTTCAGCTGTCTGCGCGCCGCACGCGAGAACGCGCGCGCGGTGCGCGGCTCTCTGACCTCGGAGCTCTGGGTCACGCTGAACTCCACCTGGCTCGATGCGCGCGATTTCTCGGTGCATCGCGAGCCGCATGCCGACATCGGCCAATTCGTCGAATGGGTCAAGGAGCGTTCGCATCTGACGCGCGGCGTGACGATCGGTACGATGCTGCGCGACGAGGCGTTTCATTTCACGCGCATCGGCACGTTCCTCGAGCGAGCCGACAGCACGGCGCGCATTCTGACTGCGCATCAAAGCGACCTCACGCCGGCCGCCGATGCAACCGCGGTGCCGGATCCTTATCAATGGAGCGTGCTGCTGCGTGCGCTCTCGGCGTTCGAAATCTACCGGCGTGTCTACCGCGACGTCATCACGCCGCTCAAGGTGGCGCAGCTGTTGATTCTGCGCGACGACATGCCGCGCTCGATGCTGCGCTGTTGCAAGGAGGTCTACACGAACCTGCGGTCGGTCTCGAATCAGCAATCGGCGGAAACCCTGCGCCGCGCCGGAGAGATGCATGCGACGCTGCATTTCACACGCATGGAGGACATCATGAGCTTCGGCGTGCCGCTGTTCCTCGAGCAATTCCTCGCACGCAGCCGCGATCTCGGCGATCGCATCGCCTCGGACTTCTTGGTACCACCGGCGGAGGCCTGAACGCGATGCAATTGCATATTCGCCACGAGACGAGTTACCGCTACGAGCGCCCGGTCAAGTACAGCGTGCAGAGTCTGCATTTGACGCCGCGGCGCGATCCCAGCCAGCGCGCGCTCGCCTGGACGATCAATGCGCCGGGCCGGCGGCTCGAGCAGGTCGACGCCTACGGCAATATTTCGCACTTGCTGACCATCGAGGAGCCGCACCGGGAAATCCGCATCGTCGTGCAGGGTGTCGTCGAGACCGCCGACAGCGAGGGGCGGCAGGACGATGGTCCCTTGTCGCCGCTCGCCTATCTTGCGCCGACCGCGCTGACCGCGCCGAACGAGGCACTGCGGGCTTTCGCAAAGACCGCCGTGCACGAGCACAACGATCCGCGCGCGCGCGCGCATGCGCTCGCCGACGCGGTCTACAGCGCGGTCCGCTACAAGTCCGGGACCAGCGACGTTCAGGACAGCGCGGCCGAGGCGTTCAAGAGCGGCGAAGGCGTCTGTCAGGATCACGCCCACGTCTATCTCGCGTCGGCGCGCTCGCTCGGGATACCGGCGCGCTACGTGAGCGGCTACCTCTATACGGGCGATGCCAACGATGTGGCGAGCCATGCCTGGGTCGATGTCTGGCTCGGCGCCGAGATCGGCTGGCAGAGTGTCGATGTGACCCACAAATGCCCGGCCGTGCGCACCTATTGCCGCCTCGCGGTCGGCCGCGACTATCTCGATGCGGCGCCGGTGCGCGGCGTGCGCCATGGCGGCGGCGGCGAGAAAATGCAGGCGACCGTGCTGGTTGCCGACTCGGCCCAACAGCAACAGCAGTAGTCTGATGTAGAATTCACGCGCATGACCTACTGTGTCGGCATACTCGTCGATACCGGCCTCGTGATGTTGTCCGATTCACGCACCAATGCCGGCATCGACCAGATCAACACCTTTCGCAAGATGGTGACCTTTCAGCGCGCGGGCGACCGCGTGCTCGTGCTGTTGTCCTCGGGCAATCTTGCGATCACGCAGGCCGTTGTTCACGCGCTGCACGAGTACCCGGGCGAGCCGGAGCGCCCGACCGGGATCTTCGGCGCGGTCGACATGTTCGAGGCGGCGCGCGTGGTCGGCGATGCGTTGCGCGAAGTGCACGGCCGCGACGCGCAATCGCTCAAGGACCAAGGCCACGACTTCAATGCGGCCTTCATTTTGGGCGGCCAAATCGCCGGTGAGCCGCCGCGGCTGTTCGACATCTATGCGGCCGGCAATTTCATCGAGTCATCGATCGATACGCCCTATTTCCAAATCGGCGAATCCAAATACGGCAAGCCGATCATCGATCGAGTGATCTCGCGCAGCAGCAGCCTCGCGCAGGCCGCCAAGTGCGCGCTGATCTCGATGGATTCGACGATCCGTTCGAATTTATCGGTCGGGCCGCCGCTCGACCTTGCGATCATTCGCCGCGACGAGTTCAAGCTGCATACGCACATCAGCATCGATCTCGACAACGAGTATTTCAACAAGATCCGCACCCGTTGGGGTTTTGCGCTGCGCGAAGTGTTCAGCGAATTGCCGGATCCGAACTGGTAGCAGGCGAGCTGGTATCGGGCTTCAGGCCTCGAGCCAGACCTTGAGCGCCGCAGCGACCGCCTCTGGCTGCTCGACCGGCGCCATGTGGCCCGCATCCGGAATCGCGACCAGCGTCGATCCGGGGATCAAGCGGTGCATCTCGGCGTGCTGCGCGAGCGGCGACCAGTTGTCCTCGGCCCCGCTCAACAGCAGCGTCGGCACGCGAATCGTCGGCAGCACCGCGAGCGCATCGGGACGCTCGAGCAGCGCCGTGACCTGGGCCGCGAAACTCTGCGCCGTGGAGCGCTCGACCATGCGCGCGAGCCGCGGTGTCACGGCGTCGATGCGCGCGCGATTCGCGCCCATCATCGGCGGCAGCCAGTGCGGCGCGAGCGCCGCCATGCCCTGCGCACGCGCGATTGCGACCAGGCGCCTGCGAACCTCGGACTCGGGATCCTGCGCGGCGCGGGCACCGGTGTTGAGCAAGGCGAGGCGCTCGACGCGCTCAGGCTGGATGCGCATGATCTCGAGCGCCACGCGCCCTCCCATCGAATGGCCCGCGAGCGCAAAGCGTTCGGGCGCGGTCCGCAGCACCTCGTTTGCCATCGCGGCAATCGAATCGAAATCCGCGAACGAATAAACACGGGTGTCGGCGAGCGGGTCAAGGCGCGCAACGATGTCGGCCCAAATCGTCTCGTCGCAAATCAGCCCCGACAGCAGCAGCAGCGGTTGCCGTCGGCTCATCGATGTATGCACCAAGGCTCGGCGTCCATGCGCCAAGCTTATCAGCAATGTGGGAATTTCCGGGCTACTCGAGGTGCATGAGCGCTTGCGGGCGCCCCAACAAATAACCCTGCGCATAGTCGACGCCGAGCATGCGCAGCGCATCGAGTTCCGTGTCGAGTTCGACCGAACCGGCGACGGTTTGCACGCCGAGCGAGCTCGCCATCTTGACGATGCCCGAGATCATCGCATTGGCGACGCGATCACGCGGCGCTGCGCTCACGAGCGAGCCGTCGATCTTGAAGTAGTCGGCGGGCACGTCGCGCAGGTACGCAAGCCCCTGTGCACTCACGCCGAACTGGTCGAGAGCCACCTCGCAGCCGAGCGCCTCGAGCCGATACATGGCCTCCCAGACGCCGGCGTCGCCCGATGCCGCCGAGCGCTCGGCGACCTCGAAGCACAGCGCCTGAGGCGGAATCTCGCTCTTCTCGAGACAGGATCCGACATAGCTCACGAAGTGCGGATCGGTGAGCGCCTGCACCGAGACGTTGACCGCGAACACCGTCGGCGTGCGCATCCAGTAGGCGCGGTGATTGAGCAGCCAAACCAGCAGCGTGCGCACCACCCAACGGTCGATCGCGGGCATCAGTTCGAGCTGCGCCGCTGCGCCCAAGAACGCCGCGGGTTCGATGAGGCTGTCGTCCGGCATGCGCAAGCGCAGCAGCACCTCGTAGCGCGCCGCGCTTTCCGCGAGGCGCAGCGGGTGTATCGGCTGCAGAAACAGTTCGAATCGCTCCTCCATGAGTGCCCGCTCGATTTGGGCGCGCTGGCGCGAATCTTGGACCGGCCCGCGCGGCGCCCGGCTCGTGCGCCCAAGTTCGGCCGCGAGACAAAGCAATAGCGGCGCGAGGCGCAGCTCGAGCGCCTCGATGCCGTCGGCCTCGGCGCAGTCGGGATCCAGCCCTAAGCGCGCGGCGCCGCAAATCTCGCCGTCGGCGAGCCGCACGGGGATCACGACGACATAGCGCCGATCGTCCTTCTCCTCGGATTCGATCGCCGCAACGCCGCCGCGGCCGTTCGCGAGCGCATCTTCGACGAGTTCGTGATCCTCGGGCAGCAGAAAGTCCTCGCTGAGCCAGAGCGTCTCGCCCGAGGCGTCGTGAAAAGAGACGCTCACGACTTCCGGCGCGAGCGCACGCACGATTTGCGCAAATGCCTCGAGCGTGCGGGATGGATGATTCATAGCCCTCAGAATAGAGGAACACAAGGCAAGCCCGGCTTGTCGTCGCCGCGCGACGTGGAGCAACGGCGACAAGACTCGCGCGGCAATGGCGCCGCAATACGTCAAATCAAATTCAGTTTTTGGGCCGCCGGCCGATGCATGACAACGGGCATGCGGGTTGCGCGGTTTGCCTCAGGGAAAGAAGCGTCGAATGGGACACATTTTTATCGGCCGCCAGCCCATCATCGACGCCGATGGAACGCTCTACGGCTACGAACTGCTGCACCGCAGTTTGGGCCGGGACTACGCCGTCGTCGGCGACGGCGATCGCGTGTCTTCGGACATGCTGCTCAATGCGGTGCTCGAGGTCGGCATCCGGCATATCTCGGGCTCGCATCGCGCGTTCATCAACGTCACCGAAAATCTGCTCATGAACCCGGCGCTCGACACGCTGCCGCCGGAGCGCATCGTACTCGAGGTGCTCGAGGATGTGCCGGTCGACAAACCGCTGCTCGAGCGGCTCGCGACCTTGCGCGCACTCGACTTCGAGATTGCGCTCGACGACTTCGTCTGCCTGCCCGAGCGCACCGCGCTGATCGCGCACGCCGATATCGTCAAGCTCGACGTGCTCGCGATGGACCGAGACGCGCTTGCTCGCCAGGTCGACATTCTCAAGCGCAGCGGCGTGCGCCTGCTCGCAGAAAAGGTCGAAACCCCGGCGATGTACGATGATCTCAAACGCCTCGGCTTCGATCTGTATCAAGGCTATTATTTCGCGCGGCCGGAGATCTACGAGAGCCATCGGATCCTGCCCAACAAGCTCGTGCTGCTCGAATTGCTCGCGCGCGTCAATCAGCCGGATATTACGCCGGAAGAGCTTGGGGAAATCATCCGCGGCGACGTCGCACTGTCGGTCACGGTGCTGCGCTGGGCGAATTCCTCGATGGTCGGACTGCGGACCGCGGTCGAGTCGATTCAGCGCGCGATCGTCGTGCTGGGGTTGCAGACGATTCGCAATTGGGTTTCCCTGCTCACACTTGCGCGCATGGGCACGACGCCGAGCGAGCTGCTCAAGATGATGCTCGTGCGGGCGCGCTGCTGCGAGCTGCTCGCGGGCGCTGCGGAGCTTGCGAATGCATCGAGCTACTTTACCGTGGGCCTGCTGTCGGCACTCGACGTGATCTTGAAACTCGACATGGCCGAGGCCCTCGAGCGCGTGCCGCTTGCGGCCGCGCAAAAGGCCGCGGTGCTCAAGCAAGAAGGTGATTTCGGCGCGGCGCTCAAAACCGTGATCGCGCTCGAATCGGGTGATTATGCGTGCGCGCGCTATCGAAGTTTGAGCTTCGAGGCGATCCGCGATTGTTATCTGAGTGCGATCGGCTGGGCCGACAACCTCGCCGCGCCCGGGATGCTATCGGGCTGATTCAAGTCGCGCTCGTAAACGTCGCGCGCACGACCCGCTGTACATAGTCCGGCGTTCCATAAGCGCCCACGGTCGCGGTCGCCGAGATCGAAAACGACTGATAGGAGGCGCTGCCCTCGGTGAATGCGGTCGCGGTGCAGCTCACTACGACGACATAGCCATTGAGCGAGGCTTCGCTGAGGTTCAGTGTGCCGTTCGCGCAAGTCCCGTTGAGTGCGCGATACGCGGCCCAGTCGATGCCGGCGCGCGCCGCCGCGAGTGCCCGCGCCTGCTGCAGGGCGACCGTCACGGTTTGCTGTTGTCCGATCGACACCCGCAGCGCGACGGTTGCGAGCAGCGCGACGACGACGATCAGGAACACGACCGGCACGAGCGCGAAACCGCGCGTGCGTCGCGATGGCGCAGCGCGCCGGCTTCCCACGCTCCGGCGCGTCATGGCGCGTTCACCAGATGCACTTGGTGCACGAGTTGCACGGTCTGCGCGGTCGTCGACGCCGAACTGCTCGTGAGCGTCAAGGACAGCGTCGCCATGCCGCCGCGCGCAGGCGTACCGGGCGCATAGGTGAACGCGCAGCTGCCGACATTCGCGGATACGCGGCCCGCGGACGCGCCGGCCGCGAGCAGCGACGAGTCGCTGGTCAATTGCGTCGAGCCGATCGCGTAGCCGGTGTAGCGGGTCAGCACGCCGATCGACATATCGCACAAATAAGTGATCGGACCGGAGACGAGATAGACGCGCTTGCCGGGCGATCCCCAGCCGAATTGGAATCCGGGCGTCATGGTCACGAGCTGCGCATTCGGCGTCGATCCGGCCTTGATCGTGATCGTGGTGCCCGCGGGCGTAATCACGTTGGCGAGCGCGTAGGCATTCGCGCCCGGCACGCCGACGTTGTAGATCGCGAGGTAATCGCTACTCGAGCTGAACGGCAGCGTGACCTGCGAGAACGGCACGGTCGTCGCGAACGCGGTGTCCGCGGTCGTGAAGTCGAGCCACTGCGTCGGATCGGTCAGCGGACCGTTGTCGCGATAGCGTGCGCCGTCGATGGTCTCGATCATCTCGAGAGCGACGATGTTCGAGCCGTTCGCGATGCGCACGCTGTTCGGCAGCGCCGCGCGCAAGTCTCGCGACAGCAGGCGCAGCGCACTGTCCGCGGCATCGACCAATTGGGCGCGCTGCGTCTGCGAGTTGTAGGCGTTGATCGGCGTGACGACGAACATCGTCATGAAGGTCACGCAGATTGCGCTCAAGGTGATCACGATCACGAGCTCGATCAAGGTCATGCCGGCGGATCTGCGCGTTTGCCGCATCAGAAATTCGTCCGGTAGCCCGACAAGCTCAC
>Ga0187847_10004606_pt1 | contig 10101 bp, 11 predicted proteins | sample June2016WEW_4_10_FD_132458 | JGI IMG/M metagenome (GOLD analysis project Ga0187847, IMG submission 132458) | Peatland microbial communities from SPRUCE experiment site at the Marcell Experimental Forest, Minnesota, USA - June2016WEW_4_10 | ecosystem: Environmental > Terrestrial > Soil >...
ACGGGATGGAAATCCCTGAGCAGGAGGGTTTTCTTGGAGTCGGCGTCGGGCGCGGACTGGTAGCCGATTGCGGGTTGCTGCGCCTGTTGTGCCATCGCGATGGCAGAGAAGAGAATCGGGAGGATTATCGGCTTGCGCATCCGTTTTTGCCTCACTTGCGATTGATTGTGAAAACTTGCGTTTCCTATCATATCGGATATTGGGAGGTCGGCGGAAAACCATTCACCGCCGGGCAGGCGGAGAACGCAGAGGGAAAGGGCGATGGCGTCGGCTTTGGTGAGATAATTGGCTATGGCTCAAGGAGTAGAGGTAATTAAGCAGGCGATCGCGCGCGATTTTGGCCCGGTCAGTATTGATGAGGGATACAACTCTGACACGAAGGGAACGATTCTCCGCTTTTCATCCGAGGGTCGTACATTCGCGGTAGAAGTGTCCTTCGATTACGATAATGACTACGATTCAGGTCAAGTGGTAATCAACCTTCGTCAGTTGGGGGCGGACTTACGCGCCTCAAAAGACGGTAGAGCCGACGTGACGCGTGAGGGCATTACCCTGAGGTCTGCTGCATAAGAAAAAAGCTCTAAGTGGAATCAGAGCTTTGCAGGTCTGCGCTGGATGCACAGATCATGGTTTGAGGTGTGCTCAGTCGGCAACGAGACTCAGCCACTTCCGGATTATGCCTTTCTATAGTTTGTTCAAACCCAAGGCGGTATAATTCGCGGGTTCGCCCAACGAACAATTCCCCAACGGATTTATCTGGAGGACCTTGTGAGAAGAATTCTTCTTTCCCTCGCGGCGGTATTTCTGATGGCTGGGTTCGCCCTTGCTGACACGATCATCCTGCGCGACGGCAACAGTTACAAAGGCGTGTGCGGCATACAGACCGTCGATTTTGCCGACTTGCAGGGCGTGAAGTACGAGTTCCCGGTCAGAGACGTGCAGTCGCTTGCCTTCTCGAGCACGAATGACACAGTGACGTTGCGCGGCGGCAAGAGTTATACCGGCCATTTCACGGGGATTCTGCCGATTAATTTTCAGGATCGGGAAGGGATTCAATATCAATTTCCCTCGAGCGATATTGACGCGATTGTGTTCAACGGAGCGGGCGCGCCGCCCGTGATGCCGGCGAATTCGCTGGTGATTCCGATGGGCGCGGACCTTGCCGTTCGAACGAACGAGACGATTGACTCAAAGACTTCCTACGATGGGCAGACGTATTCGGCGAGCATCGCCGAAGACGTATCGGGAATTTCAGGCCAGGTGGCGATTCCCGCGGGTTCAAATGCGCAGCTGATAGTGAAGAAAATTTCGAGCGGCGGAGTGATGCATAGTCCCGAGGTCGTGCTGGATCTTTATTCCGTTATGGTGGGCGGCAAGCAATATCTGGTCGTCACATCAGACGTAACGGAGAACAACAAGAAGGGCGTAGGCGCGAACGCGCGGACTGCGGAAACGGTGGGCGGTGGGACCGCGTTAGGCGCCCTCATGGGTGGAATTTTCGGCGGAGGCAAAGGCGCGGGCATCGGCGCGCTGGCAGGCGCCGGAGGCGGGTTGGTGACCCAGGTTTTTACACGCGGCAAGCAGGTGCAAGTACCGGTTGAGAGTCTGCTGCGCTTCCGCCTGGAGAAAACGTTGGTTCTGCGGCCGCAGTAGTTTGGGTGTGCTTTTAGTTAGCGGGATTGGTGCCGGGCGCTGGCGCAGCGCCGTATTCGAGTCCCCAGGGATCGCGTTCCTGGGTAAGCATTTCCAGACCGATTTGATATTCGCCCTGGGTTTTGAGGAGCTTAGTCCAGACGACGCGAAAGTCAGCCTTGCGCTGGCGGTATTGCACGGTCACCGAATCCCCGAGAGCAAATTGCCGGTGAATGGTGCCGAGGCGGGCGCCGCCAGGCGTGATGTCGAGAGTATGGGCCCAATCCTGATAAGAATTGCCCATCACGTCCTTGCCCGTGACCTTTACCGGCAAGACTGCCTTGGTGCGATTGTGTCGGCGGTTCTTCATTTTCGCCTTACTGGCTGATGGAGCTGGCGACGCTGGAAAACACAGTGTTGGAGTTGGTGCCGATCAAACGGATCGTCCCCACCACGATGACGAGAATGACCGCCAGCATAACTGCGTATTCGGCAACGTCCTGGCCTGCTTCATCCTTCCAAAGCCGTTTCAGTAGCGTTTGCATGGTGCAGTTCCTTGGCAGAGTCTGAGCGAGAAACCCTGCCAGTACAGAATGCGGCCCCCGTCGGCCTTCCACAATGGCTCGGAACGGGTAGAGCATAGCCGGGATAGCTGATTACTCTAGTTACCAAGGTAAGGGCTGAGGCGCTGCGCGGAGTGGTAATTGAGGATCAAGACTTCGCTGCATCGAGGACTTTACGTACTGTGGCGGCCAGGGTTTGCGGAGTAAAGGGCTTTTCCAAAAAAGAGCCGGACTGGTAGGCCTCGCGATCGTTGCGCATGGAGTCGGCGGTATAGCCTGACATGAAAAGGACTTTCAATTTGGGGTAATGCGGAGCGATCCGCTTCACCAGTTCGGGGCCGCTCACTTTGGGCATGATGACGTCGGTTAGAAGCATATCGATGTGCGGATTGGCGGCAACGATCTGCTCGGCCTGGTCGGCGCTATTGACGGCGATGACCTGATAGCCCCGCGCGCTAAGCACCTGCGTCACCATTTGACGCAGGGCGTTTTCGTCTTCCACCAACAGAATGACTTCGGTGCCGCTGCTGTTGTCGCCGGTTGACGCCATAGGCGTGGCTGCGCTGACCGGCCGCTTGACCAGAGGAAAATAAAGCTTAAAGCTGGCTCCGCGCCCCGGTTCGCTATACACCTCGATGTGGCCTCCGCTCTGCTTGACGATGCCATAGACGGTCGCCAGGCCAAGACCGGTGCCGCGTCCCATCTCTTTGGTTGTAAAGAAAGGCTCGAAGAGCCGAGCGCGGGTGAGGGCATCCATGCCAACGCCCGTGTCGGTGATGGAAAGGCGCACGTAGCGTCCGGCTTTCACGTAAAAATGTTCGCTCGAATAATTGTGCTCGAGTTGAATATTGGAGGTTTCAATCGTGATCTGGCCACCATCGGGCATGGCATCGCGAGCATTGACGACGAGGTTGACGAGAACTTGCTCCATCTGACCAGGATCAACTTCAACGGCGCCGAGATTCGGCGCGAGTTGCGTTAGGATTTCGATGTTTTCGCCGATGATGCGGTGCAACATTTTGTCCACGTCAGAGACGACGGCATTAAGATCGAGGATTTTCGGCAGCAGCACTTGCTGACGGCTGAAGGCCAGCAGTTGGCGGGTGAGCGCGGCAGCTCGGTTAGTCGCAGCGCGTATTTGTTCGGCTTGATCGTGCGCAGGATCGGTCTTGGGCAGGGAACGCATCTGAAGTTCGCTATACCCTGCGATGACGGTAAGAAGATTGTTGAAGTCGTGAGCGACGCCGCCGGCGAGGCGCCCGACAGCTTCCATTTTCTGCGCCTGACGCAGTTGCACTTCAAGAGTGCGGTGTTCGGTGACATCAGTGATGAAGCCGACCATCTGCGACTGCGGCGTGCCTTTCTCGGGGACGATTTGCCCCTGTTCTCGCAGCCACCGAAATTGTCCGTCCTGGCGGCGGACGCGGTATTCGATATCGAATGATTCTTTGCTTTGCGACGCGGCGGCGAGGGTTGCTCGATACGCCGCCAAATCATCGGGATGAATGAGTTTTTGCCACCCTTGGGCCGGGGTATCAAAATCGGCAGCGCGATAGCCGAGAATTTGCTCGAAAGCGCCGCCGAAACTTACCACGTTCGAAGCGGGATTCCAGGCGTAAATAATGAGGCCAGTGGCCTGGACGGCGGCATCATAGCGCTCTTTCCATTCCGCAATCTCGCGCTGCGCTTGCTCGCGCTCAGTGATGTCGCGAAAGCTCCAGACCCGGCCGACAATTTCGTCTCCCAGCCATTGCGGACGAGAGTAGCGCTCAAGAATCCTGCCGCCGCGAAAGCGTACGACGTCGAAGCTGTCTTCCTCCGTATGTTCGTAAAGATAACGCACGCGCTCAAGAAAAAGACGGGCGTCTTCGACGCGGGAGAGAACGTATTCGAGCAATCTTTCGTCATCGCGCAGGTTGAGCAACTCTTCGGGAATCTCCCATAAGGTTTGGAAGCGGCTATTGAAATCCACGACCCGGCCGCGCAAATCTACAACCAGGATGCCGTCAGCGGTGGACTCGAGTGTGGCACGCAACAGCGACAGAGATTTTCCGAGAGCAATCGTCTGTTTGCGCTCCAACTCGTTAGTTTGATACAGCGCGCGCTGGGTTAATGCGAGGCGCGAACCGTAGCAGACCAGAGAGAGAAAGACGCTGCCGTAGGCGATGTCCTTGCCCTGCTCGCCGGCCTGCAGGGCAAGAATCCAGATGGTGATGGGCAAAATGGCTAGACTCAGCTGCTGCCAGACGAGGGGTTTCGTGATCGGGAACGTCGATTCAGGCGGCTCGGCTTCAAATTCGGTATTGAAACTGGCGGCGAGGCTGGCAGCGAGAGCGAAGGGAGTAGTCCAAGCGAGGGCTGTCCAACTGCCGGAGGTAGCGTGCGTGGATGCGATCGCGTAGTCGGCGATGGCGGCGACCAACGCATAAAAAACCATATAAGCCGACATGCGGCGGCAGAGCTGGCGAATGAGCGGCGATGCCGCCCAGCATGAGCGCGCGACGAACGCTCCGGCAAGAACGAAATTTAAGGCATTAGAGACATACTGTTCGAGCAGGACAAGTTGGTGGCGGCCGCGAGGAAGCTCTCTAAGAAATAAAAAGTTGTAGTACAGCAGAAAGAAGATGAGAAGGATCTGGAGGTAGTCGAGCACGCGGGCCCAGGACAATCCGGAAGAACGGCCTCTTCTCCGCAGGAGTAAAACCATGACCAGAGGGGCGTCGTAGCACAAATAGAGAAACTGCGAAACGGACGAGATTGGAACCGGAGCGTGAAGCCAGCTCTCATAGTAAGCCCATTCGACGGCGGAGATGCCATATGCGGCGAACGCAGTCGCAAAAAAAATCCAAAACACGCGCGCGACGTGCTGCCAGCGGCTGGCAACAATGCCGCAATATGCAGCGGCAGCAAACGCAGCGGCGATTTGCAGCAGATTGGAAAATGCGTCCCGCTGCGGGCCTGTTGGGAGCAGAAGAAACCCGGCGGCCTGTGCCAGCGGAACAAGCCACGGCAAAAGAATCCACCAGAGGCGAGGAGCCGCGTTCGACGAAGCGGGATGTGCCGGCGTGTTCGTTGCGCCCCCTGGGTGGTAAGCCTACGCTTGCGAAACTCTTTTAATTCTTTAATTCTTTAATTCTTAATCTTTATCTTTTGGTGAGGCTACTAGAGCAGACGCGGCAAGTCGAGCGAAAACTGGGAACATCAGCGCTTCAATTTGGCGGCAGCTTTTGACAATCCGTCGCACCGCGGACGACGTATATTAGTAGTGTGTTCGACGCATTGAGGAGGAGTTTATGGTAACGCGAATTTTGATAGTGCTGGTGGCGGTGGTGGTTGTGGTGCTGGTCGTTAAAAACGTCTTCGCCGATTCGACGCCTGCGGTTGGCGCCATGGCGCCAAGTTTCACCCTCAGTTCGCAAGAAGGGACGCAGGTCAACCTGAAAGATTATCAAGGGAAGTGGGTCGTGCTCTACTTCTATCCCAAGGACATGACAACGGGATGCACGATTGAAGCGCACAACTTTCAGCGCGATCAGCCGCAATATGCGCAGCACGGCGCGGTCGTTCTGGGCGTCAGCGTGGACAGCGTGGATTCGCACAAAAAGTTCTGCACCAAGGAAGGCCTGAATTTCAAGCTGTTGGCCGACACGGACAAGACAGTCTCAAAGGAATACGGTTCGCTGATGGATATGGGCGTCATGAAGATAGCCGCGCGGCACACCTTCATCATCGATCCCACGGGAAAGATTGCCCGCGTGTACACGACCGTGGATCCAAACAAGCACAGTGAAGAAGTGCTGGCGGCGCTGGACGAACTACAAAAATCCGCGTCGAAGTAATGCGAGGTCAGATGGCCATAAGTCTGGCTCGAATGACGCGGTAAAACTACTTGGCCCGCTTGGGAGCCTTGCCTGATCTGGCCGTGACGACGACAAGCACGGCCATGAAATAAATGACGAGCCATCCAACGTCATACTGGCCGTGCAGAAGATGAATGGCTCCGGCGAGAATGAAGATCACGAGTAAGGCCCATCCCCCAATGGCCATGCTGGGTGGGATAAGAAATAGCACGGCAGCAACAATCTCAGAGATGCCGATGGCCGGGCGCACCCAGGGCGGCAAGCCGAGATGGGTCATGATTTTTGCGGCCCCCGCGCCGAACGCAAAGCGGGCGGACTCGATAATGAGCACGATTCCGACCGACCAGTTCAAACCCTTCACTGAGCACCGATGCAAATCCATTCATTTTCTCCTTCGGGTGGGCGCGGTTTTGTGCGGCGCTGACTTTGCTTCTTTAAGTTGATGGCTGGCGGAGGAATCCAAATCCAGCGCGTATATCTTCTTCAATTCGCGGATGCTGCGTAGAGAGGCTTCGCTGAACGGGGCTTTGCCGTCGAATGAATGAAGGACGATGCCCTCCAGCAAATCGCCGAGGGTCATGTCTCTCAGCTCAGCAAAGGCCTTTAGCACTTTGAGGATGCGTTTTTCCATGCGCACGCCGGTTTGTACGCGCTGGATGGTTAAGTTCGTCATGCGCGTACCAATGTACCACGGTAATTATTGATTTTGATAATAATTTCCTCGCCGGCTGGCGCTGGCTCGGGTGGGTTCGAGCGATGCCGCGGGCGGCGCGACTGAAGTCGTGCCCTGACACGAGCCCCTGGCAATGCCTGTGACTTCTTCGCATCGGCTGCGGTATCATGAATCCAGTGGCAAATTCCCATCCATTCCAAACCGATGACGCCCGGCTCAAACCGATCGCCGGGAAAGTTCTCGCCCGCGAAAGGCTGAACACCGAAGACGCACTGACCCTCTACCGCTCTGGCGATATTCTCGCCGTCGGCTGGATGGCGAATCATGTTCGCGAACGGATGCATGGAGATACGACGTATTTCAACGTCAACCGGCATATTAATCCGACGAATGTCTGCGTTGCAGCTTGCCGGTTATGCGCCTTCGGGCGCAAGAAAGACACGCCCGGTTCATACACCATGGCGCTCGAAGAAGCGTTTGAGACCGCAGCCTCGGGCTATAGCGAGGCGGTCACCGAATTTCACATCGTTGGCGGACTGCATCCCGATTTGCCCTTTCAATATTTTCTGGATCTGGTTTCCGGTTTGAAGTCTCGTTTTCCGCAAGTGCATTTGAAAGCCTTCACCATGGTCGAAGTTGCTTACCTGGCCAAACGGGCGAAGCTTTCGATTGCGGAAACGCTGCGGCAATTAAAAGCCGCAGGCGTCGATTCGCTGCCCGGCGGCGGTGCGGAGATTTTTGCCGACCGCGTGCGCCACATTATTTGCGATCACAAAATTGATGGCAGTGAGTGGCTCGACACGGCGCGGTTGGCGCACCAGGCCGGGCTCAAGTCGAACGCCACCATGCTCTATGGCCATGTGGAAAATGACGAAGACCGGGTGGACCACCTGATGAAGCTGCGCGCGGTGCAAGATGAAACCGGCGGCTTCCAGACATTTATTCCGCTGGCGTTTCATCCCGATAATACGGCGTTGCAGCATTTGCCCAAGACGACGGGCATGCTCGACATCAAGCAGATCGCTGTCAGCCGGCTTGTGCTCGATAACTTTCCGCACATCAAAGCCTACTGGCAAATGATGACCGCAAAAATCGCACAGATCGCGCTGCGCTTCGGCGCCGATGACATTGACGGCACGGTCATCGAAGAAAAGATCTACCACGACGCGGGAGCGACCACTCCACAAGGCATGCGGCGGCAGGATTTGATTCGCCTCATAAAAGAAGCCGGCCGCGAACCGGTGGAGCGCGACACACTGTATCGTCCCGTGATGAGGACAGAGACGTCGTTCACGGTCGCGGTGTAGATATCGAGATCTCTGCCGTAGCTCTTCTTTGTCGATAGCTGTTATTCTTGCCAACGGTTCAATCCTTAAGATTTCTTACGAGGCCCAAACGCATGCTCGTTTCACGGCGCGATTTTATTTCTACGGCAGTGGCAGGATCTCTCGCAGTTGGTTTGAGTCAAAAAGCGGAAGCGCAAAAAAATCAATCGACTAGCTCAACAAACAGCGGCGCGGTCGGCTCGGGTAAATTGCCCATTATCGTTTGCGCCCACAACGGCTACGACTACATTCAAGGCGGTTACGATTTTCTCAAGAACGGCGGCGATACACTGGACGCCGCTCTGCGTGTCGTCAAAGGCCCGGAAGATGATCCCAATGACACAAGTGTGGGTCTTGGCGGTTTGCCCAATGAAGATGGCGTGGTCGAACTCGATTCCTGTTGCATGCATGGGCCGACGCGCCGCGCGGGCTCAGTGGGAGGCGTCCACAACATCAAGAACGTCTCGCTCGTGGCCAAGTCAGTTATGGACCACACTGCGCACGTCATGCTGGTGGGCGAGGGCGCGGAAAAGTTTGCCGTGGATGAAGGCTTTGCGCGGGAAAATCTGCTGACCGACAACTCGCGAAAAATCTGGCTGCTCTACAAAGAGACGCATTCCGATTGGTGGGGGCCGGGATTGAGCGATCCGAATTGGAGGAAACGCTTGCAGCGTGGCCTGCAATCCCAAGCTGAAAAAGACAACTGGCAAATGCGGATCGACCGCATGCAGGAAGTGGCCGCACGTATCGGCATTCCCGAGGAAGAGCGGATGGCGGCGATCCGCAAGGTGATTTTTCCGCCGACGGGCACGATTCATTGTTCCGCGCTCAACGAAAAAGGCGAAATTTCTGGTTGCACGACCACCAGCGGCTTGGCATGGAAGATTCCCGGACGCGTTGGAGATTCAGCAATTATCGGTGCGGGGTGCTACACCGATCAGGATGTGGGCTCGGCGGGCGCGACGGGCAGCGGTGAAGAGAACATTAAGGTCGCGGGCGCGCACACGATTGTTGAGAACATGCGCCATGGGATGTCGCCGCTCGACGCCGGAATGGATGCCCTGAAGAGGATCGTTCGCAATTACAACGGCGATTTGGAGCGCGTGAAATTCACGGACATGACTTATTACATTCTGCGCAAAGATGGCGCTTATGCGGGCGTTTCGCTGTGGGAAGGTTACAACAAAAATGAGCCCCACAAAATCGTGGTGCATGATGGCGAGCGCCGCGCGGAACCAACCGTGGCGTTGTTGAAAGGTCCCTCGCAGGAGTGGCCGCCGGAGCGGACGTTGTAAAGGAAGCTCGAAAGAATTTAGCGGGGGAGGATTGATTTCAGATTTCAGGGGCGAATCTGAGCGAATAAATTGCGAGTCGGCGGGCTGGTTGGCCTCGTCGATTTTCTATTTTCTGGACTCCGGCTATCGCGATTTGCGCGCCAGAACCATGCCGCCGGCAATCATGGATCCCGCAAGAGCAGCGTAAGCCAATGAGCTTCCACCTTCGGGAACGTTATTGCCGCCGCCACCGTTGCCGCCACCACCGCCGCAGTCGCGGTTGTTGCCGCCGCAGCCGCCACCGTGATGTCTGTCGGGTTGACCGTGCATGGCCCACACCGGCAACGACAAAGCAGCGAACACCAAGGCCAATCTGGCAGCCCGTTTCAAACTGATTTCGAACATCAGAGCCTCCAATGCATGGGAAGACGTCCCCACAATCTGTAAAGTAGTTTCAAAGACCCTTGTGCGTCAAGATGAGAGATTTTGCAACATTATCTAAGTATTTTCTTATCAATACTATTCAGCGCGGCAGTTCCATAGTCAACTGTAAGTCTCTAAATTACAAAGAGATATGCCGAATCGCACGATAGGTGTCTGATATCAGTGTGCAGCTCTTTGCACACTCGCCGACGATGCCCCCATCATCTCGCCCCTTCGCAACACCCATAACAAACCGAAAATGATGGCTTGTGCGGCGGCGAGAAACACGATGCCGCCGTCGTGATGCAGGTGCCCAGTCAAGTAGGTCGGATCCACCCGTAAAGTCAGATA
>Ga0187847_10004609_pt1 | contig 10098 bp, 10 predicted proteins | sample June2016WEW_4_10_FD_132458 | JGI IMG/M metagenome (GOLD analysis project Ga0187847, IMG submission 132458) | Peatland microbial communities from SPRUCE experiment site at the Marcell Experimental Forest, Minnesota, USA - June2016WEW_4_10 | ecosystem: Environmental > Terrestrial > Soil >...
AGCTTGCCCTGGTCGACCAGCATCAGGATAGACAGCGAGACGAAGGCCTTCGAGGTAGAACCGATGCGGAAGAGCGTATCGGCGGTCGCAGAGCGATTGCCGGCCAGGTCGGCCATGCCGAGGCCGGTGACCCATTCGGGCCCGTTTTTGTGAACGATCGCGATCGACATCCCATTCGTGTGGGTGTCTTTGAGGATCTTTTCAATCTGCTGGCGGAGTTCGTCGATTGATTGACTCGGCTTCGGCTTTTCGTCCTTACCAGCGGGTTTATCCGCGACGAGGGAGTTCCACGTGACTAGCAAAAGAAGAGCAACGCGAATGATCCATTTCAAGTGAACCTCCGTGATAAGACTGAGGGCTGAGCGGACCATCTTTCGGGCAGATAGAACACTTCGGTTTGAAAGCCTTGTTGCGGTGCCGCTCCAACCCCTCCAATCGCAACCGAAAATGCGGCTAGCCAGATTTTGCCCATCGCGTCTTTATATGACACTGTCAGGCAAACAAAAGGTCTTCGCTTGAAGGTGGTTTCCCGAGCGGATTTACTTGCAATAATCCCCGCCGGATGCACCCCCGGCACCCAAAGCCTATCCGCGCGCAATGGCCATACCGCAGCAATCTACTCCAATATTCTTCTTCTCTCAGAGTTTTCCACTTATGTATCGCGTTCGTTGGACGTTTGCGGACGTCGTTCACATCTTTGGGCAGTCCACTTAGCGACTCCGGCATCAGTTAGGAATTGCGAGGACAGATCTAGCAAGTCGTCACCGATCTATAAGGTAGCAGAACGACTTGGCACGAGACTGCCCGAACCGATGATCGTCCTCGCGATCAAGAAACAACGGAACTGTCTATGCGCGAAAAGATTCTGGATGCCGCTGAACTCTTGATGACCCGTTTCGGGTTCGGCAAAGTGACCATGGCAGATATTGCTCGTGAAGGTTGTCTGTCACGAGCCACCGTCTATCTCCACTTTCAAGACAAGACTGAGATCGGTGTGGCCTGTATGGATCGACTGCACTTCAGAGTGTTGAATCGCCTCGAGGAAATCGCGGTTCAGCCGGGGTCCGCAATTATTCGCTTGCGTCGCCTGCTGGTTGGCCGCGTTCTTTGTGCATTCGATGCAGCACAGGGCGCAACGATGAAGTACGAAGATATCTTTGCCGCAATCAGGCCGCTATACGTGGTTCGCCGTGAGCGATACTTTGAGGCGGAAGCGCGACTTTTTTTAGCAGCACTCAAAGATGGGATTGCCAGCGCTGAAATTGCAGTGAAGAATCCACCCCTGACCGCATTGGTGTTTGTGTTGGCTTCGAACGCCTTGATGCCTTTCAATCTCAGTCCCCGTCAGCTAGACGACCGTTCAGAGGTTGAACTGAGAGTGTCGAAGCTCTCAGAGATCCTCTTGAGTGGGGTGATTAACCGATCCGCCAAGCCAGTTCAGCGTCCAGGAACAGCAAATAAACCACGCAATCGGAGGAGAATTCATGTCGAGTCTAACTGAACCGCAAGCCTTGCGACCTCCGCAAAGGTTCTCTTGCCGGTATACTCGGGGGCTGCTAACAGCGGTCCTTTGCGTATTCACAACGTTCTCAGTCTCTGTCCTGGCGAATCAAACGGTGCAGGGACAGACCCAGTCCAACATCCAGCTTCCTTTTCAAATTGGCCGAAGCATCTCGATTCTCGCAAGCTTGAATGGCAGCCCCAATCAGCCACTCTGTTTTGACACTGGGCTGGGAGGGGAGTTGGTGATTTCGAGCAATCTCGCCAACAGCCTCCACCTTAACGCTATCGGCAGTACTACATTGAGCGACCCTACCGGAGAAGGCGCTCTCAAGGTTTCTACAACTCGCCTGGACAGCCTACAAATTGGCACGGTCGTTTTTCGAAAAGTCGACGCAACGATTCAACCGGATAGCCCCATGACCGAAGACTGTAAGGGCGTCATTGGGCTTGAGCTGTTCCACAATTACATTCTTACCATCGATTTACCTGATGGCTATATGCGCTTGGACCATGGGAGCCTGTCAAGTGGAGGTTCCGGAACGATGCCCTATGAGTCAGACCATGGCATTCCTAAGGTTAGGATGGTCGTCGGAAAGACTACACTGCCAGCACACATCGACACAATGGGCCAGGGACTCGCGCTCCCCATTTCGGCGCTGAAAACGCTTCATCCCTCCGCTCCGCCAGAGGTGATAGGCCGAGGAAGAACAGTTAGTGGGGATTTCGAAATTAAAGGGGCGGTAGTCGACGACACAATTCAATTGGGTCCCTTCAACTACAAGGGATCATTCGTCGAGTTTAACGAGCATTTTCCGATTGCGAACCTTGGACTCGCGTCATTGCGGACCTTCACCATTAGCTTCGACCAGATCCAACATTTAGTTCAGTTCAGTGCTCCAAGTAAGCAGATAACGATTCAGCCTCCTCGAAGGAGAATGGCGCCACCGAATCCTAAACCATCATGATGCGTGCATGTTCGACAACCTGGCTGGCACATTGAGCAATGGATCGAAAACCTAGATCTAAGAATCGCGACGAGTTATCTTCAGGATTATGGTTGGCATCTGGCCACACCGAGGCCTACGACGGTGAGGGATGGCACGATAGGATGCGCGGCATTAAATGCGCGACAAAACGAGGTCCCCGAAGAAGGTTGCACCCGATTGCAGAGTACTTTGATCAATGAAGCCGGAAAAATGAATTGTGCCAGAACTCGTCCCGAAGCCACAACGTCTTCCATATTGAGCACAGGCGCTTAAGCTCAGAGTCGACATGCACATAATCATTCTCGCTACATTTCTTGGGACCTCCCGCACGGCAGTTTCGATGTGCGGCGCCGGCCTCTTACTTTTGTTTATCGCGCTGTGGGCTGCGTGGACCGATATCGCACAGGCCTCAGGCTTTGACAAGATCGTAGCCCTGAGTAATTTGTGTTTCGCCATCCCATTAGCGGTGTTCGGGGCGGAGCATCTGTCGGGCGCAAGATCCATTATGCTCGGCGTGCCCTCGTACATGCCGTGGCGTTTGTTTTGGGCTTACTTCGTGGGCTTTGCGCTGTTGGCCGCTTCCTTGAGCATTGCCACAAAACTCCAGGTGCTTTGGTCGGGCCTGCTGTTCGGGATCATGATGTTTACTTTTGTCGCGATGATTCATATCCCCCGAGCTCTCGCTAACCCCGGCGACAGAATTACATGGGTTATCGTGTTGCGCGAAATGTCATTCGCGGGCGGAGGCTGGATTCTTGCCGGAACCGCGATGCGCGAGCAAGGCAAGAGCATACCCATTACCGTAGGCCGCGTGCTGATTGCGATCGCCGCTATGTTTTTTGGCGCTGAGCATTTTCTGCACCCAGCGGGATGCCCCGGCGTTCCGCTTGAAAAACTGATGCCCGCGTGGATCCCGGGGCGTTTACTCATAGGCTATCTGACAGGCGCAATTCTCTTAGTTGCCGGAACATGCATCCTGCTGGCTAAAAAGATTCGAATGGCGGCAACTTATCTCGGTACCTGGATTGTCCTGCTGGTTCTATTCATCTATGGCCCGATTTTGATCGTTCAGATGTCAGACCCGAGCCCCGCGTCTCAGGTCGAAGGGATTAACTACTTTGCGGACACGCTGCTGTTTGCAGGAGCGATTCTCGTGCTCGCCAGCAACAGCAAAAAGGATGATTCATTTGAAATCGCCAAGTAAGCATCCTGGTGGCAAACTAATTTGGCGCTTCCGAAGTCCAGTCCCCTGTAAACCGCTAGATACTATCGAGGACCTGTTGGTATAGACTGCTGCGATTTCTGCCAGACGCGTAAAGCTATGCGGATCCTAATTTTGCTTGATACCTTCCAGCAGACTCTTCCGATCCACCACAGAGCCATCGAAAATTAGCATGTTGATGTGATCCAATGCCGATGTAGCAACACGAGGATCGTCATCGAGAATAAGGATGTCCGCCATTCTCCCAGGTTCGATCCGGCCCACGTCCTTCCACGGATACACATCCGCGTAGTTGCTGGTCGCGGCCGCAACGGCCTCTCGCGGCAAAAGACCGATGCGATGCAACAGTGAGAGTTCTTCGTGCAAGCCACTGCCCGGCATGATGCCATACGAAGGCGAGATGCTCCCGGCAAGGAATCTTGCGCCTAGTTGATAAAAGCGAGCATCCAGACTCTCTATGTGCTGAGCACACTTTCTGACCGCTTCTCGCCGGTCCTCCGGCGCCTTCGGCAGATATCCAGACATCCCGGTCGCTTTATCAACAGGCGTGTCGAGGTCGCTCGCCTTGATCAGGGCGGATGACGGAGCATTCCACGGGTTTGGCACGTCGAGAGAATCGGCAGTTGCTTGCAATACTAAAGTTGGCATCAACGCAGTATCGGATTTCGCTATCTGCTCTCCATAGTCCGAAACCTGTGCGGAGGCGGGATCGAGCCGGCAAACCTAGTGATATGCTGCGCCAGCCTGCTGGCTATCAGCGAAAGCCAGTTTTGCTGCAGCAGGAGCCAGTTCCATTTGGTATTGATCATTTCGAAGCAACACATTGATACCCGCCCGGATTCCGTATGGGTAGCTGGTGAATCCCAACTCGCCAAGTGTGGCAAGGCCAACACGCTTTGTCTCGGCAACAATGACGTCTACCTGATCGGGCCAAATATCGTAACTGATCGTGACACCCCGATACCCCTGTTCGGCGAGCCTGTCGATTCGAGCGATGAGTTGCTCATTCGACAAACGCCGATCATGCAATCGGTGAGAAGCCATTGGTTTATCCGATGGGTCCGCTCCTTCCTCGGAATACCCGGTCATCGGAGCGCCGAGAAACAGCCGCGGGGTGGGCGACGCACTTCGCAGAACTTTTACCTCACCATCACCTCCGCCCCCAGGCAAGATACTCCCCACGTAGACAGTGGTCACTCCGTCGTACAAGTAAGCGTTCGCGAAGTCTTGATTTCGCAGCGCGCCAAAACCGTCAATGAGACCGGGAACGAGGAATTTTCCGCGTGCATCAATGCGGGCGAAGTTTGAAGGAATTTTAATCTCAGACGAAGGCCCGGCAGCTACGATCTTTTCCCCTTCAATCAGGACGACGGAGTCAGCGATGTCGTTGGAAGAGTGACCGCGGTTTGTCACATCAACCAAAATTCCACCGACGATCGCGACTTGTTTCGCAGGAGGCACGGCTGCATCGCCCACCGCGACAGCCACAACTAGTATCGTCGCGAGCCAGAGACCTCTTTTGCTTGAATGCAGCATGGGTGCGATCTTCTCCTTGTGATTGACGATTGAAGTGAAATGCCGGGATTCTTCATGTTCTAAACCCAGATTTGCCGACTACTCTGACAGTCAAAACAACCTTGCTATAGACCCACTTGCCGACGAATGGTTGGCTGCACGCGCCCAGAACTTCAGTCTCGGATGTTCTTCCGTCTCACATAAATCCATGTCTTGCTGCGAAATCAAGCGGGCTTACTTTTCGGCTACGATCGCGTTGTCGATTCATAGTATCTGTGGGCTAGCTGCAACACCGTCGCTTCATCCCACGGTCGTCCCACAATCTGGAGTCCGAGTGGAAGCCCGTTACGATCGAACCCGCAAGGTACGCTTATGGCGGGTAAGCCGTAGTAGTTGGCAAATATCGTGTTTTCCGCGGATAAGGCCTGCGGATTGTCGCGCGCGTCTGCAACGGTTGGAACGATGGTTGTCGTCGTCGGTAGCAACAAAATATCTATTTCCCGAAACACCTTGTCGACGATGTCTCTCCGATCGGTCTCGATTTTTGACAGTTCATCCGTGGGAATGCGCAGCGGCGCAACGACGTTCCTCGTGCTGCAGCCGAGTCCACCGATCGCTTCAACGGCTTTTCTGAAGCGTTCCGAAACCTCAGGATCGCTTCGGAGGTTTTCAGCGATCCCGATTCGGATTGTTCTGCTTTGAGTCATCGCGTCCACATACCGAGCGGAGCTACTTTCGACGTTCTCCGCTACCACATCCAGCACCAGCGCGACATCTTCGACGGTCCGCGCCATGATGGCAGGATGACTGAACCAGCGGATCATCGGGCCGGGGTCTTCCTCCCCTTCAAGAATGCCTTTCGGGCTGATGAGACCGTATGTGCCCTTGAACCCAACCACGCCACAACATGCGGCGGGTAACCTGCAGGATCCAATCGCATCGGTATCGATGGTCGCATAGCACATGCCGTTCGCTACGGCGGCGGCTGATCCAGATGACGAGCCGCCGGGAATATATTCGGCATTCCAGGGGTTACGAACAGGACCGAAATAGCTTTCCAACCCCGTCGTGCCCATGCCCATGGTGTGCATGTTGGTCTTCCCGATAATGATCGCGCCCACCTGTTTGAGTTTCTTGACCACAACCGCATCAGTTGCCGGAATCCGATCCTTGAAGTGCTCGAATCCCGCAGTCGTCCGGACCCCCGCCGTGTCGTAAAAATCCTTGATTGCTACGGGGATTCCATGCAAAGGACCGCGCCAGATGCCTGCCTTCAACTCCGCTTCGGCTTCTCTGGCCTGCTCAATAGCTTGCTCAGCCATTACGGTAATGAACGCATTCAATTGCGGATTCGATCGTTCGATGTGCCGGAGACAGTTGGCCACAATCTCTGCGGGCGAAACCTGCGACAAGCGCAATCGCTCGCTCAACCTTGCGATACCCATGTTCGGACCGCCTTTCAACCCGGGCGGAGTTGTCAACATTTGTTCTCCATCTCCTTTCGCGCGATAGCGGCTAGCTACGTCGGCAGTTGAGTTTCGGATACCAGTGGGTTCCGCGACCTTCCGGAGTGTAGTCCAGCGTCTGCCAGAGAGGATCCAGGTCCGCGCGCCCCGCGAGTCTTCTCCGGGGTCAGCCACGGCCCCGCTCAGTTCCCCGATATCTCCTCAAAGTCGCTCAGCATCGTGGGGAAGACGTAAGCACTCCGAGCGGAAAAGATGCACTGGGTATGCATCCGAAGATAATCAGCGACGCGTATCCATGCTCCTATTACGGATTACTTTTGCGATTCGATGCCGGAAATCAACAGGCGGTGTGCACAGGACTAGGTCGAGGTCCGCAAACGTCTAACCCCGGAGCCAATACCTTGCCCTGACACGTTATTTTCTGCATTGGCTTGCTTTTCGTGGAACCTGCGCTACCCAATGGTTTTGACATACCTGCCCTCTTGTCGGAGCACCGCCGCACACGCGGGCGCTTGTTGAACTCATATCGTCCATGCAGCGCGTCCCTAATTGGTGAAGAACGCGGTAACCGCCTCCGCAACTTCTCGGGGCCCGGACTGATCTGGACCAAAATGGTTGAGGTTCGGGAACCGTTCGACTCGCACTCTTGGGAGAGTGGCAATCAGTTTGTCGACGGCCGGTGCTACCCAGGGAAGGTCGCTCTTCCCGCCGATCATCACCATAACAGCTGCGGATATGTCCCCGAAATCTTGGTTGGCATTGTCCAAACGCGCGATTTCCTGATGCTCTCGTAGATTGCTCTCGAGTAGACCCAGTTTTTTCTCAAGATCATGCCGTTTTATCACGACCGGCATCAGTAACTTCAGAAGCCAGCGGGGTGTATTTTTCGCTCGATCCGGGCCAGCGGCTTTGGAGAATTCAACAAAGGCATCTAATCGTTTATTCTGCGCGACGAGGTGACCATACCTGGTGGCCCATGTGGTAGCTATCGAGCCCTTCACCGAAATGCCCGGTTCGTAAACGGCGACCTTCTTGATGAGAACGCTATTTCGCGCGCTCTCCAGCGCAATGCGGCCGCCATAGCTATGCCCAAACAGATAAGCGGCCTGCGTGTGTGCCTGCAGAGCGCAAACATCTTTGCGCTCGACCGCCATGCAGTACCCGGCGTCTTGGGGACTGCTTCGCCCGCGGCCTCGTCGCTCCATGGTGTGCACAGTAAAGTTTGCAGCAAGCGCGCCCGCAAACGTCTCGAAATCAGCCGCGATTGAGAGCGCGCCCGGTATCACGATTACAGAGGGGCCGGATCCGACGGTCTGATAGCCAATCGTAGCGCCGTTCGTTGAGGCTAGCGTTTGAACAGTCGTCATTTGCGTATTGTATGTTGAGGCTTCTGCTATCGCGATAGCGTCGGAGCGCGCGACTCCTGGTCAGCGGTGCACACTTGTGTGCAGTGGATCTCGGGCAGCGCGGTGTTTGTACTACACAGAAGCTGATTTAACGCATTTTAGCGAAGACTATGTACGTCAGACGAGCAAGTCGTTGTACCAGATCAGCGTGATGAGGCCGTTGGCCAAAACCCGCCATTCCAAACATATGACGGCTGAGGCTTGAACTAGGCGTGGATGCGGTCATGGTCTTCAATCACGTCACCACTTGTATTCAGGTGGTGTGATTCCCTTCAAACGAAGATATACCTCGGCTTGCCCCCGGTGGTGCGTCATATGGATCATGACTCCAAGCATGACATCCATGGTCGAGAATCTTCCCTTACCCTCCCCATGCATTTGCGAAAGCTTTGACTCTTCGAGGCCATCGAACACTTTAGAGCAGTAATCGAACGAACCGCCGAGGTCCTTGATGGCAGCGGCTTTTTCCACTTTGGCGTTCTTGACAGGTTCGCCATACGGTGACTTAGTGTCGGCGATGAACGCGCAATAACCGAAATTCGCCTGGGCAATGTGCACCATCTGCTCGCCAAAGCTCATTTGGGCGGGGACAGGTTTGAAACTGTAATCTTCCGCTGGCATGGCATCGGCCACAGCCAGTGCGAGTCCTTTGGCCGTTGCCCAGTGGGACTGGAAGGCGTCGATGAACGGCCGACTAGAACGCGGAGCTGAGTTTTGAGCCATGACCGCCGCGGTCTGAATGCAGATGCAAACTGAGAGTGCGCATCCGAGAACACGCACCATGAGGATTTTCATTTCGCTCCTTGGAATGTTCCGTGGAACTCTGCTACTGGGGCCAATGCTTTCTGACGCGCGGAGTAGAGAAACGTAAGCGGCCACCCTTGTAAGCAGCCTGTTTCTTCCGTCTATGTGCCGCGCAGGGAGCCTAGCTAGGAATGACGCAGGGCTAAGATGTCAGCCTTGAGCCCTCGCATTCATGACTCAGCCCCGGCATGAGGGCTTTCCCGCGCGCGTCCTTCGAACGGTACGTTCCGTCCACCAAGTAGAAATAAAGATGATGAGGAAGGGCAACCATGTCCCAAGTATTTCGGAACATCTTGAACCTTTGCTCGGTGAGCATGGTTATAAGGAGGCTCGTACAGATGGTCAGTTCAGAATGGAACCTCCACCGGCTGAGCGCCATGCGGCGCGGTGTCTAGCCCTGGTCTTTCTTGGTGCCGTTCAGCTTGCGGATGGAATCCGGCTTGACCTGCCAAGTCTTGAGTGGCACGGTGGCCTTGTTCTTAGCCTTGCCGAGTTCCTTCCGGCAAGTGCGGCTCATCAGCGTGCCTTCGACGTAGATGTGATCACCCTTGCCTTGCCAGCGGCCTACGCGCCGAGGCTGACCCCTGCAAGAACGACTGGATAAAATAGCAAAACTTTCGGCGCTCCTAAGAGAGCCTTTGGCCCCCGTAGAGCGCCTTGGCGGCTTCTTGCCCGGCTTTCTTCCGGCATCTTGAAGTCCAATTGACCGCTCATTAAGCACTGGGCTCCGGACAGACCGAAGTGTAGCCGCTCATGTTGGGGATTCTCTTCTAGCCGATCAGTGATTCTCTTTTGAAATCGATCACTGTTCTGCATACACGGAGAATCCCCACAAGCGGACGAAAGGCATCAGCTGAATGTTTTCACGGCACGATCGAGGGCCGGGAACGCCTTCTGGAGATCGCCGGCGACCATGACTGGTTTACATTCAACGCTCGCGTTTAGCGCCAGAAACCATGGCTCGACGATTTCGGCGAGTTGCGAAGCATCCTCCATGTTTACGATCAGGATAGCAGTCCGTTTTCCGTCATCTTGTAGGAAGTAGGCCGCTTCAGGCTTCTGCTCTTCGAGTATTAGTTGGATCGATTTGAACCTGTCCTTCATTGCTGCTGCGTTGCCAGCCTCGACTGGAATTGAGATCTTTAGAAAGAATCGCATCGCGTTGTCTCCTTTTTGAGGTCGTGCTAGTGTGGACA